>WPCK01094211.1_pt1 | contig 30193 bp, 12 predicted proteins | sample 5399851 | NCBI WGS metagenome assembly WPCK01 (sample SAMN12869471, study PRJNA574797) | sludge metagenome | isolation source: wastewater treatment of pH11 | place: China:Beijing | collected 2019-05-20 | reverse complement strand
CGTTGCGGCTCGAACTGGACGGTAATTTGGACGGTATCGTTGGCAAGATCGAGCTGGGACAGATCGGCTTGGAAGGCTATGTATTCGATATCAAGGCTGGTGACGTTACACAGATTGACTTAGGCACAGCCGTCACGGGCGCCAGCGGTAGTTTTGCTTTGACCGACGCACTGGTAACTGCCGAACGCGAGATTATTCTCGATACCAACTTTGCGACAAACGGAAAATTCCATGTCATCCCCACAATTACCAACTCTGACGGCAAGCAGGCCGAATTCGAGCCCGAACTATGGATTGGCTTTACCGAAGGTGGCTCCCCCAAGATGTTGCGGGTTGCGGTCGAGCAAGGTTATTCGACAACCGGTGGCAACCGAATCGATATCCCGACCGCGAACTCGGTGGGAAGTGGGGGCACGAACGACCCCATGCAGGTACGAAGAGTCCAACAGCGGCTGCGTTACTTGAATTTCCGAGGGCATACGAACGCGATTGTGCCTGTGGATGGAAATGGTACCAACGCGACGTTCGTTCAAGCTTTGAAACTTTTCGAAGCGGCTACGCTCAGCCCAGGGCCGGGCAATCCGGCAGTCAGCCTGGATGCCAATGGTTTAGTGGCCTCTGGCGACAGTACGCACGTTTGGCTCAATTCGCCCCAAGCACCTGGCTGGACGACGCTGCGCGCCGCACTGCGTCATCCGAGCGAGTTTGATTTTCGAGATCGCACCACAACGTGGATCGTCCAAACGTTGGAAAACGCGTTGCAAACGCGTCCGGAGCTTCAACGTATCGAAGGAGAGGTGCATGGGTTCTACTCGCTTTCGACTTACCCAGACGCCGATCCGATCCAGCACGGTCCGGATCGATCTGGGCTGGCGTTTGGCATGGAGATCGAAGAAGGGACGCTCAATGCCACTGGCCCCGCAATCAACTTGAGCCTGCCGTTTGATCTGAATCAATCTGCAGTCACCGAGGCCGAACGCCAAGTGATCCGAGATATCTTGGCCATCCGCGAGGCTACCGGCAGCGAGATACGCAACGTTTTGATCGGCGGTACGGGCAGCCAGCCAAGCCACGCTCGCCTTCGCTCGATATTGACCGCTTACAATATCTCGAACCAGGCGGTGACCGGGCATGGCAATCGCATCCAGGTCATCGTGGCTGCACCCAACGCCCAGCAGCCGCTGAATTCTCACGTGCAGACCGCGCTGCTTAGTACTCTTGCCACGCTGCGAGACGATGTAGTCGATGCGATCCGGATGCAGGACGAATTTCAAAACCGGCTGTTTACTCAGCACCCTGGCGATAATCTCGAGTCGTTATTGCCGATGGAAATGGCGATCCAAAAGGGAATCTACGATCCGGCGACCGCGTACTTCACCAGTTCGACCAACCCGACGCTTGAGGGCCTCCAGCATGTACTCGATGGGCTGATTCTAAGAGTTCCTATTCCAGACAGCAGCGATCGGTTGGATGTGACGCTGAGCACTTCGCTGACGGCAATCGATGGTCAGCTCAAAGCGTCTTTCCAAATCGTTGCCAGCCGTTTAGCTTCGACGGATCTGACCGCTGTGGATGAAAGACTGGGAGCCGCTCCGGACATTCTCGACTACGAAGACGCAGTGAATCATCTGGCTGTCGAGATGAAGTTCGGTTTCGATATCGTTGTACCAATTCAAAACAGCCCGATTCCGGATGCGGCAATCTCGGTTGTCCGCGATGCCATGGAAGTCAGCGCCCGGTCTTTCACGATTCGGGATTACGAAGCCAATCTGTTCATCATGCGCGTTGGGGTAGCCCATGATCCTGTTGTGCTCAACGGAACATTGTCGCTGGCGTTCGACGACGAAGTCGGCGGTCGCATCTCGTTGACGGACCTAAAGGATCCATTCCTGTCGAACAAGATTACCGTGGCGGCTACGCAGAATGAGTTTTCAGGATATCTGCCGGTTCAGCCTATTGCGTGTGCTTGGATTCCTGTCGGGGACAATCCAGTAGTCAGCATGACGGACACGAACATTTTCGACGGTGTTCCACCGACAGTGAACACCAATCTCGATTTTGAGTCACTAAAAGCCTTTTCAACCCTCACCGCCCAAGATTTGTTTACCGCTGTAGACCAAATTCGCGACGTCGTGGGTCGCTTGGCGGATGCGTTGGAGCCTATCGACGGCATTCCGTTTGTCGACGCGACACTCAAGCAGCTTGTGGAAATCGAAGCTTATGCCCGTGAGCTGGCCGAGAATCTCCTTGAGGGAGACGATCTCCTGTTTCGCACCCTGCAGGATCTGGTGCAGACGCTTAGGTCCAAGCTGGGGTTGAGTTCCGAAGAGATTTACTTCGACTGCTCGACGGCAGATCAAGCCCTCTACCTGAATTTGGACCTTCAGCGGTTAATTAAAGCACCGATCGACTTTGAATTCGAGAAGGCCATCGAACCGTTGACGGTTTCGGCGGAGGTGGCTGCGGAATTGTCGGCCACGATGAGCATCGATCTTTCACTGGGCTTCGATCTAATTCCTCATGCCTTGACGCAGGCGCAGTACCTTAGCACGCCGTTGGGTCAATTGAACGGTGGGCAAGGTATAAACACGGTGGCTGGAAACGACATTGAGGTTGAACGCCGCGACGGCAGTTCATTTTTCGTGGACCTCGACGCGGGCAGTCCGACCACGGTTCAGCAAGCTTATGACGCGATCGTTAGTGCAAGTTCGGGAACGTTGAGCTATGTCGTCGTCCTACATCCGGAACGCAACGAAGTCGTCGGCGTGGAGTTCCACGATTCAACTACGGGGGCCAACCTCTTTTCGATAGCGAACGCCAACGCCTCGCTGGCAGGCACCAAACTGGGCGTGGTAGGAGCGGATTTCGACATGGATGGAGTCATGGAGGGTATTCTTCGGACTCGCGGTATGTCGGACCGAGTATTCTTGGTCGAAGGCGGCGGGCTTCAGATCTCGGGCAACTTCGCAGCCAGCAATATTGAAGCTTCGATCGGCGTGCTGGGCGTGGGAGGAGCCATCCAAGAGGGGTCGCTTGATTTCACGTTGAGCGCGGGATTGAAACTGGTCGATCCGGGCAGCGGAATGGCTGATGACCAGCGGCTGACCATGCAAGAGTTGTTTGGTTCGCCATTGGCCAATACCATCGATGTCGGCCCGATCAAAATTTTCGGTGAAGGCAGATTGCCGATTGTTCTCCAACCTTCGGTCTTCAACGCATTGGTGGGCATCAACCCAAGCCATCCCACCACGGACGCGGAAGATGGTCCTGAATTGGCTGTGTCGTTGGATTATGAATTTCCAACTTCGATTCCGCCTGCTTCCAATGACATGCCGCTAGCCATTGGACCTCCGGGACTTACCGTCACGCCAAACTCACAATTCCAGTTTTTGGTCGACAGTTTCAAGAATATGTCGTTCAATTCGGTCTGCGATGGCATCACGCAGGTGATTGCGTTCTTGCAGAACAGCGAGTTTGAGCTGTTCAACAAGAAGTTGCCGCTGGTGAACAAAAGCGTCAACGAGTTGATCGCGACGGACAGTCTGCTGTCCGATGTGCTCGATGTATTGTGTGTCGATTTGGATGCGCTCAAGGCGGATGTCGAAGCCATTCTGCCCAACCTCGATCAGACCACTTATGCGCTCGGTGCCATTCCTGCCATGTTCGCGAGTTTGACGGACAAGCAGCAGCAAGAACTGACGTCGCTTCGCGATCGCTTGCTCAGTGCGCTTGGCCAGGATGATTTGACGTCGCTGCCGACAGATTTGACCAGCATCGTGGGTGGATTCCGAGACTATATGGATTCCTTACCCAATACCGTCAACACAAACCAGTTGAATGCATTTACCAATCAACTCGAAGGGCTTGTGCCTTCGCTGGACAAGATTGAGACGCGAGTCGAAACGGCCTTGGGCTTGGCACCCAACGATTTCGTGATGGAGTTCGTCGATCTGGACAACAACCCCAGCACATTTACTCGCGGTCTAGTCTTCCGACTGACGTTGGCCGCCGGCTTCAACGACGACATATCACTCGATTTCGAACTCGACACGCTCGACGGCAAGATTCCGATTGGCGCAGATTCAGGCGGAGCCATTCAGGTTGGACTCAATGGTACGCTGCAGCTCGACTTCGGCATTGATCTTTCCGAAGGGGTCGATCTGGACGACCGCTTGTTCATGGTAGCCTATGATGGCTCTAGTGAAGGGACGCGGCTCGAATTGTTTGCTAACGCTCATACCGATCCGCAATTGACCGGCTCGCTGTCGCTGGGCGGGATCGACCTGGTAACGCTCGGGCCTGCTCAAGTCACCTTCCACGAGCTGGAGACGAAAACGCTGACTGGGGTCGCCAGCCAGACCAACTATCCATTGTCGCCTGTGATTCCAAGTTTACCGACGAATTTGTTGCAGGTGGCCTTTGTGCGCGTCAACGGCCAGATGCGAACCGCTTCCTCCTATACGCTCACCAACAACCAACTCACGTTCAACAGCCCGCTACCCTCGGCGGGCGATGCCATCGAGATCCTTTATCCTGGAACGAACCCTGCCTCCTATGTGATTTCACTGGAGCATGTTGCGACGCCAGATGACCCAACCGGAGACCCCGAACGTATCATTCGATTCAGCCGTTTGTTCGATTCAGGCGATGCCTTCACGTGGCAAGACGACTTTTTGAATTTTGGCGAAATCGATGGAATGTTGGGAGCCAATTTGCCTGTCTCCGTTCCGTTGGTTAGCCCGTTCACTGTGCGAGCATTTTGGGATTTAAGCGAACCAGCGAATCCTTACTTTGAATTTCCCGGCAATCTGGGAACACAGTTGGGTGCGAGCAACAGTTGCAATATGTCCGGGATCGCGGACACCATTAAGACTGCCTTGAACGCGATTGAGACGGGACTTGAGAGCGATGTGCTCGAGAAGCTACCGTTGATTGGCAAGCTGGATCTCGATAAGGCCGGCGTCTTTGTCCACGACGTTCGGCAAATCGTCGATCCAATGCTGCTGGCAATGAGTAGCTCGGCGGCATTGCAAGCCTATGTATTTGAGAACTTGGGGCCTGGAACGACGACCGGGACCGGATTGAAGCTGAACATCCTCGTTCACGATCATGATAACAACTCGAATACGCCGCCGATTCAAATTACTAGCATGAACGATATTGGGATCGGTGCTAATAGCGGAAAAGAGACATGGGTCGAGGTACCTACCAGTGGACTGGAGTGCATCAAATTTCAGTTGCATGTCGGCGGAACATTTACTGTCGAAACCGACTTTGATTTAGGGCTTGGGGGAGTAAACGTCGAGGTCAACACGACCGGCGGCATCCAGCTTACAGCCGGTTACGACGTTCAAGTGGGATTTGGCTTAAGCAAGGCTACAGGACCGTATGTGCTGCTCAACAACAATCCTATCGATCCTGAGATCGAACTGTACTTGGGAGTCAACTTGGCCCCCAATACATCGCTGGATGTGAGGCTGTTTTTCCTGCAGATGAGCGCGGCTGAGAAGATCGGCGGTCCGGCAACCGGACTGTCCTTGGATGTCATGATCGATTTGACGGGGCCATCCAATCCTAGCCGATTGACTTTCCAAGAAATAGCCAATACGCCGCTCTCTGACATTGCAGATTATGAAATCGAAGGAGATGTCACGGTCGATTTAACGCTGACCGCCGGTACCAGCAATCCCGCATTGCCGTCGATCAAGGTCGATTTTCTGGTCGACTGGGGATTTGAGTTTGGGGAGAGCCAACCGTTCATGGGACAAGATGTCTCGCTTGAATTCTCGAATCTGCGGATCGATCTCGGGGCCTATTTAACCAAGATCGTGCAGCCGATTGTCCAGAAGATTGACCAGTCGCTCAAGCCGCTGGATCCGCTCATCGAGTTTCTTAACAAGGAGATCCCGCTAATCTCCGACGTTCGCCAGCGTTTGGGTCAGGGAACAATCCGAGTGCTGGATATGGCACGGTTCTTTGGTGAGGGAGCCGATTCGGCGGTTGATTTTATCGATCAGGTAATCGGCGTACGCCAGATCGTTGGGCAACTTGCCAGCGCTCCAACCGGCACGACCTTTGAAATCAAGTTTGGCAACTTTTTGATGGGTGACGCCGGCGGTCTAACCGATCCGCGTTTGCCCAGCAACAATTTCAACCCGGCGACTCAGCCGCCGGCTGCATTTTCCGGATCGCCTGATAACCTGAGCCAAGTCATAACCAATGGCATTACGACGGGAGGCAACGTCGGCTTCTTTGCCGGTATCCTCGATACGCTTCGGGATTTCGGTGTGGAATTCCCGTTGCTAGACAGTCCTGGACAGGCCTTTGGTGTCTTGTTCGGCCAACACATCGATTTTGTGACCTACGACTTCATGGGAGCGGATCCTCTAGATCGCCTTCAAACGACCTTCAGTTGGTCGCAGAATTTTGGTCCGTTGCTGCCGCCAGTACCACTCTATGCGCAGATCGGCGCTTCGCTCACGATGTTTGCCGATTTCAAGGTCGGTTTCGACAGCGCTGGATTGAAGAAGGGTGCATCGTTTACTGACGGATTCTACTTTGACGACACGCGAACGGTTTTGGGACTGGATGCGCGGTTTACTGCTGGTGCTGAACTGAACGCGGCACTGGTTTGGGGCGGAGTTCGAGGCGGATTAGGCGCTGAGATCGGTGCCGGTTGGAACGACATCAACGGCGACGGCAAATTCCGTTTGAAGGAGCTGGTCTCGCGCTTCCAGCAGGGGCCTGAGTGCGTCTTCGATCTGGCCGGCGAGATGAGTGTTTTCTTGGAAGTCTACGGGGGCGTCGGCATCAAGATTTTCAAAAAGATCATCACCGTTTTCGAAGCCCGCAAGGAACTGCTCAACGCCACGATCTTCAAGTTCGAAGCTGCATGCCCGCCCGTGCCACCGCCGGTTTTGGCTCACGTCGCGAGCAATACTCTGGTTCTGCATATTGGACCCGATGCAAACCTGCGTCAGCCCGGTGCGAAGGATGAAGATGAACAGATCGAAGTCTTTTTCGATACCGATCCCAGCAGTCCTAATGTTAACAAGTACGTGGTTTCCGGCTTTGGACAGGTCCAAGCCTATTCGGGAGTTCAGCAAATTCAAGTCGCTGGTGGAGCCGGCAATGATCAGATCATCATTGATGGCAGCGTTACAGTGCCCGTCACCGCCAGCGGCGGCGACGGCAACGACATTATTAACGTTTTAGGGACCGGAACGCTGGCCAATCCGAACGTTTTCAATGGCGGAGCCGGCAACGATCGCTTGGTTGGTGGTCCAGGTGTCGATCGCATGTTTGGAAACGATGGCGACGATATCGTCATCGCCGGTGGCGGCGACGATTACTTGGAAGGCAATGCGGGCGACGATTCGCTTGACGGCCAAGCGGGCGACGATGAATTGCAGGCGGGCGACGGCAACGACGATCTGGATGGAGGTTCTGGCATTGACCAACTCTTTGGTCATACCGGCAACGATCGAATCGCGGGTGGCCTAGGCCAGAATTTGATCGAAGGTGGTGACGGCAATGACTCGATCGAAGGTGGTGACGACGCTTCATCCGTCGATACGATCTATGGTGGGTCTGGCAACGATATCATCGATGCCAAAGCCGGCAACGACATCGTGTATGGTGAAGATGGCGACGACCTGATCTTGGGCGGCGCAGGAAATGATGACATTTACGGTGCGGCAGGCGACGATCAGTTGGATGGTGGTCTCGGAAGCGATCACTACTTTTTCTTTCCAGTCAGCGGAGCAGCCGAACAAGATACGCTGAGCGAACCTGCTGGCGGCGGTACCGATCTGATCGATTTTTCAACTTTGCCAGCCGGCGACGACTTGACGATGAACCTGACGCATGGCGTGGGAAGGCACGTCAAACGCACTCTTCGCCTGGTCAATCCATCGGCTTTCGAAAATGTTACTAGCGGCGCAGGCAACGATACGCTGGTGGACAACGTAGCCAACAACCTGCTGATCGGCGCAGCCGGCAATGATCGCTATGCGTTCGGTGCGTTTACGCTCTCTAGCGGCAGCCACATCGACACCATCGCCGAAATGGTCGGCGGAGGCACCGACTGGATCGACTTCCGTGATCTGGGCAGCGCGGAACCCGTGGTTGTCGATCTGTCAGGCTCTGGAACATTCGTAGATCCGATTATCGCGCTGCACGCTTCGCGAACCTTGCGAACACAGGCGACCGGACAACATAACCACCTTGAGAACATTCGCGGCGGTAGCGGCGATGATCAACTGACTGGAAATAGCAGTATCAACCACATTCAGGCTGGCCCAGGTGTCGACCTAGCTTATGGCCTGTCCGCCGACGATTTGATCGAAGGCAATGAAGGAACGGATACGATCTTTGGCGGCCTGGATAACGACACGATCGAAGGCGGTTCGGAGAATGATCTGATCTACGGTGACGCCGGTGACGACCTGATTCGAGGTGGTGATGGCGACGACGAAATTTATGGCAATCCTGGGGCCGACGAAATTTATGGCGAGGGCAATAAAGATCTCGTTTACGGAAACGATGGTCCGGATCGCATTTACGGCGGCAACGACGAAGATATAGTCTTTGGCAATGACGGCGACGATTTGGTCGAAGGCAATCGAGGCAAAGACCTTGTCTGGGGTGGCAATGGCGACGATCAGATCTATGGTAATGAGGGCGACGACCGCCTGTTCGGACAAAGTGACAACGATTGGACCAGTGGCGGACCCGGCCGCGACATTTTGATCGGAGATGTCGGCAACGATCACCTGCTGGGCGGCAGTGGCGACGACCTGATAAGTGGCGGAGCGGATAGCACAAATGGGTTCTTGGAATTCGTCACCGTCACCGGATCGATTCGCACGTCTACCGGCACCCACACCTACACTCCGCGGTGGTTCGGTGACCGCTTGGAAGGCGGAAGCGGGCATGATCTGGTGCTGGGCAGTAACGTTACACTTGTCGGCAGCCTGGGAGGACCGCTCGCGAGTCAAGAACAACTAGCCTACGACGTCTTCATCGATGTCCTTCGCGACCTGGTCGATGAGTATCAAGCCAGCCTATCCACACCGGTTACGGACGAAGTCGCGTTCGTCGATTTTCTCAGGTCCGTCACGACACCCGTCTCGCCGACGTTCCCGGATACCGAAGATATTCTGTTTGGCGGTACTGAAAACGATCTGTTGATTGGCCATGAAGGCTCCGATTACCTGTTCGGTGATCACGGCAAAGACACGTTGATCCCCTATCGTATTGGCAACGTGGCCGTCATGACTACGGATTGGATCGAAGGTGGACCCGACGACGATCGGCTGCTGTGCGGAACCTATGCGGACAATATTCAAGTGGGCGGCACAAGTGATTTGAACCTTCAAGAAACTCTCGATGCATCGACTCCGTTCAACCCGCTATCGGTAGGCGGCGGTTACGTACTGCCTTCATGCGTGATTGACGAAACGCCCACGCTGGACCCCGTCGAGCCGGTAACCTTGCGAGGCCAAAAATTCCTGGACCGCGATGGCGATCAAGTTCGCGACACGGATGAACCCGGACTCAATGGTTGGACGATCGAACTGCGCGATTTGGAAGGCGACGTGATCGCGACGACGGTCACTACGAGCGTGGACGTCAATGGTGATGCCGTCATCGATCCATTGACTGAAACGGGCCTGTTCTCGTTCACGGACGCGAGCCTCGGAGGAAACGTTCCGGGGCTGGATCCTGGAACCTACCAAATTACCGAGCTCGACGCGGACGGTTTCTCCCAAAGCTATCCGTTGACAGGCGGATCGTTCCCGCTGCCGAGCGGTCACGTCATGACTGGAGTTCAAGTCGAAATTGAACCGAGCCAGTTTGTGCGCGGTTACGCGATCTCGCTGCAGTCGGGAGACGAAGCATACGGCATTGCATTCGGGAACGCTCCATTGGGCGAGGTCCGAGGGTTCAAGTACGATGACCTGAATGGCAATGGCACTCGCGAACCCGGTGAACCAGCCTTAGCGGGCTGGCAAATCACGATCCAAGACTCAAACAACAACACGCAATCGGCAACTACGGATTCGGCAGGCCGATATTCCTTCGGCAACCTTGTCCCAGGTTCGTTTACGATCACAGAGTCAATTCCTGCCGGTTGGGTTCAATCCTATCCGGGAAGCCCCGGTGGTTTCGCGCACAACGTGCTCGTCGGCTTTGGCGAGGTGAAAAACAATCTAGATTTCGGCAATGTCCGGTTATCCAGCATCAATGGTTTCAAGTGGGAAGATGCCAATGGGGATGGAATGCGTGGTGCTACCGAGTTACCACCCAGCCAACAATTCTGGATTCGCTTGGAAGACTCGCTGGGCAATCCGACTTTCGTTCAGACCGATGCCAATGGAAACTTTAGTTTCAGCGGACTCTATCCTGGGTCATACACGTTGTCCGAAATTGTCCCGCCGAACTGGGTGCAAACCTTCCCAACGGGCGATTCTTTTGGCGAATATCAGTTCATCGTTCAGTCGGGTGATGCCCTGAGTGGATTTGGCTTCGGCAACTATCGTCAATCGTCGATCACCGGAATCAAGTGGCATGACCTGAATGGCAACGGCATCTATGAGACTTCATCCGAGCCGGTCCTACCCGGTTGGCAGATTTATTTGGATTTGGATGAGAACGGCATGTACGACCTGGGCGAGCCGACTTCGACGACTGATAGTGGGGGAGTCTATCAGTTTGTTGGTTTGGCTCCGGGAAGTTACTCCGTTGCAGAGACGTCCGCTGCCGGATGGATTCAATCGTTCCCTGGGCCGGGCACGGACCTAGTTCATAGCGTCGCGCTAGTGTCTGGCACGCAAGCCGCCGGATTGAACTTTGGCAATGTAATTAAGTCTTCCATCGAAGGTGTCAAATGGCACGATCTCGATGGCGATGGTGTTCGCGACCCGAATGAACCCGGCTTGCCCAATTGGCGAATCTTTATCGATCTGAATCAGAACAACCAATTCGATGAAGCCGATCCTTCGATTCAGGGTAGCATTACCGAACCCTATGTGATGACGCAATTCGATGATCCGGAAACACCGGTCGACGAGTCCGGGTGGTATGAGTTGGATGACCTTTTGCCGGGTTCGTATTGGGTGGGAGAACAATTGCAATCCGGTTGGCAACAATCCTATCCAAGTGGGCAAGCCGGTGTTCCCGGATCACTTTCCAGCCACTTCGTGCAGCTCAACGGCCAGCGAGCTTCCGGGGTCGACTTCGGTAACTTCCGCCCAGCCACGATCGATGGAATTAAGTGGCACGATCTGAACGGCGACGGCCGGCGGCAATTGATTACCTCAGGCACTCATCGCGGCGAAGTCGGCATCGGTGGGTGGACGATCTATTTGGATATCAATGGCAATGGCAGCTTAGAACGCGATCCCATTACCAACGCGCCCTTGGAACCGGTTTCCATTACGACTCAAGATAATCCCAACACGCCCGAAGACGAAGCAGGACGATTCACATTCACCGGTCTGAAACCTGGCCAATACATCGTAGAGGAAGAGAATCAGCCGGGTTGGGTCCAGTCGTTGCCCTCGCAGGACGGAACAAAGAACTTCGTTGTGACCGTCGATGAAAATGGAAAGGTAACTTTGGAATTTGCCAATAGCCGATCCGCGACGATTACCGGGGTCAAATGGTGGGATCACGACTTGAATCGCTTGTTCGACAATGGCGAAATGCTTTTGGCAAACTGGGTGATGTATCTTGACCTGAATCAAAATGGTCAACTCGACTTTGGTACCGACGGTCGGCCTACCGAACCGTTTGCGGCAACCAATGCCAACGGCGTGTACACGTTCGATGATTTGTTGCCTGGGTTCTACGTTGTAGCGGAGTACCCGCAGCCTCACTGGTCGATCGCGTATCCATCCGCCGAAAACATCAACCGGCATCTTACCTATGTGGCTGGTGATCAAGTGGCTGCACCGGTCAGCTTCGGCAATTCAGTTTTTGGAGACTGCGATACGGATTTGGATGTTGATAAGGATGACCAGCTAGCCTTTGATGGGGCTTTCCATTCCATTGTGACGGACCCACGGTACGAGTCGTGTTTTGATTTTGATCAAGATCAAGACATAGATTTTGCCGACTTGTACGTGTTTGGGAAAAATATGGGAGTCACCGCGTCGATGCCCATTCTGCCTTGGTGGGCGCAAGGGCGTAGCCGCCAATCGACACGCGTGGAATCACCTCAGGTGGCTGACCTCGGTCAAGATTCATCTTGGGTGCCTTCAGTCCGATACACAACCACGCAGGCAGTTCAGTTCGGTCAACCGCCCAGTGCATTGCCCATTGGGTTTTACGCCACCGCATTCCAACCCGGCGGGCCATCCAATAATGTCCTGTTCCAGATCGATGCCTCCATTGCCGGGCTTACTTCGATCGGCTTGACTGAACCCGTGATCATTGGCTTGGCCGATTCTCCGAACGGCACGGTTTATGGTCTATCGCAACCCGGTAAATTGGTGACGGTCAGTCTGCTCGATGGAAGCGTCTCGCTCGTGCATCAGCTTTCTCGCACTTTTGCCGAAGGCGATATCGCCTTTCAACCGGGCGATCCTGGCAGCTTATGGATCACGACCGAGCGCACGTTCGGACCAACGGCGACGCCCGCCGAGTTGATTCACGTGGATATCGTCACTGGAACGATCCTGAGCACGCTCCAGATTCCCATTGAGATCAGCGAATATGGATTCTCAGGTATGCAGTTCCTGGATGCCAATACTCTTTACCTGTATGAGCCGCAAACCAACAAGTTGGTCATTACGGATGTTTCTCTTTCAAGTCCGAACATGGTATTTTTGACGGGTGGTCCAAGTCAGGCTGTGCGGGCTGGTATCGATTTCGATTCAAGCGGCACGTTGTGGATTGTGGCCAAAGATACAAACCAAGCATCGCAGAATTTCCTTTACCATGTTGACACGACCCTCCAACCCTGGCAAATGATTGCCCAGCAACCAGGCACGGCCCCGCCTCAGTGGACAAGCTTACTGATTGTCAACGAACAGCCGGTTCCTGTGGGCACGGTCCAAGGAATGAAGTGGCACGATTTGAATGGAAACGGGATTCACGAATCGGGTGAACCAGGACTGGCGAATTGGCAAATCGTTATCAGCGGTACGACCAATGAAGGCCAGGCCTACAGCGCCACCGTGATCACAATGACCGACATTCCAGCCACACCTGCCGATGAAACCGGTTGGTACGAATTTTTGGACGTACCGTTTGGAATTTATTCGGTTACTGAGGTTCTGCAGCCTGGCTGGCAGGCCTCCTATCCACAACTCGGCTCCCACGACGTAATGGTGGACAGCGAATTGCCGATCACGGGACTTGAATTTGGAAATTACCATTTCATCACGGTTCATGGCACGAAGTACGAGTCTCTAGGGCCGGCTGGCAGTCGCCCGTTGGCCGGTTGGGAAATTGTTTTAACCGGGACTGATGTCTATGGCCAGCAAGTATCGCAAACCACGATCACCATGACCGACAATCCGAATACACCCGCCGACGAAACTGGCCAATATTGGTTTGGTGACCTTATCCCGGGGACGTACCGTATCGAAGAGGTACAACAACCCGGCTGGTTTGTGCAATTCCCAGAAACCGGCTTTTATGAATTTGAACTGCTTAGCGGCCAAGAAGCTTGGTTCGATTTCTACAACTATCGCGGTGCTACGATCACGGGCTTGGTATTCCAAGACATGGAGGATTGTGAAGGACCATTCGGCGGCTCGGATGTACCTCTGGCAAACGTCGTAGTCTACATCGATTCAAACGACGACGGCACGCTGAACCGCGACATTCTCGACAACCCGATCGAACCGTTTACCACGACGTCAACCATTGGGGTTTACCAGTTCGACGGACTTCCGTTTGGTGACTATCGAATTCGCATCGAGCCTTCGCCGGGATACTCAGTTAGTTATCCGCCTTCGCAGTCTTATTTGGTCAATCTAAATACCAGCGGGCAGATCGCAGCCGAGATCGACTTTGGTGTTTTCGTATACACGCCGCTAGAGGACGGAAAGGATTTGATTTATTCTTCGCTGGCCAGCGACACCGTTTACGGCGACAACATCGTCAGCAATCGATGCGTCTTAAGTTTCGGTGACGACGATCGGATTCATGGTGAGCAAGGCAATGATTTGCTGATCGGCCAGCGGCGCAGCGACACTTACTTCTTCCTGCCAAGTTCCATTCCCAATGAAACCGACATCCTGGTCGAACTGGTCGATGCGGGAACCGACGAACGCGATGACGAAGGACGGCGGGATCGATTGGATTTCAGCCAGCTTGGCATTGCCGAGCCGGTCGAAGTGGACTTGTCTGGCACCCGCTTGGGTTGGCCTGCTGATTGGATCGCATTCCACCAGTCCGGGCTGAATCAACGTATCGTCACGACCGACATCGCAGGTCAGCACACCAACTTTGAAGACATTCTGGGCGGCATAGGCGATGATCGCATCACGGGCAATGCCAAAGACAATTGGCTAAGCGGTGGTCCAGGCAGCGATTTGGCGTTTGGATTGAGCGGCGATGACGTGTACGCATTTGGTTCTTGGCTTGCCGGCGATGTGGACAGCCTCGATGAAGTCCCGGGCAGCGACGTCGACACGCTTGATTTTTCAGCCATCTCGGTGCCCGTTACGGTCGATCTGACTAGCGGAAGTATGGGCAACTATGGAAGCGCCAGCGTAATATCATCGACGCCATTGCTGCTGGAGAATGTAATTGGCGGGCAGGCGGATGACGCAATTACCGGCAATGCTTCAGACAATCGTCTTGAAGGCGGCAATGGGAATGACACGTACTACTTCCAAGGGCTGTGGGGTAATGATGAAGTCGTCGAGCTTGCGGGCCAAGGCACGGACGACACGCTCGATTTCAGCGGAGCAACTCCTCCAATTACTTCCACGATCAGCGATACGTCGCTCAGTGTCACCGACGGTTTGGCTAATCTACTCACTCACACTGGCAACGCAATTGAACGGCTGGAAACCGGTGCGAATTTGAATCAGGTCGTCGGTGGTAATTCGGTCAATCTATGGACATTAGATGGTCTGAATACAGGTTTACTTCATGGCGTTCGATTCCAGAACGCTCCGACGATTACCGGCGGGCCGCTAGCAGATACGTATACGTTTGTCGGCGGCGGACAATTCGTTGCCATCGATGGAGCAGGGGGCAACAATACTATTGTCGGACCCAACGCGCCAAACACTTGGCAAGTCAATGCGCCAGGGCAGGGCAGCGCCAATTTCGTCGGAGCCTTTAACAACATCAACACTCTGGTCGGTGGATCGGCCTCGGATAGCTTGCAAGGTCCATCCGTGGCTGCGACTTGGCAGATCAATCAATCCACTGGGGGCAACCTCGTTGGCTATATCGGATTCTCAGGGTTTGAACAAATCGACGGCGGAGGATTTGCGGACGACTTTCAGTTGAATGCCAACGTTGCCGCGAACTTGAATCTATTGGGACACAGTGGCAACGATCAATTGGTCTTCTTGCCCGGCAGCTCGCTGATCGGGACGTTTGACGGGGGCGGCGACACCGATACGCTGGATTATTCTGCCTTTGGATCGGGGGTTACTGCAAATCTGCAAACGATGTCTGCGACCGGTATCTCCGGTTTTGCGAACGTGGAATCCGTGGTTGGCTCCGCGCTTCTAGATAGCATGATCGGACCGAATCTTGTCAATTCTTGGAGCATCAACGGCAATCAAGGAACACTCAACGGTCTGGCTTTCATGGATTTCGAAACCTTGGAAGGTGGATCGCTGGACGATACCTACAATGTTCTAAACACGTCCATGAATTTCGTCCTTCGTGGCAATAGCGGCGACGATCTCTATGCGATCCAGTTCGGCTCATTGTCTGGCTCTGTTCAGGTTTCTGATGCGGCGGCCTCGACGCTGGACCGCATCGAACTTTATGGCACGCTGGGCGACGACGTTTGGACGATCGATGCCAATGCAACCAGCATTTTGTCACAGCAGGTAATGTACGATTTGGCAATCGAACAGCTTTGGGTTTCCGGTGACGATGGCGACGACAGCTTCAACGTAGAGCCTTCGTTGGATACTGAAATGTTCCTCGATGGCGGAAATCACAACACGGCAGACGACTTGGATGTGGATAAACTCGGCCAGTCGTATGTCGACAACGGCAGCCAAGTACTGGTCAACGGGTACAAGCCTGTAAACTATATCAATATGGAACAAGTTTCGGTTCAAATACCTGGGGACCAAGGCAATCATCGCAAGTGGGCGAAGCTCGTTGACAGACTATTCGAACTGGGAGCTTGGTGAGAATGACAACGTTGCCTGAAACGGTTAAAATGGCGATTGCCGCTGACTGATGGCTCCGTGAGCAGTTCGTTTGGTATTCGAAGCGGGAGGCGTCGGGCGCTAGGTCAAGCGCTCCAAAGTCGCTACGATCCATCCGCAACCTGCAGCGGGCGATTGCCCTTTTGAACCTCCCATGATGTCCCTTTCTGAACTCGCGCTTTTTTGCCGTCGCATGGGGGTCGGACTGCACGCTGGCGTCGATTTGCTGCGACTACTTGAAAACGAAAAGAAATCTGCCGGAAAACGGCATCGCGAAGTCATCCAGGACATTGAACTGCGGATTCGCAATGGCGACTCGTTGGCCGATGCCATGAAAGCCCACGAAAAACACTTCCCGAACTTGCTCGTCCAGATGGTTCATGCAAGTGAGTTAGGAGGCCGCATGGATAGCACGTTCGCGTACATGTCGAAGTATTTCGAGCAACTCAAACGGACGCGTTCCGCGTTCATCCAGCGCATGAGTTGGCCCATGATTCAGCTTTTCATGGCTGTCGGAGTCATCGGTTTGGTCATTCTGATCCAAGCGGCATTGACACCAAACACACAGTACGATGCATCCGCGCTGGGGCTTCGCGGTTATCGCGGTTTCGCAATTTACTGCTTGATCATTGCCTTGATCGCCTCGCTGGTGGGAACAACCGTATTCGGTTTGTCGAAGAACTGGTTCAATTGCCATCGCAAGTTGATGCCAATCGTTCAAAGAATTCCCAAGTTGGGCACCGCTCTGGTCACCTTGGGTTTATCCAGGCTGTGCATGTCGCTATCGATGTTGCTCAACGCCGGAGTCGATGCGCGGCATGCGATCAGACAAGCATTTCTTGCCACGGGCAATCATTATTTTATTGCGGGCATGCCCAAGGCGGTCGCAGCCGTCCAGCGGGGCATGACCTTTGGCGACGCCTTTGAGCAAGCCGGTGTATTTCCAATCGAATTCGTCGACGAAGTTCGTATCGGTGAATTGAGTGGAACGGAAACGGAATCTCTGGATCACCTAGCAACGCAATATCAACAGCGCGCGGCTTCCGCGTTGGATACGATCGCAACTCTCGCAAGTATTACGATTTGGCTCGGAATCCTGCTTTTGATCGGCTTCATGATCATTCGAATGGCGATGCAATACGTCAATTTGTTGTACGACACGATCGAAAATCCGATGGGATGATGGAAAAGGATGAAGGCCGAAGAATGACCGGTGAAGCTGAGAAGACCTGGGAGGTCGAATTGAAGTATCATCTGGATGATCTCAATGCGTTGAAGTCTCGTCTCGAAGAGCTTGATTTCGAGTTCGTCACGGAAGAAGTCCACGAAGACATCTATCTTCGACACCCTTGTCGAGATTTCAAACAAACGGGCGAAGCCTTTCGGATTCGGCAAACGGGAGCTTGCGCCTACGCGACTTACAAGGGGCCTCGGCAACCCGGTGAGGTGAAGACGCGTGAAGAGATTGAGCCGTTGATCCAGCCAAACGAATTTCCTCAGTGGCAATTGATCTTTGAACGCCTCGGCTTTCGACCCGTTCGATCGGTCCGCAAAAGTCGTCGCGTGTACGCCAGCCAACGGGACGAATACCGGTTCGTCACGGTAGCCGTTGATATGGTAGAGGACCTTGGACAGTTCGTGGAAGTAGAAATCATCGTCACGGATGAGCCCGACTTGGAATCTGCCAAAAGCCTGATTGCCGACTTGTCGAGACGGCTGGGCTTGGAGCGTCTTGAGCCTCGCAGTTACCTGACGCAGATCCTTGCTTTGAACGGTCGGTAGCCGTTTGGCACGCAGCTTGCTTAGTATTCATTCATGTTCCCAATCGAAGTCTGTCAGTTTGGCAGAAGCGCGGTGAACGGAAACTGGCTTTCCGCAAGCTAGGTACAAATTACAACAAACCAGGAGAAAAAACATGAATCAAGGCAAATGCAATCGACCCCAAACCACACTAGACGACATTTCATCGGACGTCGAACGGATATTCGATTCGTTGGTCGGACGCACGGTGGGCAACGTTTTTCGCGGAGGAAATCCCCAGCATAAGTTCTCACCGAATTTGGATGTCGTCGAAACGGCGAACGAATTTGTGGTGTCAGTCGACCTGCCTGGCGTCAAGCCCGAGGACGTAAAAGTCGAAGTCGAGGATGGCAAGTTGACCGTTACAGGCAATCGTGAGACGGTTGTACAAGAGAATGCCAAACATGTGCATCGCGTTGAGCGATCGAAAGGCTCGTTCCACCGCGTTGTGAGTTTGCCACGTGACATCGACGCCGACCGCATCGACGCTCGGTATGAAAACGGCGTGCTGCACGTGACCTTGCCCAAGTCGGCCGAAAAGCAACCTCGCACGATCGAAATCCGTACGGCGGCCAACTAAAGCTAGCTCGCTGACTAAATGCTGAATCCCAAGAAATCGCAATTGCCGAAAGCTTTTGCGATTTCTTTCTTTTTTGAAACAGTACCAGCATCGATTGGCTCGCCGTGCCGGACTTGGACGATTCCCGGCCAGGGCATAGAATGGAGCGTCCGGGTTTTTAATCACTCACGCACTTCCTCCAACAGTCGATTCGAATGCTCCTCAACGTAAAGCTCACTCAATGGGTTGTCGTCGCAGCTCTAAATTTTTCCACGGTCATTTTGGCGATCTCACCGGCTCGCGCGCAGGACGCGCCGCCTGCAGCCTCGACAAGTCCCGGATCCACTGCCTCTTCTCCGAGCGGTAATCCGTTCCCTGATCTGACTATTCCCGCAGGTGCCGATACGGCGACACTGCAACGAATATTGGCTGCGGCCAAAACGGCCCAACCCCAATTGGCGGAACAATACAAGGCACAGCAAACGGCTGTTCGCGATGCGGCCAAACAGTTGCTCAAACTATTGCCAAAAACCGATCCTGCCTACGCTCAAACGGAGATGGACTCGATTTTCGCATCGGTGGCGTTGCTGGCCTTCTTCAACGAAAACGAAAAATCTGGAGTCGTCGATCAGGTGAAGAAGTACCTTCAGGACAAAGAACAACTATCGCTTCAAGACATTCAAATGGGAATGATGGCAGGCGGCATGTTGGAACTCCAGCCTTCGAAGAAGCCGTCACGCGAACTGTATCAATTGCTGGATGATCTGCTGGAAAAAGACCAGCGCGAAGGCATGCAGAGCCTGAGGGTCAACATCCAAGCTGCCATACGACGTTTGGATATGCTCGGTAAGGCGTTCGAGTTGGACGCGACGACCATCGACGGCAAGAAGGTGAAGATCCAGGATTTTGCCGGCAAGTTCGTCTTGTTCAATGTTTTTGCACCGTGGGATCAAGTTAGTCTAGCTGAACTGCAGTCACTCAAGGCACATTACGGCCGATATCGCGATCGAGGTTTGGAGGTGATCGGGCTATGTGTTGATGGAAAGATCGAAAGCCTCGAAAAACTACTCAAAGACAACCCGCTACCTTGGCCCGTGATTTACGACGGAGCTGAAAACCCACTCGATCGTCTGGCGCTCAAATACGGTGTTTCTGCCCTGCCAACCACCTTGCTTTTGAACAAGGAAGGTACAGTCGTATCGCTCGAAGCGCGGAACGCGGAACTCGATCGCCTGATGAAAATGCTGTTTGAGACGCCGATCCCTGCGGCTCCGTCATCATCGAATTCTGAAGCATCACCCACCCTAGCACCCGCCGTCGAAGGAAGCCCACCAAAGACAGCTTCCGGTTCAGCCACCGACAGTTCGTCAAAGTAGATTGAGCAAGTTGATGGATTTTGTCAAAAAAGCAGCCTACGTTCTCACCTTTGCCGGATTGCTTTCGCTTCAATACGGTTGCGATCGTGTCGTGACCGGCAAGCCCGAAGCCATCAACGAATCCAGTTCGCAGGTGCCTTCCGAATCAACCACTCCGAAGAACGATTTGATTGGCGAGACGCCTAGCCAACTGCCGCCATCTGATTTGCCTCGGCAGAATTCGGCTCAACCCGCAGCCACTGACGCGACTGACCCGGCAATCGAGAATATGTTGCTGACGATTCAGGCGGTGAAATCCGACGACCCAGCTCGAATGCTCGCGCACTTGACTGACATCGAACGCGCTACACAGGAGTTGCTCTCGAGTGCCAAGCGAATCAGTCCTGATTCGATGAGCGCGGCCGCGATTCGACTATCGAAAATGAAACTTGAGGCTGCGGATCATTTGGTCAATTTGCCAACGGCAACGTCTGAACAAATTCGCGCCGGGACCAAGATGCAACTCGTGGCGCTCAGTAATTTAACTGGCTTGAAAGATGTCGCAGCCGCCAAACGGCTTGAGTCATTCTCAAAATCACTGGCTACCAATCCCGATCCGGAACTCCGTCACCAGGGGCAAATTGTACGATTCGGTTTTGAGATCCAGAATTTGCAAAATGGAATTGTGGCCGATCCAAGCAGTCTGGTCGAGGCAACCACGCAGTTGGTCTCAGACCCGCAGTATCGCGGCCGCGTCGAGATGGTTTCGATCATCAACGCAGCAGATACATTGCACCGAATGGGCTATGTCGAGGATGCCAAACGAATTGAACAAGCTGCCTTCGCCGCATTTTCAGATTCATCAGACGCGCAGTTGCGAAATGAATCCTGGAACTTGCTTACTAGCAAGAGCCAATCGGTGGAGAATTTCCTGCAGAGTTTGAAATCAGCATTGGATGGGAAGCCAGACGCGAGCTCCATTTTAGCTGCAGCCCGCAACGTACTGGACGAATACCCCAACCCCGTGACGCTTGAAATGATTGCTGGAGTGATCCCAGACCTCGAATACCGCGGCCACGTCGAAACGAGCCGCACACTGGCCGACTTAGTCCATGGGACAATTGCGAGCTTTGCATCAACGGGCAACTCAATTAATGCGAGTCGATCAATTCTTTCTGAACACCAACGACGGACCCAATGGATTGGGCGCAAAATCGAGTTCGACAATTTGATTGACCAGAATGGCCAACCCCTCGATTGGTCGAGCTTTGATGGCAAGGTAGTGCTGATCGATTTCTGGGCTACGTGGTGCGTGCCATGCCTGCAAGAGATACCGGTCATGCGGAAAGCCTTTGAAGAGCTTTCCAGCCAAGGTTTCGCAATTTTGAGCATCAACATGGACAGCGATCCGGGGGCGCTCACACAGTTCATGGCGACTGAACGCCTGCCTTGGCCGACTTATCACGGCGGCAGCGACGGACTACAGCCCATCGTGGAGCGATATGGAGTGAGTCGATTTCCGCTAACAATGCTCACGGACAAGAGCGGCAAAGTGGTTTATCTGCATGTTCGCGGAAGCGACATCGCCACGAAAGTCAAACAACTGCTGAATTCATCAAACTAATACTTTTTCAAGGATAGTCTGAATGCGTTCCAATTCACTTACGGCTGGCATAGGTCAGTTTCCACAATGGCTGTTGGCCTTGGCGGCAATGATCGCATTCAACGCGATGCTCGTTGGTTGGTCTGTAGTCGATCGACATCTGCGCGCCGAACCACCCGCGCAGGCGCTAGCCGAGGAGCACTCAGCCACGCCCAATCAGCCTATGCAACTGACGGATCCGGAGCGGCTCAAGGCGCTCGAAGCTCCTGAACTTTCGACATCAGACGCTTCCAGTTCAGTACCAGCCGACGATCCGCTGCTCAGCGAGATCCGCAAGCAAGCAGAATTGCATTTTCCAAAAGTATTCACCCAACAGGGACAAACGATTGCATCTTCACCGCCGGCAGAATCCGATCCACTGCAGGTGACTTCAACCGCAACGTCGCTGGCAACGCGACTGAGTGCGGTCGGCAAACTGAACGATGCGGCGATGCTGCTGGTCGAGCTATCAGCGCACCAGCGAGAGCTCGGCCAAAACGATCAGTCAGAACTCAGCTTAGCCCGAGTTCAACAACTGCGCGGTTTGATGATCGAATTGCTCAGCGAGTAGTCATTGGTCGATCGCATTGTTCAATGTCGCTTCATACAGGGGCAGGTGTCGATAGCGAACCTCAAGCGACAACAGGTTCATCGAGGTCACGTAAAGCCGTCCGCCGTATCGCGCCCAAAGGTCGGGCACGGGCTGCATCGGAGCCCAACTGCCGGCCATCGGTCCATCGGGCTGCTGAGATTCGATCAATAGCGGATAGAGGGCTTCGTGCCATCGCTTCCAATGATCGCCGCCGACGTGGAAGATAACCTGTGTCGCATAGTACCAATAATATGTGTCTCGAAGCGATCTGGCCGTTGAGCCGTGCTGCGGAATGTGTTGGAGCAAGAAGTTGGCGCCTTGTAGCATCTCGGGGCGCTCGCGATGCCAGCCTAGATACAGCCGAATCAACAGGCCCACGCTCGTCATGACCGCAGTTGGGCGAAGGCCGTGCCGCTGCTCATTCGTGTCCGGCGCGAATGGATTGTATCGATAGAGGTGGGGCGCGGTTGGCCCGACTTGCGCGTGGTTGACATATTGTTCAATCGCGCGGAAGGTATCCGGTGGTATTTCTAGACCGGCCAACTTGCCACTCTGGAGGGCCATCATATACCATCCGGTAACGCTCGTGTCCGAGCCAACCCCTGGGCGATAACGCCAACCACCGCGCTGAGGGTCTTGAGATGCAACCATGAAGTCGACCGCCTTCTGCGCGATTGGCCGCAAGCGTTCATCTTGCGTCATGCCATAGGCTTCGCACATGGCCAAAGACGCAATCGAATGCGAATACAGCCAAGCATTTTGATCGGATGCCGGGTCTTGAGGAATGTACAAATCGCCGTTGGCCTTTTGATGCAAGGCCAGAAACTCAATGGCGCGGTCGACTTGCTTGGCGTATTTCGACTGAAGGTGCGTGTAACCTGCGCCCTGAAACGACAGCAGAGCCAAGGCAGTCGCTGCGGTGTCACTTCGAATCAGAACTTCCGTATCGAAATCCTGCAGGCGCCAACTACCGTCGGGCCGCTGGTACCGCGCGAGGAATTCAAGCCCACGTTCTATTGCGACTTCCGTTTGCGGTTCCATCGGGGTCGCTTCACTTGTCGGATTGTCGTCGAGTCGATTGAGTCGCTGCGAAAAGGCAGGTTTGGGGACGGCCACGTTGGATGTAGGGCCGCGCGAGTCTCCGATGCGACTACGCTCGATTCGAATCGACCCAACCATAGGCGATGGTGTGAGTGTATCGCTTGCGTCGATTGACCGACGTGTGAGACTGTCTCGGTGGGCGAGCATTTCAGGCTCAGCACGTCCGCTAATCGCATTCGGCGGCAAGTCGATAGCCGGTGGCAACTGACTTCTTGCACTTGAACTGGCTGACCTAGTTGATCTGCTTGCTGACGACCGGTTTGCCGCAACCACTGGAGCTTCATCTGGCAATTCTTGAGTCAAAGCATCTTGATCGCTTCCAAGTCGCGGTGGGTCGGCAGATGGACGGTTTAAACCGATTGCCGCCCGATCAATATTGCCGCCCGATCCGCTCAAGCGGGCGACGTCTTCGGCCGAGGCGTCGCCATCACCTCGCTGAGCTACGCTGCGAGATGGCATTGCGCCAGTGCGGCCACTCGACACATTCGGGATGCTGGCCCAATCGGGCCCCTGCAATCTGCCCAATTCTGGCAATTGCATTGCGTCAGGTTGCCGCCCTCCGCGTTTGTGTCGCAGATGCGACGAAGAGGCTTGCGTCGACTCCACCGAATCAGAAACCTGCGAAGCAAGACTATCGGCATCCGTCACCGGACGAGAACTCTGTTCCGCCGGTCCAACGCGGCCGCCGGCTTCTGTTCGTTCAAGGGCGGGCCACAAGATACCCTCCGAGGGTTCGAGTTCACTGCGTTCCGATGAGCGACGTTGTAAAGAAGCCGTCGAAGGCGTTGGAGTGGGTTCTAGTTCAATATCGGGATTGGGCGCTAGATCGACTCGGTCGATCGCGTGCTCGGCTCGAGTCGGATTTTTTGCCAACTCGGACGGCTCGTGTTCGGTCGGCGCGGGTCGAAAGTGGTCGGCTTCTGGTAGTGAGCTCCCTGAATTCGAACTGTGTAGATACTGTCGAGCGCGTTGAGCTTGCAATCGCTGAGTCTGTTGCGTGACAAGCTGTTGGCGTTGCTGAGCAAGCTCATCGAAGACATCGGACCAAGGCCGAGAAAAAACGACGAAGTTTCCCACAGTCGCCAAAAACAAAAGGTGCGCAAGGACGCTCAGCAAAAACGTGGCTTGCAACGATCGTTCGACAAAAGGGCTAACAAACGTATTGAGCAACGTTGAAATGAAAATTAACCCAAATGGAACCGCAACAGCATAAGTCCATGGATTGTAAAGCGTCCTTGGGTCACGCTGGTCCAATTCATGGAACGCTAGCCACAGAACGACACCTCCTAGGGCCAGCAGCATAATGCTCGGAAGCCAGTTGCCCGTGCTGCTCGTTTCGGGCGTATCGAACTGGTCGCTTTCGCCGCTCCTAAAGCGGTTGGCGGAGATATCGCTCATTTCACGGGCTGTCCTCAGCGATCGACGCAGAATAGGGAACGTTGTATTTCAAACAAACATCCATGACGTCGATCGGGGCTTGAAATGCCACGTTACGATCTGCCCGAACGATCACGTTCTGGCCAATCGGGTTGTCGGCAACTCGCTGACGAATCATCGACTCGAACTCGTCCATCGCGACTTGTTTGCCTTCGACATAAACGTGACCATGGCGATCAATGTTGACCAGCATCTCGCGCGGCTGAACTGTCATCGGCATGGCATTGGTGGCCGACGGCAACGCGATGTCGATCTGGCCGTCTTCTTGGCTCAATCGCGATGCGATCAGAAAGAATACGATCAGAAAGCACATCACGTCGATGAGCGGGGTCAAATTGGGTGCCGTTAGGACGCGGCTGTGCTTGAATCGAATTGCCACGGGAGGAACGCTTGCAGGACCCAGGGTTAAATCAGCAAAACTTGAGTATCGAAACTGGCACTACAATTTTAATTTAGGGCCACGAGAGGTCGAGCTGGTTACTTCGGAAATACCTGACGCGATGTTCGGGCTAGAAACGTTGCGTTGCGAAATACCCTGAGACGTAATGTCGAATCGGGTTCGGCCTTCGAACGCCTCAAAACGCGGGATTAGTCGGCGAAGCTCGTTTTCGACCAGCGCCAGCGTTTTAGCTATGCGGCCTTCGAAATAGTAAGCCAAAAACATCGCCGGAATTGCAACTGATATTCCCGCCATCGTCGTGACCAAAGCTACGTAAATCCCTTCGGCCAGTGAGGCCGCTCGATTGGTTCCTGCGGCCAGTTGCGTCGTATCGTAAAATGCGATGATCAAACCCCAGACGGTCCCGAGCAGTCCAATCAGCGGCGTGACCGCGCCAGCTAGCGTCAACCATCGAACGTTGCCGTGCAGCTTGTCTACTTCTCGCTGAATACCCTCGCTCACTGCAGCTTCGATCTCGGGGATGGGACGACCGACCTTGGCTAACGTATCGCTAAGAATTCGCCCGGCAGGTGAAGGAAACAGCTCGGACACGCGGTACAAGTCCGATGGCGAGACATCCGCTTCACCGTTGGCGACTCGAAGAATTTCACGCCTAAGCCGCCGAGGAAACACGCGACCCCGCCGCACGGCGAACCACCGCTCCAGCGAAATCGTGACGACAAGCAGACTCATCAGACCGATGGGAATCATTAACGCGCCGCCCGCAACAAGCAATTTCAGAAAGCTGATGCCTCCCAATTGTGGACGTTCCACGGGTGACGTGTCAGTTTGATTGGCTTTAGACTCTTCGACCAAATTCTGAAGTTCGGACTCAGAAATGCCGGCATTGGGCGATTCGTCTTGGGCCCTACCGCTCGTTGCGAACGCGAGCAGCAGAGTTGCGACCGCGATGGGGAACATTCCGCGCAATGAGAAAATTAGATTAGGAACGACCATGAAGACACAGCGAGTACTTTTGACACAAACCAAGCGAAATTGCGACTCTTGCGGGCCAGCGGCTTACGCCAATTATTGTACCGACCAAGGGACGCTTGTGCCGACTCTTCGAGCAAATTGTATTGACATGGCAGTTTGCCAGCTCGTTGCGTTTTCACGAAGCCTCCCAGATTGACTGCACAGCTAATCCCATTTAACCGGCAATGGCGTTAAGACCTGTAAACACGAGGCCGATAATAGGGATGATGCGAAGTCTAACGCAAGCATGCTTGCAATACGAGCTGATCTTGATTTCGACGCAATGAATTGGCTATGGATTCCAGGATGGTCTGGAGTTTCGAGCGTTCCAGGGAAGGAAACGAGGCAATGACGAGAACAACCACGCGGTCAGAAACGCAACGCACCCGGCCCAGCGCCCGAGTCCAACGGAACAATTCCCGAGAAAGCGCGCCTGTCCTCTTCCGATTACCTACCATTGAAGTCATTCCGCTCGCACCAGCCGACGACGTGCTGGCAAACTCGAGTTTTCGCTCGTTCTCAGTTTCTCCAGTTTCAGGCTCCTCGACGACCAGTTCGGTTCAGACAATGCCCACGAGCCAGAACGATAAACAAACGGGACAAATGCCCCATAAGCTTACTGTGGAGGCCAAGGAGTCGGATGATTCGCTGCGTTCCTGGTGGGAACATTGGTCGAGCGGCGTCGTCATGATTGTTTTGGCGATCGTCCTCGTGGCAGTTAGCTTGATCCTGTTTCGCCTTCCGCGAAGATCGAACGATTCGACTTTGGCTACGGCGAAAACCGGTGAAGAATTCGGTGACCTGGACTCAATCGCCGTTCCATCCATTGCATCCCTACCCAATGAAGCGGCGGCGGAAACACCCAACGAGCAAGGCGGCCTAGAGTCGCTCGAGAGTCCTGAGGTGCAACCCATGGCTACAGCGAGCCTCCATGAGCCGACTCGGCAAGGCGCCGAGGCGCAGCAGGCGGCTTACCCAACGCTACCTCCGACTTTGCAACAGCTCGAATTGAGTTTGCCAGCTCCGAGCAATTCGGTGACGACCCAACCGGTTTCGACAGGCATGGGTCAAAGTCCGTCGCTGTACGATGAAGCTTCGCGTCAAGCATCCCAGGACAATCCGGCCGGTCCAGCCGCAACGTCGCCGGAAGCAGCGACTGGACCCGGAGCGACTCCCATGATTTCTAGCATGCCAAATTTGGGCAGCGGCAATCCATCGAATACTCCCAGCACGATGCCTGTTAGCACGTCCGCAAACTTGATCGCCAACCCAGCCACAAATGCCACGCCATCACAAACAAGCAGGGTATTGCCCAATGCTCCACCTTCGATTCAGGCAACGGCTACTCCGGATTTCAACGAAGAGGAAATCATCCGTGCGTATTTGGAGCTAACGCGCACGACACCGTCAGCTCAAAATCAAACGCCGGCACCGACTCAAGGTTCTGCAGTATCGCCGAATCAAACAACCAACCGTTACCAATCCAAATAGCCCATACCTCAACTCCTCAATCCCCAGACAGACTCATGGCATCGGAAAATCTGAATCGCGCGTTCATCAAAGCGTACGGCAAAGGCATGCAGCCCGTCAGTGGATCGACGCCCGCATCCAAGCCTGCTGCGAGCATACACGATCCGTACCTTGTTCGGTTCGACACCGCGACGGTTCAGTCGATCGTACCTCAAATGCACAATCCGCGGCCGCCGTTTCAGGGCAGCGTCGCGGTTGGGCCAGCCCAATCGCCGCAGCCGCTTGTTGCTCACCGCGTTCAATCTGATCCTGTAACTGCTCATCGTTTTGTCTCGCCGCAGGACCTGGGTCGATCGAACTCGTCCGTCATTAACGAACCTGCCGAAAGCGAAGCTGAGTTTGTCGACTCGACGCTGCTGTCTGACATGCTTGGCGGAACAACGATGGTTGTGCCTACGATCAACTTGGGAAATAGGCAGACCATTGTGGCCAGTAACCAGCCAGCGGCGGGCCGAACCGAAACGGCTCCGTTGGTTGACTCGAGCGCGACACCATTGAACGCATCGAACACCAAGACTCAGTCAGGTTCAAGGCAATCCACTTCGGAAACACTCGAAACACGAATCGCCAACAAGAACCGAGGTGGTGATATCTTTCGGCTGGACCGTCCCAGCTATTCGGGCGATTTCCCGGCGGGTGACGCGTTCCTCGAGGACGAATTAAGCAGTCCAAGCGATGTGACAGACGAAGAAATTGCACGCCGTCCATCGACTGTTGGCGGTCAGCCGCAAGCAATAGTCCGAGGGCAACCGTCGCGACAAGTCGAGACGTATAAAGTTCACAGTCCGATGCCGCCCAAGACTCCTCCTCAGTCCGATCACCGACATCATGCGATCGCCAAAGAACGCGATTTGCGGCAAGCCCGGATGCGAATTTTCAATCCGCTTTGGGAAGTCGACCGACTGGAGTGGCCAAGAGTTTGCGCCGAACTGCTGACTGCGATCGACGCGGAATCACCAGGCGTCGCCAAGAATCTGATTAACGCATGCCAAGACGGTCTGCAAGTCTTGGCGATTACCAGCCCGGCCGGCGGTTCAGGTACGTCGACCGTGGCTTGCTGCCTAGCCATGCTGGCTGGTCGACATGGACTGAATATCGCTCTGGTCGATGGCAATACCGAAAACCCATCGTTGTGTTATCAAACCAACTTGGATTTGGAAGTCGACTGGCATGAAGCGGTCGCTCGGCAAGTGCCGATTGAAGAAGTCGCCGTTCATTCTGTGGACGATCAAGTTACGCTCGTTCCGCTGCTGGCTCGACTCAACGCACCTCAACTCAACGAACAGAACGTCGCCTTGATGCTTCGCGAGTTGTCGCAAAGTTTCGATCTCGTGATCGTCGATCTGGGGCACATGGCTTCTTCGCGAAACATGGTGGCGACTTTGGGCGATCTCGGAGCGCTCAATGCGGTCATTGCCGTCGTCGATCGTCGCAACATTACGCCCGAACGAATCGAGTCTTGCTTGCGTCAAATTCGACAAACTGGAGTTGCCTCGATCGGCCTGGTCGAGAATTTTGCTACTTAGCTGAAAAATCGTAAAGGAATTTGGTCAAAGCTATGTATGAGGAGTATTGGCGACTGAGCGGTCGTCCGTTTGAAAATCGCTTCCACGGTGATTTCTATTATCCAGCGGAAACGCACCAAGCAGCCATTCTGAAATTGCGATACGCCATCGAGAATCGTCGGGCTGCGGCATTATTGTGCGGCCCCAGCGGCATGGGCAAATCGCTGGTTTCCGAAATGCTGCTGCGACAACTCGGCGATACCTTTCGGCCGCAACACCATTTGGTTTTTCCGGCGCTGGACAGCCAGCAACTCCTGCGATATCTCGTCGAACAAATCGACTCGTCGTCCGGTGAATGGCCGCGTGAATCCTCAGCAGACTTGGTTCGCTTCGAGAATTTTTTACATGGCAACCTGGAAGCCCAACGACATGCAGTGCTGGTCGTCGATGAGGCCCACCTACTGGAACAATACGGCCTACTGGAGCCGCTGCGGTTGCTGTTGAACGTGGCCGCTTCACAGAGCCCCGGCGAGTCGGCTTGGACTTTGGTGTTGACCGGACAACCGACCCTGCTTTCGCACGTCGAGCGTTACCATCCACTCGACGAGCGACTGGCCGTCAAATGTATGCTCAATCGATTGCTGCCCGAAGAAACAGTGAGCTATATCCAGCATCGGATCCGCGCGGTTGGGGGCAACGCTCAATCGCTTTTCGAAGAAGACGCCTTGGATCGGATTCACCAGCTTTCGCAGGGCATACCGCGGCGAATCAATCGATTGTGTGATTTAGCGCTCATGGTCGGTTACGCCGAAGAGCGGCATGTCATCAGTCCAGCCGTTATCGAAAGCGTCCATAGCGACCTAGCCGCACCAGTTGTTGGCTAGCTAGCTTGCC
>WPCK01040578.1_pt1 | contig 30209 bp, 28 predicted proteins | sample 5399851 | NCBI WGS metagenome assembly WPCK01 (sample SAMN12869471, study PRJNA574797) | sludge metagenome | isolation source: wastewater treatment of pH11 | place: China:Beijing | collected 2019-05-20 | reverse complement strand
CGTTCGCCGTGGCGCTCGCCCTGTTGTCGGGCGCGGCCGTCCTTTGCGCCGGTGGCCTGTCCGGCCCGTTCTTTGCCGAGGCGCGGCGGCTGTTCTCGCTGGCGCTGCTGATGCCGGTGCACGGCGTGATCCGCCTGGCGGGACTGGCCGGCGCCGGGCTGAAATGGCGCGGGCGCCATGGCGGGCGCATCGTGCCGTGGATCATGCCGGCCATCGCCGCGCTCGTGTTCGTGGCCCTGTTCGCCGCGGCGAACCCGCTCATCGAGCGCCTGCTCGCCGCGCTCGACCTGCGCATCCTCCTCGACCTTTTGTCGCCGGCCCGCATCCTGTTCTGGATCACCATTGCCGGCATGGCGCTGGCGCTGCTCGTGCCGCCGGTGCTTGACCCGGGCGCCGGTGGCCCGACGCGGCAGGCCGACGAGGCGGACATGCCCGATCTTGCGGCGCGATTGTTCGGCCCGGCGGCGATCCTGAGAGCGCTGGCGCTGTTCAACCTGGTGTTCCTCGTCCAGAACCTGTCGGATCTGGCGGTGCTGTGGACGGGAACCTTCGGGCTTCCCGACGGCATGACCCACGCCGAATACGCGCATCGCGGCGCCTATCCGCTGATGGCGACGGCAGCACTGGCCGGCCTGTTCGCGCTGGTGGCGCTGCGGCCAGGTTCGGCGGCGGCAGCCAGCCGGCCGATCCGCCGCCTCAACGCATTGTGGATCGGCCAGAACCTCGTGCTCACCGCCGCGGCGATGCATCGCCTCGTCCTCTACGTCGACGCGTACGGGCTGACGCACTGGCGCATCGCGGCCCTTCTGTGGGAGGGCCTGGTGGCCGTCGGCCTCGCGCTGATCGTCATGCGCATCACCAAGGCGCGCAGCGGCGCCTGGCTCGCCCGCGCCAATCTCCTCACCGGCTCGGCCGTGCTCTACGCCGCCTGCTTCATCGATTTCTCCGCCTTGATCGCCGAGCACAATCTCGCCCTTGCGCGCCGCACCGGACTTGCGCCGGACATCGTCCACATCGCCTCGCTCGGCCCGTCGGCCATTCCGGCCATCGAACGCCACCTTTTGGCCGGCGCCGGCCAGCCGGGCGGTTCCGATCTCGCCATCCTCTTGCGGATCCGGGACCACAAGGCCGCGCGGCTTGCCGCGACGAGGCATGACTGGCGCTCGGATTCGCTGCGCCTGGCGCGCATCGCGGCGAAAATGGATGGTGATGGCCCGCTGTGCGGTCTGCCGCTATACAGGTTCATCAGCGCCTGCGCCGGCGGGAAGGGAATATGACTGCAACGATCCTGGTGGCCGACGACGATCCGCACATCCGCGAGGTGATCGCCTTCGCGCTTGAGCGCGCCGGCATGGAGGCGGTGTGCGTCGCCGACGGGCGGGCCGCGCTTGCCCGCCACAACGAACGGACACCCGATCTCGTCATTCTTGACATCGGCATGCCGGAACTCGACGGCCTGGACACGCTGAAGGCGATCCGGCGCGGGGCGGACACGCCGGTCATTCTGCTGACGGCGCGCGACGAGGAGGTCGACCGCATTGTCGGGCTGGAACTGGGCAGCGACGACTACGTGACCAAGCCGTTCTCGCCGCGCGAACTGGTGGCGCGGGTGCGTGCAATCCTGAAACGGACGGCGCGCCGGCCGGATCCCGGCGCAACGCTGGCGGGAGCCGGGCTCGAGCTGGACACGGAGGGGCATGTCGCCCGTTTCGGCGGCCGCGACCTCGCGCTCACCGTGCACGAATTCTCCATCCTCGCCGCGATGCTGCGCCGCCCGGCACGGGCATTCACCCGCGACGACCTGATTGCCGCCGCCTGGCCGGTCAATGTCTTCGTCGGGGAGCGGACCGTCGACAGTCATGTGCGCAACCTGCGTGCAAAGCTCGCCGCTGCCGGTGGCGACGGTGCGATCGAGACGGTGCGCGGTATCGGCTACCGGCTGGGGAGGCCGAAACACAAGTGACCGCGAAATGGCGTCCGCCGCTTGCCGCCATCATCGCCGGCGTCCTGGTCATCACGCTGGCCATGCCGCTGGCAGCGGCTTTGCTGATGGTGTCCTCGCCGCGCGTGCTCATCGACCATGTCGGCGAACATCCGGCCCGCGATGCCTTGGCCGTGTCGGTCGTGCTGGTCTTCGCCGGGATCATCCTGTTCGTGACGACAAGGGCGCTGGCGCGGCCGATCCGCGAACTGACCGACCGCACGCGCCGGATCGCCGAGGGCGATGCGGACGCGCTGAAACCGCTTGCCGTCAACGGCACGCGCGAACTGGCCGAGCATGCCGAGGCCTTCCTCGCCATGGCGGCGGCGCTGAAGGCGCAGAATGCCCGCATGGCGCGTTTCGCCGTCGAGGTCAGCCACGAATTGCGCACGCCGCTGACGGCCATCCGCGGCGCCGCCGAGCTCTTGGCCGAATCCGGCGCCGACATGCCGGAGGCGCAACGCCGCCGGTTCCTTAAAAACATCGCGGCGGACGCGGCGCGCATGACCGACCTGACCCGCGGGCTGTTGCGCCTTTCCGGCGCGACGCAGCCGGAGGACAGGTCGGAAACCTGCCGGATCGCCGAAGCGGTGGCATCGGTCGGGGTGACGGCGATCCCGCTTCATGTCCAGGCGCCCGAAGGTTTCGCGGTGGCGATGCCGCTCTCCGCACTTGCCTCCATCCTGACCAACATGGTCGACAATGCGGCGGCGCATGGCGCGACACGTCTCGACATCGCCGCAAGCGCCATCGGTGGCATGGCAAGGCTTGAGATCCATGATGACGGACGCGGCATCTCCCAAGCCAACCAGGCGCTCGTGTTCGATCCGTTCTTCACCACGCGGCGCGACAGCGGCGGCACCGGCTTGGGCCTGGCCATCGTGCGTGCGCTGGCGGAGGCGCATGGCGGCTCGATCGCGCTCGTCCCCTCTTCACAAGGCGCGCGTTTCCAACTAGCGCTTCGCCTCGCCTGAATGCGGAGGACCACGTGGCGCAAACGTTCGATGTCGTCATCGCCGGCGGCGGGATCATGGGCGCGAGCGTGGCCTATTTCCTGCGCGAGACGGGGTTTGCCGGATCCATCGCGCTGATCGAGCGCGATCCGGGCTTCAGCCGCGCCTGCACGACCCTGTCGTGCGCCTCGATCAGGCAGCAATTCTCCATCCGCGAAAACATCCGCCTGTCACAATTCGGGCTTTCGGTGTTTCGCGACCTCAAGACCCGGTTCGGCGCGGACGCCGACATCTCCTTCGTCGAGAAGGGGTATCTGCTTCTGGCGGGCCCGGACGGGCACGAAAGACTGGCGGCCAATCATGCCATCCAGGTCGGGGAGGGCGCCGATGTGGGGCTGATGACCCCGAGCCAGCTGGCCGCCCGCTTTCCCTGGCTTTCGACCGAAGGCCTGTCGGCGGGCGGTCTCGGCCTCTCCGGCGAAGGCTGGTTCGATGCCCATGCGCTGCTGTCGCTCATGCGCCGGGCAGCGCGCGACCGCGGCGTCACGCTTCTGACCGGAGACGTTGCGACCCTGGACATCAGGGGTGGGCGGGCCGCCGGGTTGAGCCTTGCCGACGGGCGCTCCATCGCCGCCGGCGTGCTCGTCAATGCCGCCGGTGCTTCCGCCGGCGCGCTGATGGCGGCGTCCGGGCTTGCCTTGCCGGTCGAGCCGCGCAAGCGCAACGTTTTCGTGTTCGAGGCGCGCGAGCGCCATGCCGACATGCCGCTCATCGTCGATCCCTCCGGCGTCTATGTCCGGCCGGAAGGCTCGGTCTACATCACCGGCGGCGCAGAAGACGAGACCGGTGAGACGGCCGCCGACCCCGACGATTTCGAGCCGCAATGGGAGCTGTTCGAGGATGTCATCTGGCCGACGCTGGCTCACCGAATCCCGGCGTTCGAGGCGATCAGGCTGCAACGGGCCTGGGTCGGCCACTACGACTACAACACGCTCGACCAGAACGCGGTCATCGGCCGTCATCCCGATGTCGCGGGCCTTTTCCTCATCAACGGGTTTTCCGGCCACGGGTTGCAACAGGCGCCGGCGGCTGGACGCGCCATCGCGGAGCTCATCGCCCACGGGCACTACCGCACCATCGATTGCTCGGCATTCGGTTTCGAACGGATCGCGGAAGGGCGGCCGTTCCCGGAACTCAATGTCATCTGAGCCGGCCTTCCGTTCCGCCGGTCCATCCAGTATAGGGCGCCAAACGAGGACCTCACCCCATGGACAAGTTCACCAGGCTCACCGGCGTTGCCGCTCCGCTGCCGATCGTCAACATCGACACGGACATGATCATCCCGAAGGATTACCTGAAGACGATCAAGCGGTCCGGACTTGGCGCGGGTTTGTTCGCGGAAATGCGCTTCCGCCCGGACGGCACGGAAAATCCCGACTTCGTTCTGAACAAGCCGGCGTGGCGCAATGCCCGGATCCTTGTGGCGGGTGACAATTTCGGTTGCGGATCAAGCCGCGAACACGCGCCGTGGGCGCTGCTCGATTTTGGCATCCGCTGCGTGATCTCCACCTCGTTCGCCGACATCTTCTACAACAACTGCTTCAAGAACGGCATCCTGCCGATCACCGTCAGCCAGGATGATCTCGACCGGCTGATGGACGATGCCAATCGCGGCTCCAATGCCACGATCACCGTCGATCTCGAGCAACTGGAAATCCGCGGTCCCGATGGTGGCGTGGTGAAGTTCGACATCGATCCGTTCAAGCGCCATTGCATGCTCAACGGCCTCGACGATATCGGCCTGACCCTGGAAAAGGGTGCCGCGATCGATGCGTACGAGAAAAAGGCCGCGGCGGCGCGACCCTGGGCCTGACCGGACTCGTCGGCTTGTCCCGGATGGCTGGAGCATTTCAGGCGTTTAGGCGATTGCAGTTCGAGTTTGATTTCGATCCGGTCCATGTTCCGGCCGGGCGTCTTCCTTCGCTCCGGCGGTGTGGAAGTCCGCGCGCGATGTCCACATCGCGCTGCGGTGTTCTTCTTGCCGGATCTCGAATCCAACCCGCCAATCTGCTCTTAATTTCGCCGGAAATGCTCTAAGGTTCGTCTCATGATGCGCCGCGCCCTCCTTTGCCTGCTCGCCACCCTGTCCAGCGAAGCCATGGCCGACGAGGCGCTGCCATTCGCGGGCGGCGAACTGACCATCACCGAGACCACGGAAGGCGACAAGGTCCTCGCCTTCTCCGGGCGTGAACTGGCGCGCGACTGGCTGCTGTTCTTCGACCGGGAGGAAGAGGTGGCCGGTCGCACAGTGATGCTGTTTTCGGCCGGTGCCGGCGGCAATGCCTGCGGTGCGGATGCGGTGATCGTGTGGAAACCCGACAATGGCCCGGTCCGCAGCGAGCGGTTCGGCGACTGCGGCGCTCCCGCGCCGGCCGGCGATGGCAGCCGCCTCGTCTTCCTGCCCCATGTCATGCCGGGCGAGACGGCTGACGTGACGGAATGGACGCCGGAAGACGGATTCCGGCTTGCCGGCGCACTCGCCTTCCGGCCACAGCCCGGCACCGGCTGGGCGGACCTGGCGGCGGCGCCGCCTGGACACCCGGTCGGGTTCTTTGACAATGCCGCCTTCCTTGCCGAGGCTGTCCGCGTTCTGGGCGACGACCTGGGCGGGGTGGCCTTGTCGCTGTCGGTTTCAAGCGAACCGGAAAAGCTGAAGGACGGGTTCTATCATGCGCGCGGCTGCGTCCCGCACGCCTGCACGCTCAGCGACGGCTTCGTTGCCGTCGATGTCCGCGCCGGCAAGGTCTGGTTCGCGCAGATGATGGACAATGGCGGGTTCCGGCGCTGGCCGGAGGGAGACTGGCCGTCAGATGCGAGGGCCGCCTTCAACCTGTCCTTTGGCCAGTGAGACCGGCGCTCCCGGATCAGGCGACGGCCTTCCTCGGCGAATCGGACAGGGCGGCGACGACCTGATCCGGCGCCATCGGCCGGCCGAAATGGAAACCCTGCAGCTCGTCGCAACCGGCCTGGCGCAGGATCGCCGCCTGGTTGGCGTTTTCCACGCCTTCCGCCGTCACCGGGATGGAAAAGGCGTTGGCCAGCGCAACGGTGGCGTGAATGACATCCCGGGCGTTGCTGTCGGTTTCCAGCGTGTTAACGAAGGAGCGGTCGATCTTGAGGCGGTCGAACTCGAACTGGCGGAGATAGCCGATCGACGAATAACCGGAGCCGAAATCATCGAGCGAGATCGACAGGCCGAGCGCCTTGAGCTCGGCGAAGACGCGCCGCGCCTTGGCCGGTTCTCGGATGAAGAATCCCTCGGTGATCTCGAGCGTGAGGCGATGCGGCGGAAAGCCGGTCTCGGCCAGCGCCTTGGCGACCTGCCCCGGAAAGGCCGGATCGCGCAACTGGACCGGCGAGACATTGACCGACAGCTTCATGTCCGGCCAGTCGCGCACATCCATGAGCGCCGTGCACAGGACGAGCAGGCCGAGCTCGGCGATCAGGCCGCTTTTCTCGGCGACCGGGATGAAGATGTCGGGCGATACCGCCATGCCGGCGGCGTTGGTCCATCGCGCCAGCGCCTCGACCCCGTGAATGGTCCCGGTTCCGGCGTTGACGAGCGGTTGATAGCGCACGTCGATCGACAGCGAATCGATGGCGGTGCGCAACTCGCTTTCCATCGCCGCGCCACGCCGGCGCTCATTGTCGAAGGAGGAATGATAAAAGACGGTGCGGCTGCGGCCGAGGTCCTTGGCGCGATACATGGCGACGTCGGCCCGGCGCAGGAGTTCGAGCGGATCAGCTTCCCGGCTTTCCATGACGGCAATGCCGATGGAGGCGGAAATCGCCAGCGGATGGGCGTCGACCCTGAGCGGAATGCCGAACCGCGCGTGGATTTCCATCGCCAGCCGCTCGATGCCTTCGTTACGGCTGTTGCAGGGCAGGAGGATGGCGAACTCGTCGCCGCCGAGGCGGCAGACACTGGCGCCTGGCGGCGCCTGAGCCGTCAGTGCCGATGCCACGGCGCAAATCAGCATGTCGCCCGTGGTGTGGCCGTGCGAATCGTTGACGTCCTTGAAGCCGTCGAGGTCGAGATAGATGAGCGCGATGTTGCCGTTGTTCGGGCCCGCGGAGAGGGCGGCGATCGCTTCGTTCATGCCGGCGCGGTTGAGAAGGCCGGACAGGCGGTCATGCGTGGCCTGATGCCGCGCACGCTTCTGGTCGGCCTTGGCTTCGCCGATCAGCGACATCCCGAAGGCGGAATAGCCGGCAAGGAAGATCGCCAGCAGCCCGAACGCCGCGGCAAGCAGCGGTGCAACGGTACGTACCGCGCGCCAGCCCGGCCGTACCGACGGCCATGATGCGGTTGTCACCGGATTGCCGCGCCAGTCCGGCAGCGCGATCGACAGTTCCCCGGCCGCAGCCGGGCCGATCCGCAGTCCGCCGATCACATGGGTTCTGGCCAGATCGCCAAGCACGTCGGCGTCGATCGGCCGCGACAGCACGAGGTAGTTGGCGTCTGCCCGCGCCATCGGAACGGCATCGGTGAGCGGCAGGATCGGTGCGATCGCGAACACGGCCAGTCCGTCGACGGTCTCGGCGAAGGCAGTAATGACGGGGTGGTCGACATGGTCGTCGACGCGGTCGCGGAGGCTTTCGAACAGGCCTTCGATGCCCTTGAAGAAGCGGTGTGGCGTGCTGTCACGCGGGGCGCCATCCGACCAGGCGAAGCGGGTCTCACCGCTGGCATCGAGGACAAACACGTCGGAAAACAGCGGATAGTCGCGCGACGTCAGTCCCCAGGTCGACGCCATCCAGGCAAGTCCGTCCGGTGCGAGCGTGGCGCGTGCTGCGTCGTCCCACAGCGCGTTGTCGAGCACGATGCCGCCAATGCCGGACCGCAAGCCGCCAAAGGCTGCCGCCGCAGCCTGTTCGGCGCGCTCATCGTCGAGGCGGTCGGCGTGGCCGGCAACGCGCAACACCGCGACGACAACGAGCGCGGCGATCAGGAACGCCAGCGCGCCGAGCGCGATGACGCGTCCCGTCAAGGCATTTCCGTGACTCGTCCGTGCGCCCCGCAATATTCGCTGCTCTCGGTCTTTTCCCCGTGCGGACCCTAGCAGCCAAGGCGTTAACATTAGATTGTTCGAACTTTCCTGGTATCGGCCCGGAACGGATCGCCGCGTCATCCGCCCGGTGGTGGCGATGATCATCAGCGTGCCCATCCGACCCGGCAAGGAAAGTCGAGATCGAATTGACGGCGGTGAAACGCCGCTGGCGCTGGCGCTTGCGTGCGGGCTTTCGGGCCGCTAGCTAGGCGGCGTCCTTTCATCCGAGGTGAACATGGCGACCCGCAAGCTCCTGCTCCTTCCCGGCGACGGCATCGGCCCCGAAGCAATGGCCGAAGTCGAGAAACTCATCGCCTACATGAACGCGGCGCAGAGCGCCGGATTCGAACTGGAACGCGGCCTCGTCGGCGGCAGCGCCTTCGACGCGCATGGCCAGGCGATCTCGGAAGCCGACATGGCGACGGCCCTTGCCGCCGACGCGGTTCTGTTTGGCGCCGTCGGCGGCCCGAAATGGGCGGATGTGGCCTATGAAGTGCGACCGGAAGCGGGCCTCCTGCGGCTTCGCAAGGACATGGAGCTGTTTGCCAACCTCCGGCCGGCGATCTGCTACCCAGCGCTGGCGGCGTCCTCCTCGCTGAAGCCGGAGGTGGTTGAAGGTCTCGACATCCTCATCGTTCGCGAACTGACCGGCGGGGTCTATTTCGGCGAGCCGAAGGAGATCATCGATCTCGGCAACGGCCAGAAGCGTGGCATCGACACCCAGGTGTATGACACGTTCGAGATCGAGCGCATCGCCGGCGTCGCCTTCGAACTGGCGCGCACCCGGCGCAACGAGGTGTGCTCGATGGAAAAGCACAATGTGATGAAGTCGGGCGTGCTGTGGAAGGAGGTCGTGACCGCCACGCACCGGGCACGCTACGACGATGTCAGGCTCACGCACATGCTGGCGGATGCCGGTGGCATGCAGCTGGTGCGTTGGCCCAAGCAGTTCGACGTGATCGTCACCGACAATCTGTTCGGCGACATGCTTTCCGATGTCGCGGCCATGCTGACCGGCTCGCTCGGCATGCTGCCGTCGGCGTCGCTTGGCGCGCCGGATCCGGCGACCGGCAAGCGCAAGGCGCTCTACGAGCCGGTGCACGGCTCGGCACCCGACATTGCCGGGCAGGGGATCGCCAATCCGATCGCCATGATTGCTTCGTTCGCCATGTGCCTTCGCTACTCGTTCGGCATGTCCGCGGAAGCGGAGGCGCTGGAACGGGCAATCTCGACCGTGCTCGACGAGGGCTTTCGCACCGGTGACATCATGTCGGAAGGCATGACGCGCATCGGCACGGCGGCAATGGGCGACCAGGTACTCGACCGCTATCGCGCGTTGACGGCCTGAACGGCCGGGGCGAAAAAGGCACCGTGGACACGCTGTTTGCCCCCAACGTTCTCATTGCGCTCGGCATCACCGTCGGTGCCGGCCTGGCAACGGTGATCGGGTCGCTGCTGGTCATCTTTGCCAAGCACACCAACACGAGGCTTCTCGCCTTCGGCCTCGCCTTCGCCGCCGGCGCGATGGTCTACGTCTCGCTGGTCGAGATCTTCGTCAAGTCGCAGATCGCCTTCGCCGTCGACCACGATCCGCGCTCCGCCTACACGAGGGCGACCTTGTGGTTCTTCGCCGGCGTCGTGCTTCTTGCCATCATCGACCGGCTGCTCCCCAATCCGCATGCCTCGATCGATTCGGCGGCGGTGGAAAAGATCGCCGTCGATCCGGACAAGCCGGTCGCCAACGTCACCATGGTGCACCATCGCCACGAACAGGCGCTGCGCCGCGTCGGGCTGATGGCCGCCATCGCCATCACCGGCCACAATCTTCCGGAAGGGCTCGCCACCTTCTTTGCCACGCTGGAACAGCCCACCGTCGGCCTGGCGCTGGCCATTGCCATTGCCATCCACAACATCCCCGAAGGCGTGTCGATCGCGGTGCCGGTCTACTATGCGACACAGTCGAAGACAAAGGCGGTGTGGGCGACGCTGGTGTCGGGCATCGCCGAGCCGTTCGGCGCGATCGTCGGCTATCTGGTGCTGGCGCCGTTCCTGTCGTCTGACGTTTTCGGCGCCGTGTTCGGCATCCTTGCCGGAGCGATGGTGTTCCTCGCGCTCGACGAACTGCTTCCCGCCGCGCGTCGTTACGCCCACGGCCATGAGACCGTCTACGGCATTGTCATCGGCATGGCGATGATGGCGATCAGCCTGGTGCTGTTCAAGTAGCCGCGGCGGGTTTCACGCGCTCCTGCCGGGCCCGGTGCTGAGGCGTCCGGTCGCAGCGCCTGATACATATGGTTTCCTGTATATATGGGATCTCCGGTCCGCCCGGTGGCCTGATGCCGCCGGAACACGACCGGGCCGAAAGGAGACCCGCATGGCCCCGAGACGCATGTTCGGCGTGGCCGCCCTGCTGCTGGCGATGGCCACCGGCGCGGGCGCCGAAACCCTCGTTCTGGTTCAGGGATACCTTGGCACGGGCTGGAGCTGGCGCGTCTCCGGCGTAACCCCGGTCCTGGTGTCGCGGGGCTTTGCCGATGCCGGACATCTGACGCTGGGGCCGGCGGGTGTTGCGGCGGCGCCGGACATCGCCGCGTCCGACCGGTTCTACACCCTCGACCTGCCGACCGAAGCGCCGATCGCCGAGCAGGCGCGGTTGCTCGCCCACTACGTGGCGTTCCTCAAGGCAAGGCACGAGGGCGATCCGGTCGTGCTTGCCGGCCATTCGGCCGGCGGCGTGGCGGCGCGCATGTATCTTGTCGTTTCGCGCGATCCTGCAATCGCGGGCCTTGTCACGATCGCCTCGCCGCACCTCGGCACGGGTCTCGCCGACGCCGCCTCGGCAGTCAGCCACAGCCCGATCGGCTGGGTGGCGCCGATGATCGGCGCCGGCGCATTGATGCGTTCACGGGCGCTCTACGATGATCTGGGTCGGGATAACCCCTACAACCTCGTCGGCTGGCTCAATCGTCAGCCGCATCCCGAGGCACGCTATGTTTCGGTGATCCGCTCGGCCGACGGCACACCAGTGTCGGGGGATCACGTGAGCGAGGCCTGGCGGCAGGACCTGCGCAATGTCCCGGCGCTCGGCGAGCGCGCCGAAGCAATCGTCACGCCGGCCGGGCATGGACTGCAGCCGCAGGACGGGCAGGTGATCGCCGACGTGGTCAGGTCGTTCGCACCGAACGGCTGATCGTTCTCAGACGACGCCGGCCGGTACCGGCCCCCACTTGTTTTCGTTCTTCTGCGACGGCATCACCGTGAAGACGAAGATGATGAGGCCTCCGACATAGGGAATGAGCACGAGCAGGTAGAACCAGCCCGACAGGCCGAGGTCATGGATGCGCCGCACGGTCACCGCCAGACCGGGCACGATCATCGCCACCGCCGCCAGGCCCAGCAACGTTGCCGTTGCCCAGGGAGCGTCGCCATTGTCGAAATTGCCCAGAGCCACATCGGCCGCCGCGCCGGCAAGCCCGATGGCCACCAGAAGCAGGGTCGAAAACAGCGCCACGCTCCAATATTCCTTGCGCCGGGCGCGGCCGCGGAAAACGGCATAGCGGGCCGTCAGCGCGCGACGGAAATAGGCAAACATGCCGAGTTCGGCGTCATCGCCGGTTCGGACCACGACGGGTGGAAGCGGATGGGCGGCGCCGGGCGCTGCGGCCTCGGCGGTTTCGCGCGCAGCACGCGGCTGGGCGGCCTGCGACAGCACGAAGACATCGCGGGCATTGCCGCCCTCGGCGGAGAAGTCGACGCGCATGCCGCGCCCGACAGCGACAAGCTGGCGGATATCGGCACGGGCAAACCCGTATCGTTGCCCGTCGTCGCCGGAAATGTAGCCGATGCCCTGATTGTCGTCGAAGTGGATGATTTCGCCGCGCATGACCGAATCCATGTCCCTGCTGCCCGAGCGCAACTTAGGCGCCGCGGTGCCCCTGTCAACGCTGCAACCCTTGCGCTGCGGGCGTGGAGCATCGACACTCGCGGCGGCGGAAGATGCGGATCATGGTCGACGGCGAGACAATCTCGAGGGCGGGTGAACGGATCGCGGCAGCGGTTGCGACGGGCGCCCTGTGCGGCGAGGATCGCGTCGGCCGGTTCCTGCGCCAGGCCGGGTATGCCGATCCGGACGGAAAGCTGGCCATCGACCGTTCCTTGGCCGGAAACGCCGTCAGCCTCATGCGCTTCGCCGGGCGGCTCGACTTCGTGTTCATGGCCGTGCTGCCGGGACTTTCCGGCGCCTCGTTCTTCGGGGCAAGCCGCCTTCTCGGCGCGCCCGCCCTTGCCGTCGCCCGCCCCGGCGCCAGCCAGCGCGCCAGTTACGGGGCGGCGGGATGGAGTGCGCGTGCCGCGTTCGAGGCCTGTATCGGCGAGGCCGCCGAACATGACGCGCTGCATCGGCGTCCTGGCGAGCGGCGTGGCGAGCGCGGACCCCGCCTGGTCGGTGACAGGTTGCGCCACGGTTCGTCCGGGTTCGCCGCCGGACCCGATTTCGCCTCGGCCTGCCGGGCGGCGCTCCTGGAGGCTGTCGAGCGGGACCGCCTGGCGCGCTGGTTCATCGATGGCGCACCACCCCGCCGGATCGAGCCTGATTCCGCGCTGGCCGCGTTTGTCGCGACAGCGCGGCGAGGGGCGGCGCCGGTGCGGTTCCTGCTCCTTGGTCCGGCCGGAAGCCCGGTCAGCGTGGTTGTCGCCCTGTCGGAAGCGGCCCGCCCGGTTGCCGGATATGGCGCCGGGCGCACGCACCGCGAGGCGATGCTGAAGGCTCTCGCCGAACTCGGCCAGGGCGAACTCGGCCTGTCGCTCGAACTGGCCTCGGCGAAAGGCGATGACGGCCCTTTTCAGAAAAGGGCGCAAATGTTGCTTGCTCGACCGGATCTGTGTTCCGGCGAACGGCTTACCGCGTCCATCGCCGCGCCTGTCGCGCCGCTGACAGCGCAGGAGATTGCCCGCCAGCTCGGCATCGCCATCACCGTCGCCGATCTCACGGCGCCGGACGCGGGCATTCCGGTCGCCCATGTCGCCTCCGCCTCACTGCGCGACATCGCCCTTGAACTCGAGCCTGGCGAGACCGGCCCGCTCTGATCTGGTTGATCGCGACAAAGTGAAGTGGCCGGCCGGTTGATCCGGACGCGCGACAGGCGCTCACTGGGCCAACGTGGAACGGAGGGAACGGGCATGAGTTTCGAGGGCGTGAACTATCTTGCCGTCATTGTCGCGGCGGTCCTTGCCTTTGCGTTCGGTGCCGGCTGGTATGGCACACTCGGACAGCGCTGGATGAAGGCGGCGCGCATGAAGCCGGAAGACGCGAAAATGGATCCGGTGCTGTTCGGCACGACGTTCCTGTGCCAACTGGTCATGGCGTGGGTGATGGCCGGCATGGTGGCGCATTTCGGTGCCGGACAGGTCACGCTGTGGAACGGCGTCGTGTCGGGGTTCTTCGTCTGGCTCGGCTTCATGGCAACGACGATGATCGTCAACCAGCGCTATCAGGGCTTCGGATGGGATCTGTCGCTGATCGATGGTGCGCACTGGCTCGGCGTCGCGCTGATCATGGGCGCGGTCATCGGCTGGTTCGGCCCCTGACCGGTCAGGTCCGCACCACGAAGGCCCGTCCCACGGTCAGCAGCGCCAGAAGGCGGGTCATGTCGCGCCGTGTCACGGCGATGCAGCCTTCCGTGGGGGCGAATCCCGGACGGGCCAGGTGCAGGAAGATGGCGCTTCCGCGCTGGCGGCGGCGCGGCCGGATGTTCCAGTCGAGAATGATGACGATGTCATAGAGTTCGTCGTCCCGGCGCAGGCGTTCCGCGCTTGCCGGATAGGGCCAGCGAACCGGGCGATTGTAGTTGCGATCCGCCGGTGCGTCACACCAGCCGAGATCGGCGCCGATCGGGCGCAGTGCAATCCGGGTCGGCCCGGCGAAGGCCGGTGCGCCACGGATATGGCCGCCAAGAACGGCGAGGCGGCCCCGGGGCGTGGCGCCATCGCCCTCGCGCTTGTTCGAACGCATGCCGCCCTTGCCGAGCGCGCAGGGGATGACCTGCCCACCCAATGCGATGAGGCCCTGCCGCCGATCGAGCGGCCGCGGCCGCACCACGAGGTCCGGGCGTTCACGGAATGCGGATCGGCGCGCGCGCATGGTTCAATTCCCGGTGAATCGATGGCTTCGGACGGCCCGATTGCATAAAGCCACCGCCACACTGCTTGCAACGGGCGTCGCCGAAAGGCGAGAAAGGCCTGTTGCATGCCGGTGCGAACAGCATTTCAATGCGTGATCCAGGAAGTAGCCATGACCGAACGCACAATCCTCATTGTCGACGACGATACCGACCTGCGCACGACGCTCGCCGAGCAGCTGGCGCTGCACGAGGAATTCCGCGTGCTGCAGGAAGCCAACGCCACCAGGGGCATCCAGACGGCGCGGGCCGGCGTGACCGACCTGCTCATCATGGATGTGGGCCTGCCCGACATGGACGGGCGCGAAGCCGTCAAAGTCCTGCGCAAGGGCGGCTTCAAGGCACCGGTGATCATGCTGACAGGCCAGGACACCGATTCCGACACGATCCTCGGGCTCGAAGCCGGGGCGAACGACTATGTCACCAAGCCGTTCCGTTTCGCCGTGCTGCTGGCGCGCATCCGCGCGCAGCTTCGCCAGCACGAGCAGAGCGAGGACGCGACCTTCCAGGTCGGCCAGTACGTGTTCAAGCCGGGGCAGAAGCTTCTCGTCGACCCGCGCGGCTCAAAGGTTCGCCTGACGGAAAAGGAAGCATCGATCATCAAGTTCCTCTATCGCGCCGACCGCAAGGTGGTCACGCGCGACAAGCTGCTGGAGGAGGTCTGGGGCTACAATTCCGGCGTTACGACCCACACGCTGGAGACCCACGTCTACCGGTTGCGCCAGAAGATCGAGCGCGATCCTTCCAATGCCCAGATACTTGTGACAGAAAGCGGCGGATACAAGCTCGTGCCGTAATCCGGATTCGCGTCGCGGCGCCGGGTCCGGCGGGGACCATGGGACGTCGCGATGGGGCTTGACCGGGACATTCGCGATCTGGCGCGAACCGAGCTGTTTTCCGGCTTCGGTGATGATCAGCTGCGGCTGCTCGCCTTCGGGGCGGAGCGCCTGTCGGTGCCGACCGGCCGGGTGGTCTATCGCGAGGGTGATACCGCCGACAGCGCCTTCGTGCTGGTGTCGGGCCGTATCGGGCTGCATGTCGCGCGCGGCGGCGGCGAACGGCGGGCCGGAAGCGCGGAGCCGCCGTCAATCCTGTGCGAGACGGCGCTGATCACGGAAACGGCGCGCCCGTCCACCGCGATCGCCGAAACCGATTGCGATCTCTTGCGCCTCAACCGCTCGCAGTTCCGCCGCATCCTCGACGAATGGCCGGAGCTTGCCGCGCTGGTGCGCGACCGCGTGGCGGCCTCGCTTGCCGCGATGGTCGATTCGATCGCACGCGTCGGTGGCCGGTTGCGCGACTGATCTTCAGAAATCGAACCGGGCGATCACCGGGACATGGTCGGACGGCTTTTCCCAGCCGCGGGCCTCGGCGAGGATTTCGATACCGGCCAGACGTTCGGCGAAACCGGGCGACGACCAGACATGGTCGAGCCGGCGGCCGCGGTTCGACGCCTGCCAGTCCTGGGCTCGGTAGCTCCACCAGGTGTAGAGCTTTGCCGGCTCAGGCGCATGCCGGCGCATCAGGTCCACCCATCCGGCGTCCTGCCGCATCGCCTCGAAACTTCCGGTCTCGACCGGTGTGTGGCTGACCACGTCGAGAAGCTGGCGGTGCGACCAGACATCATGCTCGAGCGGCGCGATGTTGAGGTCGCCGAGCAGCAGGTTGGGCGCATCCGGCCGCTCTGCCCGGATGCGACGCATCTCGGCGACGAAATCAAGCTTGTGGCGGAACTTGGGATTGGTGTCGGGGTCGGGCTCGTCGCCGCCGGCCGGGACATAGAAATTGTGGATGTGGACGGGCCTGCCCTTCACATCGGCAAGTGCGGAGACGTGGCGGGCCTCGTCGATGCCGCAGAAGGTCTCCTTGCCCGTCACGGTCAGTGGAAAGCGCGAGAGGATGGCAACACCGTGATAGGCCTTCTGGCCGTTGATCGCCTGATGGCGATAGCCGAGCGCGGCAAACGCCCCGGCGGGAAACTCCTCGTCTCGGCATTTGATCTCCTGCAGGCACAGGATGTCGGGTGCCTGCTCGAGCAGGAGCCGCTCGACGATCGGGCGGCGCAGCCGGACGGAGTTGATGTTCCATGTGGCGACGGAAAATGACATGCGGCTGCGGCTCCGAGGGAGCCGTGACCGTGACAGCAGGACCCATGGGAGGCAAGGCCGGCGTCGGCCGGTCCACAGCTCAGGGGCTGGTGCGGTTGAGGTTCTGGATCTTGTCGTAGTCGATCCTGAAGATCTTCGGATCGAAGGCGATGCCGGCCTCGACATTGAAGATCATCACCGTGGTGTCCTTGCCCTGGGCGTCGGTGATGGTCCACTGGCGCAACTCGTAGTTTGCCGGGTCGAACATCATGGTGATCGTGGCATTGCCGAAGACGGACTTGTCCTGCAGCTTCACGGTGACGAGGTCGTCGTCGACCTTGACGTCCTTGACCTTGTTGCCCGACAGATCGATGCGCTCGTCGAGCAGCAGCTTCAGCGGGGTTTTCGACAGCGGGTAGAGGTCGTTGGTCTTCAGCTTGGCATTGGAGATGGCAACCGACTTGCCGTCGGCGACGACACGGTAGGTCGACGGCTTCTCGTAGTTGAAGCGCACCTTGCCCGGGCGCTGGATGAAGAACTTGCCGCCGGTCTGTTCGCCCTTCGGGCCGAATTGCACGAACTCGCCCTGCATCGATTTCACCGCAGCGAAATGGTCGGCGATCTTCTGCGCCACCTTCGGGGTTTCGGCGCGCGCAGGAGCGCTGGACAGAAGCGCGAGCAACGCCAGCCCGCCGGCAATGGCGCGGCGGCGATTGGGCATGCGGCGGCGGGCACTTGCGTTCAAGACGTCGGCCTCCAAGGGTTCGAGCGCCCGGTTAGCGATCCAATCGGGCCCAATTGCGGCATCACATCCGGTCCTGCTCGGTCGGCACGAGGATTTCACGCTTGCCGGCATGGTTGGCCGGACCGACGAGCCCTTCCTTTTCCATGCGCTCGATGATGGAGGCAGCGCGGTTGTAGCCGATGCCAAGCCGGCGCTGGATGTAGGAGGTCGAAGCCTTGCCGTCGCGCAGCACCACGGCGACCGCCTGATCATAGGGATCGTCGGAATCGTCGAATGAACCCGTGCCGCCGCCGCCGCGCGGCGCGTCGTCATCCTCGTCCTCGTCCTCGGTGATGGCATCGAGATATTGCGGCACGCCCTGCTGCTTGAGATGGGCGACGATGCGTTCGACCTCGTTGTCGGCGACAAAGGCGCCATGCACGCGCTGGATACGGCCACCGCCTGCCATGTAGAGCATGTCGCCCATGCCGAGCAGCTGCTCGGCGCCCTGTTCGCCGAGAATGGTGCGGCTGTCGATCTTGGAGGTGACCTGGAACGAGATGCGGGTCGGGAAGTTCGCCTTGATGGTGCCGGTGATGACGTCGACGGACGGTCGCTGCGTTGCCATGATGACATGGATGCCGGCGGCGCGCGCCATCTGCGCCAGCCGCTGCACCGCGCCTTCAATGTCCTTGCCGGCCACCATCATCAGATCGGCCATTTCGTCGATGATGACGACGATGTAGGGCATCGGCTGCAGATCGAGTTCTTCCGTCTCGTAGATCGCCTCGCCGGAAGCGCGGTCGAAACCGGTCTGCACGGTGCGGCTTATGCGCTCGCCGGACTTGCGCGCATCGATGATGCGCTGGTTGTAGCCATCGATGTTGCGGACGCCGACCTTCGACATCTTGCGATAGCGGTCCTCCATCTCGCGGACCGTCCATTTCAACGCCACCACGGCCTTCTTCGGATCGGTGACGACGGGAGTGAGCAGGTGCGGAATTCCGTCATAGACGGAAAGCTCCAGCATCTTGGGATCGATCATGATCAGGCGGCACTCTTCAGGCGTCATGCGGTAGAGCAGCGACAGGATCATGGTGTTGATGGCCACGGACTTGCCCGAGCCGGTGGTGCCGGCGACGAGCACGTGCGGCATCCGCGCCAGATCGGCGATCACTGGCTCGCCATTGATGGTCTTTCCGAGCGTCAGGCCGAGCCGCGCCTTCATGTTTTCGTAGTCGCGGCTGGCCAGCAGCTCGCGCAGGTAGACGGTTTCACGGGTTGAATTGGGCAGTTCGATGCCGATGGCGTTGCGTCCGGGAACAACGGCGACGCGCGCGGCAATTGCACTCATCGAGCGGGCGATGTCATCGGCAAGCGAAATGACCCGCGACGACTTGATACCGGGAGCCGGCTCCAGTTCGTAGAGCGTCACCACCGGTCCGGGCCTGACATTGATGATCTCGCCCTTGACGCCGAAATCGTCAAGCACCCCCTCCAGCATGCGCGCATTCTGCTCCAGCGCATCCTTCGACAGGGATGGATCGCGAGCGATGTTCTTCGGCTCCGACAGGTAGTGCAGGGACGGCAACTCGAATGTGTGCGACTTCAGCAGGCTGCCCTGAGCTTCGCGCTGGACGCGGGCGCCGGGCTTTGGCCGAGGTGCGGGTGCCTCGACCCGCGCGCTGGCCGGCGCCTGCGCCTCGCGGCGCGGACGGGTGAGGATGACAGGGAGATCGTCTTCGTCCTCGTCGTCGGCGAAGGCGGTCTCCGGTGCGGCCGAAGGCGCATCGAAATCCGGCTCGATCCGCCCGCGGGAGTGGGGCGTGTCGAAGTCATCGTCCTCGTCGGTCCCCGGGATGGCATCCGGCGCGTGGCGACGGCTGGACGTTGCGACCGGCCATGCCGGGAGGTGGCGACGGAAGAATGCCCTGATGGTGTAGGCCGTGTGGACGAGCGCGCCGATGAAGGGCGAGCCGCTTTCCTCGACCTCGTCGTCCTCGTCCATCGCGAAGCGGTCGCGGCTTGCCTGTACCGGGGCAACCCGCCACAGGAGATCGGCGCCGTAGACCAGGAGGCCGATGGACAGGGGCAGCAGCACCAGGCCGACAAGAACCGCATAGGCGCCGGATGGCAGTCCGCCGACCGCCAGCCCCGGTACCCGCAGCACCAGGTCGCCGATGACCCCGCCAAGCCCGAGAGGAAGCGGCCAGCTCGGGGCGACCGGCAGGGTTCCGGCAAAGGCGGCGGCAGCGATCGTGCCGCCAAGCCATGCGCCCGCCCTCCGCCGGCGTGAATCCACGCCTCGACCGCTCATCAGCAGCCATCCCCAGGACAGGGCCGGGACAAGCGCCGCCAGGGCGGCAAGGCCGAAGAACTGCATGGCGAGGTCGGCGAAGACCGCGCCGGGATATCCTGCGGCGTTGCGCACTTCGTTGCCGCTGGCATAGGAAAAGCTCGGGTCGGAGACGTTCCACGTCGCCAGCGCCGCGGCTGCGAACAGCGTGCCCGCCGCCAGCACGAGGCCGCCGGTCCGGTTGGCTAGTCCGCGCATGCCGGCACGGAAGTCGCGCCGGGCGGGATCGATGGCAAAGGTCGCGGTATGGCCAGTGGGCATGGGCGCTCTCGTCCGGAATGCGGGCGCGCGGGCACGCCCAATGTCGGACGGGAAGCTAGGGTGCGAAGGTTAAGGGCGCATTAACCATGCCGGCCATCACAGGCCCCGGATCTCGCTCTCCGGGTTGGCGCCGATCCTGTGGATGGAAATGTCGGCGCCGCGCAACTCCTGTTCCTCTGTCAGCCTGATGCCGATCGTGGCTCTCAGTCCGCCATAGACGAGATGGCCGGCGGCAAGCGCGAAGGCGGCCCCGGCGAGGCTGCCCGCCAGCTGGCCGGCAAACGTCACGCCGCCCATGCCGCCAAGCGCGGCCTGGCCGAAGATGCCGGCGGCGAGGCCGCCCCAGAGGCCGCACAATCCGTGCAGCGGCCAGACGCCGAGCACGTCATCGATGCGCAGTTTCTCCTGGGTGTAGTGAAAGCCCCTGACGAAGATCACGCCGGCGATGGCGCCGGTGGCGAGCGCGCCGGCGGGATGGAACAGGTCGGAGCCGGCGCATACGGCGACCAGTCCGGCCAGCGCGCCATTGTGGACGAAGCCGGGATCGTTGCGACCGACGACGAGGGCAGCAAGGATCCCTCCGGCCATGGCCATCAGCGAATTCATGGCCACGAGTCCCGAGGCGGCGACGGTCGACTGCGCGCTCATCACGTTGAAGCCGAACCAGCCGGTGCACAGAAGCCATGTGCCGAGCGCCAGCCACGGAATCGAGGAGGGCGGGGTCGGGTGCGACTTGCCGGTGGCGCTGTAGCGGCCGAGCCGGGCGCCGAGCATGCGCACCGCGCCAAGCGCGATGAACCCGCCGACGGCATGGACCACCACAGAACCGGCGAAATCGTGGAAGGGCGCGCCGAACCATGCGGCGAAGCGATCCTGCAGGCCGAAGCGTCCGCCCCAGACAATGCCTTCGAACAGGGGATAGGCAAGGCCAACGATGATCGCCGTGGCGATTCCCTGCGCTCCGAACCGCATGCGCTCGGCCACGCCGCCCGAGACGATCGCCGGCACTGCGGCGGCGAAAGTGAGCAGGAAGAAGAACTTCACCAGGGTGAAGCCCTGCGGCAGGAACATGTCGCCGCCATTGCCGCCCGAAAGCGTGCGGGCATCGGCCATGAAGCCGACGCCATAGGCCACGGTGTAGCCGATGAGAAAATAGGCCGCGGTGGAGATGGCGAAATCGGCGAGAATCTTCACCAGAGCGTTGACCTGGTTCTTGTGGCGCACCGTGCCGACCTCGAGGAAGGCGAAGCCGCCATGCATGGCGAATACCAGGATCGCGCCCATGAGCACGAAGAATACATCGTTTCCAGGCTGGCTGGTTGGCATCGGCATTCCCCCTTGTCCCGGCGCCGCTCGCCGGCGCGCCTGGAGCGGGGAAATCAAATGCCATGCCAGTTGCCCGAATTGCAGGCAGCCGCCGATGCGGGATTTGCCTGCGGACGGCATCTGCCCAATTCGGCGGCATTCCTGCGATGCCAGACAGGCAGATGGGCAAAAAAGAGGCCCGACCGAAGCCGGGCCCAAGGGGAGCGCACGAGCGCTCCCGGGGGGTCTGGAAACCCGGTTCAGTTGTAGGCGCGCTCCCCGTGCGACGAGATGTCGAGGCCTTCGCGCTCCTGCTGCTCGGCCAGTCGCAGGCCGATCACCGCCTTGATGATGTACAACGAGACGGCGGCGACGACGGCCGACCAGACGACGGCGATGATCACCGCGGTGGCCTGCGTGACGAACTGGCCGCCGATGGAGTAGTCCGCGCCGCCGGGGCCGAAGCCGCCAAGGGCGGGGGCGGCGACGATCGCCGTGCCGAGGGCGCCGACGATGCCGCCGACGCCATGGACACCGAACACGTCGAGCGAGTCGTCATACTTGAGCATCGGCTTCAACGAGATCACCGCCCACAGGCAGACGAGGCCGGCGATCGCGCCGAGCACGATCGCACCGACCGTGCCGGCAAGGCCGGCCGCGGGCGTGATCGCGACAAGGCCCGCCACTGCGCCCGAGACCGCGCCAAGCGCGGAGGCGTGGCCGCGCAGCATGCGCTCCGCACCGGCCCAGGCAAGTGCTGCCGCAGCCGTGGCTGTGATGGTGTTGAGCAACGCCTGCGCGGTCAGCCCGTTCGCCTCGAGGTTGGAGCCGGCGTTGAAGCCGAACCAGCCGACCCACAGGAGGCAGGCACCAATGAAGGTGAAGGTCAGATTGTGCGGCGCCATGTTCTCCTTCATGAAGCCGACACGCGGGCCGACAATCAGGGCCGCCACGAGACCGGCAACGCCGGCGTTGATGTGGACGACCGTGCCGCCGGCGAAATCGAGCGCACCCATCTCGAACAGGTAACCGCCGCCGGCCCAGACCATGTGGGCGATCGGCAGGTAGGCGAAGGTGAACCACAGCACGATGAAGGCCATCACCGCGCCGAAACGCATGCGCTCGGCGATCGCCCCGATGATCAGTGCCGGGGTGATGGCGCCGAAGGTCAGCTGGAAGATGACAAAGGCAAGTTCTGGAATGACCACGCCCTCGGAGAAGGTGGCCGCGGTCGTATCCGGCGTCACCCCGGCGAGGAACAGCTTGTCGAAGCCACCGAAGAAGGCATTCGAGCCGTCGCCGCCGAAAGCAACCGAGTAGCCATAGGCCACCCACAACAGCGCAATGACGGAGAATCCGGCCAGCACCTGCATGAGGACGGAGAGCATGTTCTTGGCACGCACGAGACCGCCATAAAACAGCGCGAGGCCGGGGATCGTCATCAGGATGACCAGGATGGTCGATACCAGCATCCAGGTGGTGTCGCCCTTGTCGGGAACCGGTGTCACCGGAGTTTCGGCCGCGGTCTGTGCCAGGGCCAGCATCGGGAGCGTCAGGGCCGCGATCGTGGCGGCGGCGGCGCTCTTGAGGGAAATCAGTTTCATCGGATCGATCCTTTCTGTCTCAGAGCGCGTCGCCGTCGGTCTCGCCCGTGCGGATGCGCACGGCCCGATCGAGCGGCGTGACAAAGATCTTGCCATCGCCGATCTGTCCGGTGCGCGCCGCGCTGGAGATCGCCTCGACGGCGCGGTCGACGAGATCGGCGGGAACCGCCACCTCGATCTTCACCTTGGGCAGGAAGCTCACGGCATATTCGGCGCCGCGATAGATTTCGGTATGCCCCTTCTGTCGCCCGTAGCCTTTGACTTCGGTGACGGTGAGGCCCTGGATGCCGACGGCGGTCAGCGCTTCGCGCACCTCGTCGAGCTTGAATGGCTTGATGACGGCCATCACGATTTTCATGGTTCACCCTTCGCGTTTGCGGGTTGCCCGCGATTTCGAACGTCACCGGCCGGATCGCCAAAATCCGTCCGACGCCCGCGAAAGGAGATTCAAGGCGCGTGCCAGATTCACCAAGGTATTGATTTTACACGATTCAAGCGCTTCGCGCCCCGGCGGGAGAACCAAGGCAAGTCAAGCAATTGACTACTTTTTAGGCAATACGGGACTGCTGTCTATTTTTCAGGCTTCTGGCGAAGGCGGATCAGGCCTTCCTGCGCGACGGAGGCGATCAGGCGGCCATCGCGGGAATACAGGCTGCCACGCGACAGGCCGCGGGCACCCGATGAGGATGGGCTGTCCTGGGTATAGAGGATCCAGTCGTCGAGCGGATCGTCGCGGTGGAACCACATGGCGTGGTCGAGGCTGGCGGCCTGGATTTCCGGCTCGAACACGGCGCGACCGTGGGCATGGGTGGCGGTGTCGAGCAGGGTCATGTCCGACAGATAGGCAAGGATCGCTGCGCGTCTGGCCGGATCGGCGGGAACCGGCCCGGTGGTGCGCAACCAGACGTCCTGGCGCGGCGGCAGCTTTTCGCGGCTGACATAGTGGGTGAGCGAAACCGGCTTGATCTCCATCGGCCGCTCGCGGCTCCAGAAGGCGCGGATATTGTCGGGAATCTGGCCGGCCGCCGCCGCGGCAAGTTCGCGCTGGCTCGGCAGGGTTTCGGGCGCCGGTATGCCGGCCGGCGCGTCCATCTGGTGCTCCAGCCCGTTCTCGGCCACCTGGAACGAGGCTTCGAGCGAAAAGATCGCCTGGCCGTTCTGGATCGCGGTGACCCGCCGCGTCGTGAAAGATCCCCCGTCCCGCAGCCGGTCGACATTGAAGATGATGGCGTGGGCGGGATTGCCCGGCAACATGAAATAGCCGTGCAGGGAATGGACACGGCGTGCCGGGTCGACAGTGCGCTGCGCCGCGACAAGGGCCTGCGCGATCACCTGGCCGCCAAAGACGCGCAACCAGGCAGTCTGGTGACTGCGACCGCGAAACAGATTGTGTTCCAGCTGTTCGAGGTCGAGAATGTCGATCAGTTCCTGCATGGCCGCGGACATCGGAGCTTTTTCCTTTCCTGCCGTGGAGACCGGGGTTATCGAGCAGGATGGCAGAGCGTCAAGCCTCGGGAGAACGATGATGGCGAAACCGGCACGATCGGAACGGACGGCAGCGGCCGGGCATGACGTGTTCATCGCCGGCGCCGGCTATGTCGGGCTCGCGGTTGCCGTCGCCATCAAGGCAGCCCGGCCGGGCCTCTCGGTCGGCGTGGTCGATGCGGCGCCTGCGGGCGTCTGGGCAAAGGATGTACGGGCTTCCGCCATCATCGCCGCGGCCATCCGCATGCTGCGGCGCCTCGACGTGTGGGATGAGATCGAACCGCAGGCCGAGCCGATCCGTGACATGGTGGTGACCGATTCGCGCGCCAGCGATCCGGTGCGTCCGGTGTTCCTGACCTTCGCCGGCGAGGTGGAGCCGGGCGAACCGTTCGCGCACATGATCCCGAACGTCGCCATGAACGCGGCGTTGCGCCGGCGCGCCAGCGAACTCGGCATTGCCGTTGAGGATGGGGTGGCGGTGACGGGCTACGCGCAATCGGGCGGCCACGCCACGATCGGCCTCGCCGACGGTCGCGCGATCACGGCGCGGCTGGTGGTCGCCGCCGATGGCGTGAAGTCGAAACTGCGCGACATGGCCGGCATCAAGCATGTGCGATTCGAATACGGCCAGTCGGGCATTGTGTGCACCGTGGCGCACGAACGGCCACACGAGGGACGCGCCGAAGAGCACTTCCTGCCCGCCGGGCCTTTCGCCATCCTGCCGCTTACGGGCAACCGGTCCTCGATCGTCTGGAACGAGGAGACCGAAACCGCCAACCGGCTGGTCGGAGCCGATCCGCTGGTGTTCGAGGCGGAACTCGAGCAGCGGTTCGGATTGAAGCTCGGCGACATCAAGGTAATCGACACGCCGCGCGCCTTCCCGTTCGGCCTGACGCTGGTGCGCGATTTCGTGGCGCCACGATTCGCGCTCGCCGGCGATGCCGCGCATGGCATCCATCCGATCTCCGGGCAGGGCCTCAATCTCGGGTTCAAGGATGTCGCCGCGCTGGCCGAGACCATCGTCGAGGCCGACCGCATGGGCGAGGACATCGGCGCGCTCGATGTCCTGAAACGCTACGAGCGCTGGCGGCGGTTCGACACGGTGCGCATGGGGGTGACCACCGACGTGCTCAACCGCATGTTCTCCAACGATTTCGCGCCGCTGCGCGCGCTACGCGATGTCGGGCTTGGCCTGGTCGACCGGTTCGATCCGCTGAAGCGCTACTTCATCCGCGAGGCTTCGGGCCTTGCCGGGACATCGCCCCGCCTGCTGAAAGGCGAGGCGATCTGATCCGGTTCAGGCTGGCTGGCCGAACATCTGGTCGTAGGCGGCGAGCGCTTCCGCCGCGTAGATCGCCGACGGCCCGCCACCCAGATAGATGACGACGCCGAGTGCCTCGGCGATTTCGTCGCGCGTGGCGCCGTACTTCACTGCCGCCTTGACGTGGAAGACGATGCAGCCATCGCAGCGCGCCGCGACGCCGAGCGCCAGCGCGATCAGTTCCTTGGTCTTGGAATCCAGCACCCCCGGCTCGATTGCTGCCTTGGCCAGTTCGGCGAAGCCCTTGGCGACCGTCGGGATCGCCTTGCGCATGACCGCCATGCGGGCGTTGGTCTGGTCGTTCATGTGTTTCCAGTCGGAGGCGGACATATTGCATTTCTCCTATGAGTCTGTCCGCCTATTGCACGGCCCATTCCGTTCGGGATTGACCGGCATCAATCCCGCCGGGTCACATCGCCATGTCGACGCCGCGGTAGGCCTCGGCCCCCCAGACCTCGCGCACGCGCGCGTCGCGCCCGCACCCCTTGCGATAGCGCTTGTAGGCCTTGGTCTGGTCGACATAGCCGAACGAGGTGAGGCGCTTCTTCATGCCGAGATGGAAATCCTGGTGCTCCTCCTCCGCCATCCAGAACCGGGCCGGCCCCTCGACCGGCGTGACGATCGGCCGGCCGAGCACCTTCTCGCCGTCGGCGATCGCCGCGCGCGCCTCCCTGGCCTGGCGCTCGTCGAGGGCATGGATCGCGGAGGTGTAGGCATGGCCGCGATCGCAGAACTGGCCGCCATCGTCGGTAACGTCGATGGAGCGCAGGAAGATGGCGACGAGGTCGGCATAGGACACGATCGCATCGTCGAAGGTCACCTCCACCACCTCGCGATGCCCGCCCTTCTCGTAGGTCTCGTAGGTGGGGTCCGCCGCGGTGCCGCCGGCATAGCCAGACACGGTCGACAGCACGCCGCGCACATGGTCCATGTCGGACTCGACGCACCAGAAGCATCCGCCGGCAAACAGGGCCGTCCGGGGTTCGGCCGCGGCCGGCTTGATCAGCAGCAGTGCGGTCAGGGCAAGCAGGATGGTACGGATCATGAGAACCTCCAGGATTGCCCCTGCCATATCGTCGGCTCGCGCCAAACCCAAATCACGTGATTGCACAAGGCGGTGATCCGGTGGCACGGCCTCGGCGTATCACGCCAAGCCTTCCTTCGACCGGAGCCTGCCATGCGCCTTGCCCTTGCCGTTCTCATGCTCGCCCTCCCGCCCGCCGCCGCCGCGGCGTCCCTGAAGGAAGTGATCGCCACCTGCGGCGATGACGGGGAGCGTCTGTGCAAGGGAGTCGGTTATGGCAAGCCGATGCAGGCGTGCCTCGAAAGCCGGAAGGACCAACTGACGCCTGCCTGCAAGGCGCTCGTCGACCGGTTGCAGAAGGGCGAGAAAGTCACCCTGTTCTGATCCGGCCGCACTCGGTGTGCCGCCGTGGCCGAGGCGTGAAAACGGCCGGCGTCAGACGCGGCGTTCGACCATCATCTTCTTGATTTCCGAGATCGCCTTGGCCGGGTTGAGGCCCTTGGGACAGGTCTGGGTGCAGTTCATGATGGTGTGGCAGCGGTAGAGCCGGAACGGATCTTCCAGATTGTCGAGGCGGTCGCCGGTCGACTCGTCGCGGCTGTCGATGATCCAGCGATAGGCCTGCAGCAGCACGGCGGGGCCGAGATAGCGATCGCCGTTCCACCAGTAGGACGGGCACGAGGTGGAGCAGCAGGCGCACAGGATGCACTCGTAGAGCCCGTCGAGCTTCTGGCGATCCTCGTGGCTCTGCAGCCACTCCTTCGCGGGCTCCGGCGAAATGGTCTTCAGCCACGGCTCGATGGAGCGATGCTGGGCGTAGAAGTTCTTCAGGTCCGGCACGAGGTCCTTGACCACCGGCATGTGCGGCAACGGATAGACCTTGACCGCGCCCTTGATGTCGTCGGCGCCCTTGGTGCAGGCAAGCGTGTTCATGCCATCGATGTTCATGGCGCAGGAGCCGCACACGCCCTCGCGGCAGGAGCGGCGCAGCGTTAAGGTCGGGTCGACAGTGTTCTTGATCCACAGGAGCGAGTCGAGCACCATCGGCCCGCACTCGTCGGTGTCGACGAAATAGGTGTCGACGCGCGGGTTCTCGCCGGTGTCCGGGTCCCAGCGGTAGATGCGGTATTCGCGCACATTCTTCGCGCCGTCCGGCTTCGGCCACACCTTGCCCTGGGTGATGCGCGAGTTCTTCGGGAGTGCGAGTTCAACCATTTCGTTCTTCGCCTCTTGCATCTACCACGGTGTTCGCGTTGCCTTTTTCAGCACTGCACCGGAACATGTTGCGATCATTCACGAATTTTACATCCTCTAGGAATCGCCTTGCGCTGTTTGTATTGAATAATGGCACGCCACCTAAGTTTTTAGAGAACTTGAGAAGGCAATGTCCTTCAACGAGTCCAGTTTCTCCAGGCCCAATATCGCCGTCGGCAGAAACGCCAACACGAAAACCCGCTAACTTGGGATTTAACAATAGGGCTTTTCGCATCCAGTTTAGATGGGCGCGCATCCGACCGCGAATTGCGTTCTTGTCAGAACGGCCAATATATATAGTCCGCGAAAAACCATTCGGATACCTCACAATGCCATCTTCTAACAATGACAGGACATAAACAAGCGGGTACTTATGCTTACGGTCGTCTAGCTTTGTGACGATGTCGTTGATCTCATCGCTGAAGCCAATCTTCGACCAACTGACATTGATCACAACCATCAATACACCCGCTTTTTCGGCTCGATCTTTTTGGGATCGATGCCGTCGGCGATGAGCTCGGTGTGGACTGGGCGATACGACAACGTCACCTTGCCATCATCGGCGACGGTGGCCAGCGTGTGCTTGCGCCAGGCCTTGTCGTCGCGGTCGGGGAAGTCCTCGCGCGCGTGTGCGCCGCGGCTTTCCTTGCGCGCCTCGGCCGAGACGACGGTGGCAATCGCGTTGGCCATCAGGTTTTCCAGCTCCAGCGTCTCCACCAGGTCGGAATTCCAGATCATCGAGCGGTCGGTGACCTTGAGGTCGGGCAGTTCGCCCCACAGTGCTGTCATGCGGCGCACGCCCGATTGCAGCGATTCGGCGGTGCGGAACACGGCGGCGTCTTCCTGCATGGTCTTCTGCATCTTGGCGCGCAGTGCGGCCGTCGGCGTGGCGCCGGCGGCATGGCGCAGCCGGTCGAAGCGGGCCATGATCCGGTCCGTGGCGCGTTCGTCGACGGGCGGCACCGGCGCGGCGCGGTCGATGACCTGGCCGGCGCGGATGGCGGCGGCACGGCCGAAGACAACGAGGTCGATCAGCGAGTTGGAACCAAGCCGGTTGGCGCCGTGCACCGAGGCGCAGCCCGCCTCGCCGACGGCCATCAGCCCGGGCGCCACCGCGTCGGGGCTCTTCTTCGTCGGGTTCAGCACCTCGCCCCAGTAGTTGGTCGGGATGCCGCCCATGTTGTAGTGCACGGTCGGCAGCACAGGGATCGGTTCCTTCGTCACGTCGACCCCGGCAAAGATCATGGCCGATTCGGAAATGCCGGGCAGGCGCTCGGCAAGCACGGCCGGGTCGAGATGGTCGAGGTGCAGGAAGATGTGGTCCTTGCCCTTGCCGACGCCGCGGCCCTCGCGGATTTCCATGGTCATGCAGCGCGAGACGACATCGCGGGAGGCGAGATCCTTGGCCGAGGGCGCGTAGCGCTCCATGAAGCGCTCGCCCTCGGCATTGACCAGATAGCCGCCCTCGCCGCGCGCGCCCTCGGTGATGAGGCAGCCGGCGCCGTAGATGCCGGTTGGGTGGAACTGCACGAACTCCATGTCCTGCAGCGGCAGGCCGGCGCGCGCGATCATGCCGCCGCCGTCGCCGGTGCAGGTGTGGGCGGAGGTGGCGGAGAAATAGGCGCGGCCATAGCCGCCGGTCGCCAGCACCACCATCTTGGCGGCGAAGCGGTGGATGGTGCCGTCATCGAGGTTCCAGGCGATCACGCCGGTACAGCGGCCATCCTCGGCCATCATCAGGTCGAGCGCGAAATACTCGATGTAGAATTGCGCGTTGTTGCGAAGCGACTGGCCGTAGAGCGTGTGCAGGATGGCGTGGCCGGTGCGGTCGGCGGCCGCGCAGGTGCGCTGCACGGGCGGGCCGTCGCCGAAGTTCATCATGTGGCCGCCGAACGGCCGCTGGTAGATCTTGCCTTCCTCGGTACGGCTGAACGGCACGCCGTAGTGCTCGAGCTCGTAGACGGCGGCCGGGGCCTCGCGGGCGAGGTATTCCATGGCGTCGACGTCGCCCAGCCAGTCCGACCCCTTGACGGTGTCGTACATGTGCCACTGCCACGAGTCCGCGCCCATGTTCTGCAGCGATGCGGCGATGCCGCCCTGGGCGGCGACCGTGTGCGAGCGGGTCGGGAAGACCTTGGTGATGCAGGCCGTCTTCAGCCCCTGCTCGGCCATGCCGAGCGTGGCGCGCAGGCCGGCGCCGCCGGCGCCGACGACGACGACGTCGAACTTGTGGTCGACATAGGTGTAGGCCGGGCTCGCCTTTTTGTCCGCTTCAGCCACGGCTCAACCTCCGAAAGTCAATTTGAGGATCGCGAAGAGCGAAACGATGCCGATCGCGACTGTGAAGAAGGTGTTGAGCATCAGGACCACGACCTTGCTTCCTTCCCCGTGCACGTAATCCTCGAGGATGATCTGCATGCCGAGCCGCATGTGGTCGAGCGCGACGATCAGAAAAAGCGCCAAGGGCAACGCGACGAGCGGCTGGGCCAGCGAGGCGCGCACGTCATCCACGGTCGCGCCGCGCAGCGACAGCACCCAGCCGATGACGAAAAGCGAGAGCGGAGCCA
>WPCK01286109.1_pt1 | contig 30244 bp, 21 predicted proteins | sample 5399851 | NCBI WGS metagenome assembly WPCK01 (sample SAMN12869471, study PRJNA574797) | sludge metagenome | isolation source: wastewater treatment of pH11 | place: China:Beijing | collected 2019-05-20 | reverse complement strand
CCAATCGGGATCGAACATGTTTTGAGGTGAACTATGAAATGTCGCGGAGTGCTCGCATGGTTGATGCTGCTTTGGTTGCCATCAGTTTCTTTGGCTCAAGACCAGAGCGTCAAGCCTGGGATCAACGATTCGTTTCGAAGCCCCAATCCGGACGAGTATATTGAGCGATTCGAAGTTGAAAGCCGCGAGGTGTACCACCATCGGCAAGCGATCGTCCGGGCTTGCAAGATTCAGCCCGGCACGACCGTGGCTGACGTTGGGGCCGGCACGGGACTGTTCACGCGAATGCTCTCCGACGCCGTCGGCAAGGATGGCAGAGTGATCGCAGTGGACATCGCCAAAGAATTCCTGGATCACATCGCGACGACCTGCGCTAAACTCGACCAGAACAATGTGGAAACGCTACTTTGCTCAGCCGAATCCACGGAGCTGCCCGAAAACTCAGTCGACGTAGCTTTCATCTGCGATACTTATCATCACTTTGAATTCCCGATGAAAACGTTGGCTTCGCTCCATCGTGCCCTCAAACCCGGTAGCCGCATCATCGTCATCGACTTTCACCGAATCCCCGGCAAGACAAAAGAGTGGACGATGAACCACGTTCGCGCCGGCCAAGAAGTGGTTGAAGCTGAGATCGTCGAAAGCGGTTTCGTAAAGACCCGCGAAGTCAGCGATGTGTTGGAAGAAAACTACATCGTAGAGTTCACTAAAAGTGCAACGGCGGCAGCGGAGCCACAATCCAAGTTGACTCCTCGCTAGGGAAAGTTCTAGTGACTGACAATTCGTCACCACCCACTTGGCCGGCTGCACGTGCCAACGAACCAACGGGAACGGTTTCGCATGCAGCGGATCCTAAGTCGCAGACTGCGCCCATCTCACTGTTTTCAGCCATCAATGTGGTCGTGGCCTCGATGATCGGGGCAGGTGTATATACGACCAGCGGATTTACGTTGGCTGACCTTGGCTCACCGTGGCTGGTGATCGCTGCTTGGGGCGTGGGCGGATTGTTGGCTCTATGCGGAGCGATCAGCTATGGTTCCTTGGCCGAACGATTCGCAGATTCAGGCGGCGAGTATCTGTTCCTGCGTCGCGCGGTCCATCCAGTCGCTGGGAACATTGCAGGCTTTGTGTCCTTGTTAGCCGGGTTCACCGGAGCGATGGCCTTGGCGGCAATCACATTTGAAGAATACGCTCGCAGCATGATTGTGTTTGGCGACGTTCCGTCGCAATTGCCTCACGGCGGCGTAGCCTCGCTTTTGATCGTGGGCGCAGCGGCGGCCCATGGCTTTCGCATTCACCTTGGGACCTGGGTCCAGGACTCGTTGGTAGTCATTAAGATTGTGTTGTTGGTAGCGATTCTGTTGTTTGCGTTTTTGACACCCAGCCAACCTTGGCGCGGCTTGGAGACGGCCCCCGATCCGCTGCCGCCGTTTTCACTCGCCGCCTTCGCGGTTTGCCTGATGTGGATTTCGCTCAGCTACAGCGGATTCAACGCGGCGATTTATGTGACGGCCGAAGTTCGGGGAAGCGGCGAGACTGTGCGCCGAGCGCTGTGGATTGGAACGCTGGTAGTCACGCTGCTCTATGTTTTGCTCAACAGCGTGTTCGTGCTCGCTCCACCCGCCGAGTTGGTAACAGGCATGCCGGACGTCGCGGCCCGAGCTGCGGCCTACGTGGGCGGCGATTGGTTTGCCAACGTGTTGAGAGCGGCGATTCTCATTTCGCTAGCCACCAGCGTGCTGTCGCTGACGATGACCGGACCTCGCGTCTATGCCAAGATGGCCGAAGACAGAGTGCTGCCAGGCTTCTTCCTTTCAAGCGGTTCGATACCACGCTGGGGAATTCTGGCGCAAGCGGCCATGGCGATCATCGCCGTTCAAATCGCGTCGCTTCGTCAACTTTTGTCGTATCTTGGCTTAACGCTTTCGCTGAGTGCGGCCTTGACTGTGGCTTCAATTTTTTTGTTGAGGCGTCGAGGTGAATTGATATCCGTTCCACTTTATCCTTTGCCACCCTTGATTTTCGTGGCTGGTACGTTGATGATCGCGGGCATCGCCGGAACCAAGCAGCCAGTTGAACTCGCCGTTGCTACCACGACGCTGGCGATTGGTTGTGGGGTGTACTTTCTTCGTGAAGTTTCCGCTCAACGCGACACTCACAGTTCCAAACGGACTGGCGAGTGAGCCAGAAGCAGGGTAGGCTAAAGACTATCCTTTGGGAATCTTTGCAATTGTCGCCAATAGGACGAACCCAATATGACTCAAAAATCCAATTTTCGTAGGCGAGGCTTTCTGACGGCTTCGGTAGCGGCGAGCGCATGGGTTGCGAATAGTCGTTCCCTTCCAGCGGAGCAGGTACAAGATGATTCAACCGCCGATGGTCTCCGACCAATCCGCCTTGGCGTGATGGGCTTGAGTCGAGGATTGGCCCTGGCCGTGGACGCCGCGAAATTGGCGGGTGTCGAAGTGGCTTACTTGTGCGATGTCGATGAAAATCGTTTGCGAAGTGGACTCAGGAGTTTTGAAGAAGTTCATTCAAAGGTTCCGACTGAAGCTAAGGATTTTCGCACGATTTTGGACGACCCAACCATTGATGCCTTGGTGTGCGCGGCACCGAATCATTGGCATGGGCCGGCTACCATCATGGCTTGCAAAGCTGGCAAGCACGTCTACGTCGAAAAACCATGCGGTCACAACCCGCTTGAAGGCGAGTGGATGATCGCTGCCGCCAAGAAGTTCAATCGCTGCGTTCAAATGGGAACGCAGCGGCGCAGTTCACTCGGAACTCGTCAGGCCATCGACAAGCTTCGGTCAGGTGCGATCGGCAACGTGCATGTTGCGCGTTGTACTTACAACAATCTCCGAAGTTCAATCGGGCGCGCCGAAATCAGTGATCCACCGCGAGGGTTTGATTACGATCTGTGGCAAGGCCCAGCGCCGCGCCGGCCCTATCGAAGCAACTACGCACCTTATCATTGGCATTGGTTCTGGCATTGGGGCGGCGGCGAACTGGCGAACAATGGCGTGCATGGTTTGGACCTGTGCCGCTGGGGGTTGAATGTCGACTATCCAGTTCGCACAGTCAGCTCGGGCGGGCGATATTGGTTTGACGACGACCAAGAAACTCCAGATGCACAAACAGCGTGCTTTGAGTTCGAAGGCGGCAAGCAAATTACGTGGAATGCATTGTCCTGCAATCGACACGGCGAAGACTTTTTCAGTGCATTTTTTGGCGATTCGGGTTCGCTGAAACTGGATGGAAGCGGGAGATACCAAGTCTTTGATCGCAATGACAAGCTGATTGAAAGTGGAGGCGAAGCTTCTGGAGGGCAAGTCGAGCATTTGCAAAACTTTGTGGACTGCGTTCGCCGCGACGATGCCAGTGGACTGAATCAGCCGATCCTAGAAGCGCACAAGAGCACGCTGCTGTGCCATCTTGGCAACATCGCCCATCGCACTGGACGAACAGTCATCTCAAATCCCGACGACGGACATATTTTGGGCGACGACGAACAAGCCGCTCTTTGGTCGCGCGAGTACGAGCCGTCCTGGAAGGACGCCATTTCGATTTAAGGGAAGGCGTTAAATACATTCTGAAAACAATTCCCAATGCTGAGAGATTTGCCATGAAAATTGGTCGCCGACAGCTTTTGTATCTAGGCTCGATGAGCGGGCTAGCCTGGGCTAATCGATGCAAGGCGATCGATCCGCCACCGATAACCGCTCCCCGCGCGACCGATGGAGATGACCGGCATGAACCCAACTGGGATGAGCAGTTCTGCCTGAGCGTCGGCCATTCCAATGCGGACCTGGTTGGTAAAGACGACCGCGTACTTCAAGCGGCTGTGGATTACATTCGTCGGATGGGAGGCGGAACGGTAAAGATCGGTCCGGGAGTCTACACGCTGCGGGCCGCCGTCGCGCTTCCCTCATCGATTCGGCTGGTTGGAAGCGGCCCTGAAACCATCATCACCCGGATACCGTCCGAGTCGGTAAGACTGGCTGAGGATTCCGACTGGTACGACCAGGAAGTGACGCTGGAAAGGTCCGCTGGTTTTCAGATCGGCGATAGCGTAGTTTTTCAAGCCAAGAATCCTCATCATTCGGGACCAACGGTCATTAAGAGGACCCTCGTTGCGCGATCGGGCAATCGATGGAAACTCAATGACGGGCTACGCGAAAACCTATGGCTTCAAGGGAACCCCACCTGTTCTTCGCTATTTCCACTGCTGACCAGTGAGCACACGGCGGATGTGCTGATTGAGAATTTGACGCTCGATGGAAATAGAACGAACACAGAAAATTTCAATGGGAATTTTGGCGGCTGCATTTTTTTACAGGATTGCAATCGCTATACGATTCGCGGGGTAGAAACACGCAATTACAATGGCGACGGCATCAGTTTCCAAATTTGTCATGATGTGCTCGTCGAGAATTGCTTTAGCCATGACAATGCCAATTTGGGAGTTCACCCCGGGTCGGGCTCTCAACGGCCTGTGATTCGCAATTGTCGTTTGAATAGCAACAGCTTGGGTCTGTTCTGGTGCTGGGGAGTCAAATATGGTTTGGCGGAGAACAATGAAATTGCCGATAGCCTCGACTACGGCGTTTCCATCGGTCACAACGATACGGACAATCTCATGCGGGGCAATCGTATCGTCGGCAGCGGCAAAGTCGGGATCCTCTTTCGCGACGAGAGTCAAGGAAATGACTTTTGGGCCAACCGGAATACGATTCAAGACAACGTCATTGAGGACAGTGGCGGACCCGATGGAATCGCCATTGATATCCAAGGCAAGACCAAAGACTTGCGGATTGCCAACAATGAGATTCGGGAAACGCGACAACCGCAACAGCGAATTGGGATTCGAATCGGTCCAGACTGTCAGCGGATCGAGTTGACTGAAAACCGTTTTTCAGGATTCAATCAGGACATAGTTCGAGGTTAATTCCAAGGCGATGAATTGATGCCAAGAGAACTTCGAACTTCTCGCCTACGACTCCGGCAATGGACCGATGCAGATCGTATTCCATTTGCTCGCCTGAACGCGGATTCACAGGTCATGGAATATTTTCCAGGCTTGCTTTCCAAATCGGAAAGCGACGCAGTCGCCGATCGGATCCAAGCGGCAATGGACCAGCGAGGTTGGGGCTTGTGGGCTGTCGAAGTCCCTGGTGTAACATCGTTCGCTGGGTTTGTTGGACTCTCCGAACCGAACTTTCAATCGCATTTCACGCCATGTGTTGAAGTCGGTTGGCGATTGGCTGCCGAATTCTGGGGTCGAGGATACGCTAGCGAAGGAGCGAACGCGGCATTGGCATTCGGGTTCAAAGAGCTTGGATTGCCCGAGATCGTTTCATTCACAGCAAAACTCAATCTTAGGTCCATAGCGGTTATGGAACGAATAGGCATGTCGCGTGAGGCTGACGGCGACTTTGATCATCCAGGGCTGCCCGAAGAACATATACTATGCCGGCACGTCCTGTACCGGATACGCACCCAGGATTTCGGCGGTCACCTTGCGCAACAAAGCCCTTGACGGTTCCGACCATTTTTCATCGCGGAAAACTCCCACTGTTCCGATTTGAACCAGCGGCCCGAATTCGAAACGGGTTGCGAATACCGAACCTACCGGATCGCTCGCCCAGATTCTTGCTTAATGTTGCCGATATGGCTATACTCACCGGAGTTACGGCCCAGAAGTTGACCTCATCCGTAAGGGAATTTGATCAATGGCGTTTTCAATTCGTGCACTCGGAATCGTTTTGCTGGTGTTGCAGCCAGTGGTCTTCGGCCAGGTCCCATCTTCTTCGTTCGTCAATTACGAAGTTGCACCGATCCACGCCATGGATCTGAGCCCAGGCGGCAATCTGTTGGCGATCGTCAATACGGCCGATATGCGAGTCGAGATTTTTTCGCTCTCTCAAGGCGTGCCGGTTCCGGAGGCGATCGTTGCCGTGGGACTCGAGCCGGTCAGTGTGCGATTCCGATCGGACGATGAATTGTGGGTAGTCAACAACCTGTCCGATAGCGTCAGTGTCATTGACATACCGGAGCGACAGGTCATCGCAACGTTGAAAACTCTTGATGACCCCTACGATGTGGTATTTGCGGGATCGCCAGAGCGCGCTTTTATATCTTGCGGACTGCCGAGCATGCTTCAAGTGTTTGATCCAGCCAATCTATTGAGCGCGCCGGTGGCAACACCTTTGCAAGGCAACACACCTCGTGCTTTGGCGGTCAGTGCCGATGGGTCGACCGTTCATGTTGCTTTTTTCCATTCCGGCAATCGCAGCACGATTATTTCGGGCGGAATGTCGAGTCCCGGTAGTGCCATTGTGACGTTTCCGCCCGATGTTGTCTCCAACAACTCTGGACCGCACGGCGGAGTAAATCCACCGCCAAATAGTGGAAGTGTTTTTTCGCCGACGCGAAACGTGGCTGCGGGTACGCCACCTAGAGTTTCGATGATCGTCAAGCAAGATGCCCAGGGAGTGTGGCGCGACGACACCGGCGCGGATTGGACCAATTGGATCAGCGGGGCCAATGCTTCCGCTTCTGGACGGCATCCAGGCTGGCAGTTGATCGACCACGATTTGGCGGTTGTCGATGCCAACACGATGCAGGTTCAGTACGTCGGCGGCATGATGAATCTTTGCATGGCGCTAGATGTAAACCCGGTTTCTGGCCTGGTCGCAGTCGTTGGCACCGAAGCTCACAATGAGATTCGCTTCGAGCCGAATATTCAAGGACGATTCATCGACGTCGTGGCTGGACTTGCAGATCCAGCAAGTCTTCAAGTGCTTGGAGTCGTCGATCTGAATGCTGAACTTACCTCACAGTACAATGGCGGAGCACCGCTGCCACTTTCCGAGCGAACTAAGGCACTCGGTGATCCGCGTTCAATCAAGTGGACCTCCGACGGACAATTTGCGTTCGTGGCTGGGATGGGTTCGAACAATGTCGTTATCTACGACGAGACCGGTCAGCGAGTCGGGCAGCCCATAGCGCTGCGCGAAGGTCCAGTAGGACTTGCGATCGACGAAGCCCGAGAGCAGATTTACGTACTGAACCGTTTTGACGGCTCGATATCGGTTGTCGATTTGGTAACACAAGCTGAGACATCACTCGTACGCTATTTCGATCCTACTCCCACGGTCATTCGTGCTGGGCGAAAGCATCTTTACGATACGCATGAAAGTTCGGCCATAGGTCAAATTGCTTGCGCCTCGTGTCATATCGACTCGCGCATGGATCGACTTTCTTGGGATTTGGGTAACCCGGCCGGAGATACGGTCCTGCTTTCACAACGAGATCTTAACCGAAGTAATACTTTTCAAATCCCAATCGGGTTCGGCATCAATGTCGTCATAGGTGACGACGGCAACCTGTCAGACTTCCATCCGATGAAAGGGCCTATGCTAACTCAGACGTTGCAGGACATCATCGGCAAAGAGCCATTTCACTGGCGCGGTGACCGCTTCGGTCTTGAAGAATTCAACGGAGCCTTCATCGATTTGCAAGGACGAGGTAGCCAATTGACGGGAACTGAGATGGCAGCCTTCGAGGCATTTCTTGCGACCATTCACTACCCGCCCAATCCTCATCGCAACCTCAACAACACGCTTCCGACGTCGCTCAATTTGGTTGGCCATTATGCCACTGGACGGTTTAGCCTGCCGGCCGGTGCCCCATTGCCTGCAGGCAACGCCGTTGCCGGTTTGGCCCAATACCGCATTGTTGATGGTGCCCCCGTGGTCGGCATGAGACTTGATCGAGGAATCTTTGGATGCGTCAGTTGTCATACTTTGCCTACCGGAGGCAGTACGGACCGCCGTTGGCAGTCGAACAATTGGGTTTCGATTCCCCGCGGAGCTAACAATGAAAACCATCTCTTGGTGATGAACGTTTCCGACGTAACACCCGACCCTGTGCAGCATACGTTGAAAGTTCCGCACATGCGCAACCTTCATGAGCGCGTCGGCTTTAACATGCATTCAGGCAATCCGAGTACGGCAGGTTTTGGCTACATGCATGACGGCAGCGGCCCATCAATCGCTGATTTCATTGCCAACCCAGCTTTTAATTTCCAAAGCGATCAGCAGATCGCCAACGTGGTTGCGTTGTTGCTCTCGTGGAGCGGTTCTGATTTTCAGCTTCATGGCGCTCCTCCGCCATCGGTCACGAACGTCGCCTTGGAACCGCCTGGCGTTTTCAGCCAGGACAGCCACGCAGCGGTGGGCCAGCAAGAAACCATTTACGATCCTGGGCAAAGTACGACCCGACTCAATGAGTTGATCTCGGTGGTCGGTGCCTCGACTCGCATCCAGCTTGTAGCCAAGCGGAGCGGCATCGGTGCTCCGCGCGGATATCTGATGGTTTCGGGCGGTAGTTTCACAGCTGACTTTCCGGGCGAACAAGCTACCCTATCGCAATTGACCGGCAGCACCGGTAGCGGTGTGAGCGTTACCTTCACCGTAGTACCTGCCGGAACCGGCCAGCGTTTGGGCATCGATCGCGACATGGACAGTTACCTGGATTACCAAGAAATCGTCAATTGCACGGATCCCAACGACCCATCGAGCTTTGGCGAAGCACAGTGCGCATCGGTCCAGGCGGGTTACGTCGTTCACAATGGTTGGTCAGGCGTCGGCAGCAATGTGGATTCGGTAAAACAGGTTTATCTGCAAACCGGCACGCCTACGACATTGACTTATAACAATCTGATCAATTCATTGCATGGAATCAACGGAATTGCCCTGGATGTAGATAGCTTGGCTGACCCCGATAACATTTCAACTGCGGACTTCGTTTTTCAGGTCAGCCCGCAAGGCTTGTTTGATGAGCCGGCCAATGCCCCCGTGAATTGGGCTGCAGCGGCAGCTCCAAGTTCGATCAGCGTTGCCCAGGGTTCTCCGGATCGGATTTCGATCGCTTGGAACGATCACGCCATCGAAAATCGCTGGCTGAGAATTACCATCCTCGCGACTGCGCGCACGGGTTTGGCAAGTGAGGAAGTGTTCTACATTGGACATCTCCGAGGTGAAACGACTGGCGTTGACGGGGGTTCTTACTCAGTCGCCTTTGCCGACATCCAAGAGATTCGTAATGCGATCGGTAACTCAGTGAACTCCAGCAGTATCATGGACATCGATAAGAATGGCGCGGTTGCATTCGCCGACATCGGCAGCATGCGGCCCAATATTGGGACGCAGCTCACGAACATTACGGTGCCTCCACCCAGCGAGTAAGAATCGCGCGACCAAAGTAAGACCCGTTGGGTCAGTTCCTTGGCGACCAACGTTTCGTTAGTTCCCAAGGAGCTTGACTTTGATCGTTGGCTTCGGCACGTCTAGAGTGCCCGGCAGCGCCGACGGAAAATCTTGGATCGCGTGATTACCGATAGACACGGCTGGATCACATACATTGATCCAGACCGGCGGCGGATCAGCAGGGCAGGGGCTGCGGGGGTACTACGACCGGTCACCAACGCGGCTCCGTCGTTCCGTGCGGCCCGGCGGAGGGTAGCGTTGTGCCTGTTTCGTTGCGGCAAACATGAGGAGAGCCTTTTGAAAATCAACACAGAAACCAACCACTATTACACCAGCCAACCTACACCGACTTCCGCCTCTGCAAATGTTGGCTCCACACCGTTTTCGTCCGTACTGGCAACCGCCACTACCGAAGCGACTGACGCGAAATTGGTTGATTTTACTAGCATGACCCGCCAGGAAATGTTCGATTGGATGAATCACCAAATCCGCAGTGGAAAAATGTCGCTCGATGAAAGTTCGCCTTTCTTGGGAATGACCATGAAGATTTCGGTTGCGACCGGCCAACCGGTAGACATGGCAACAGATACAACACGTATCAATTTCATGGAGAAGGCGCGTTTGGGAATTGAAGGCGCGCTGACATTCGATGATCAGGATTCAGCCGAAAGATTGCGGGCTGCTATCGATATCATGGTTAAACAGCAAGGCCAGATTATCAGCGTAGACATGCGGGCATAACGATCGCGTGTACCAAAATCGCGGAGGGCGCCTTAGGACAATGGTGCGACAACCACCGCGACTATGTGACGTTCCCAGTTAGGCAGAGTAACCAGCGGCCATGTATCTCGCAGTCGTCTTGACTTTCATGCTGGTATTGCCTGTTGGGTTCACTGGGCTGAGCACTGTCACCGGTGGCGTCGCAATGTCTGCTGCCCTCGTCGCCAAGTGGTTCGTCATTTGGTCTGTTGGGGCGAGGTTGTCGCTTACAGGCCTGAAACAAATCATCCAGCCTCGCTACACTGCACGAGTCATACTGTCTCTCAAGCACGACGAGTCGCTTGTGCTTGTCAGGGAACTCGGCTTCGCCAACCTAGCGATCGGCCTAGCCGGTCTTGCATGTTGGCGGTTCCCTACTTGGATTCCAGCGGTAGCCCTCGTGGGCGCGATCTTCTATTGCCTTGCCGGTTTCAACCACCTCCTACATCCACATCGTAGCAAGTTGGAGAACATCGCGATGGTTTCTGATCTCTTTGTTGGGTTTGTACTCGCGGCAGCATGGATCGGTATCATCAAATGACCGATCTTGGAAAACCTAGGGACAAAGGGCCAAAGGTTCCACCCGCCAATCGTTGACAATTGAATTTACGAACGCATCAACGGTTACCGTTCCCAATTGCTATACGCACTTCAGTTGGAATCGATCGCCTTGGGAGGCGGAACTAACTTGGGTCTTCGGAAAGCCAAGTGGCATTTCGAAAGGGACAGTTTTTTTGCGGCAAGGATCCTGGAGATACAGGTGTTCAGCCAACAGGGTCCGAATTTGCTTTGGTTTTTGTGGTTACAATAGTGGTAGACGAGTAGAGAATTCAACGTTCCCGACCTGATTGAATCATCAATGCTCACCACCTCACCGAGTTTATTACAAAGAATTCGTCAACCGGATTCAGCCATGGCTTGGACTCGGTTTGTCGAATTGTACACTCCGTTGATGTGCCATTGGGCGCGAAAAATCGGAGTGCCGAACCAGGATGTAGACGACTTTGTACAAGACGTTTTCACCGTTCTGGTCAAAGATTTGCCCGTTTTTGATTACGATCAGGCTCGTCGCTTTCGTGGTTGGCTCTGGACAGTGACGATCAACAAGTGGAATGAGCGGCAACGAAAATTCAAAGTACCCTCTAGATCGGTTGAGCTGACGACAGACCCGCCTGACTCTCGGCCCGATCCATCGGACGAAATGATCGACTCTGAATATCGAACGATGATCATTCGCCAAGCAAGCCAATTGATCAGTCGAGATTTTGAACCAGAAACCTGGAGTGCGTTTTGCCAATTTATGATTGACGACAAGCCGGCCCGCGAAGTTGCGCGCGCACTTCAGATGTCGGAAAATGCCGTCTACCTAGCGAAGGCTCGTGTCTTGCGGCGATTGCGCGAGGAACTCTCAGGCATCATCGAGATGCCCTGACGAACTCTATGCTTTGAAGTTCTCGGTCCCATGAAACGTTGGTTGCATCGAAAACAAAAATCTGATCCGAATAAAACGGCAGAAATAGCTTGTCCAACAGAGCAGCAGCTTCATGATTTTCTGATCGGCCGAGCAGTCCCCGAACTGTTCGATATCCAGGAGCATTTCCGGCGCTGCCCATCATGCTTGAATGTCGCTCGCAAGTGGCGACCGGACCTTGATCCCGTGGTGGACTCCATGCGGTTAGCGCTAGCGTTGAATTCAAACCAGCGTGATGAGATCAACCCTGATTTGGAACAACGTTTGATCGCCTTGGGCGACAATCTCAATAGGACCGGATTGGCTGGCCAGAATGTGCCGCATTCGTCGGTTTCCGAAGGCGAAATGATGGGTGACTACCGAATCATTAGACTGCTGGCCACAGGTGGCATGGGGGACGTTTATCTGGCTACCGACACCAAACTGAATCGAACAGTTGCGTTGAAACGGATTGCCGGTTCCCGTCTCAACCAACAGGCATGGATGACACGTTTTCACCGCGAGGCCGAGCTGGCGGCGTCGCTGAATCATCCGAACATAGTTCAGCTTTACGAGTATCGGTTACACGAAGGCATTCCCTTTTTTGCGATGGAGTACGTGGACCACGGAAGCTTCGAGCAGAGGTTGGCAACTCAACCGGCACTCACGACCCGTGAATCGGCAGCCTTTGTTGAACAAATATCACGCGCGGTTCATCACGCCCATGAACGAGGCGTGATCCATCGTGATCTCAAACCGGCAAATATACTGATCGCCGCCGATGGATCGGCAAGGATTGCCGATTTCGGCCTGGCCAGGAACTTCGATGGCAGCGGGCACCAACAAACCCCGGAGACGTTGACCGGTGAAGTCTTGGGCACACCGGCTTATATGGCCCCCGAACAAACGACCGGGCGGTCGTCTGAAGTTGGACCTTCGGCAGATGTCTATTCTCTAGGTGCGATACTCTACGAGTGCCTCGCCGGTCGACCTCCATTTCGTGCGCTGAACTCCATGCAGATGATTGAACTCGTGCGTTGCCAAGAACCGGTTCCACCATCGCAATTGCTGCCGGGCCTGCCGTTGGAGTTGCAGACGGTATGTCTCAAGTGCTTAGAAAAAACTCCCTCCCGACGCTATCGATCGGCACTTGAATTGGCTGACGAGTTGCATCGATTTCTCGATGGCAAGCCTATCATCGCGCAACCGATCGGATCGGCGGGCAGGTTTTTGAAATGGGCTCGGCGCCGTCCGGATCGCGCGGCTCTGTTGGCGACCGTGGTTGTTGCACTGGTCGGCTTATTTGTCGCCATCACAATTCACAACTGGCGTTTGAATCGCGAAATCGCCCGAGTCGATCAGCAGCGGAAAGAAACAGCCCAACAAAGGCAACGGGCCGATTCGAACTATCGCCAAGCTCGACAAACGGTTCACTCGATGCTAGACACACTCGACGCAATGGAATCCGCTGGACTGCCCCGACTGGAGGAGCTTCGGCGCACGCAAAGCAAGTTCGCACTGGAGTTTTTCGAGTCCATTTCCGGCCAGTCACCGGAATCCGCCGAAATCGGTGCAGACGCCGCTCGCGCGTCGCTAAACGCCGCAAAAATCTGTATTGGATTCGGTGAAATGGAGCGGGCAGAATCGCTTTTCCAGAATGCGATCCAAGCGATCGAATCGGTGGAGAACAGCCGAATATCGCCTCGAATTGTCAAGGACCTTCGTGCAGATGCATTTGAGCAATTCGGAATATTGATGCGAATCAGAAACCGTCATGCCTCGTCGATTGATCTATTGACCAAGTCGCTGAAAATCCGCGAAGAGCGTTTGGCAAACCAGCCAGATTCAACGGAACTTCAACAGCTAGTTGCCCAGACACACCACAATCTCGGCGCTTCGTTCCAACAGGCAGTCATAAGTGGAGAGGTTGTCGTCGTGGGTGCTTCGCCAACCAAAAGTGACGTCCTTGCCAACACAGCGGCGGACCATTATCAGCGAGCCATTGACATCAAGCAGGCACTGTCTAACGGCGGTGACTTGAAGGACTCAGAGATAAGCCTCGCCCTGACCTACACCAACCTTAGCCTGTTGCTCCAGGCGAAACAGGATCTGCCAGCCGCTGAAGTAGCGTTTCGCAGCTCGATGAAACTGTATGAAAAAGCACTTGCAGCATCGCCTGACGATTTGAAGGTATTGATGCATTGGACAATTGCCCGCACCAATTGGGCGTATACGCTGGAGAATCAGGGACGCTTCGCAGAAGGGATCGAACTCCTGGCCCCTTGCGTAGACCAGCTCGAACGCGCCTTGGAACGAGAACCCACCTACAGCCTGCTCCGCGAAACTCTTGTCAATGCGCTTGGAATGTCGGCACAATTGGCAACGCGAGCGGGTCGCTTTGGAACTGCTCTGGAATACAAAAAGCGAGTTGTCGAAGTAAGTCCTGAATCCAATCGGCTCTTTCAGCGGCTGTTTCTTCCGGAGGCCATGCTGTTGACCGATGATGTACCTGGAACGCTGGCAGAAATCGAAAACTTGCTCAATGCGCTGCCTGACGATTCAGACTTCCGATGGTTTCAGTCTTTGGCTGAATCATGTTCGCAGGTCCTGCGGCATCTGATAGATGATCCACCCCCCGAAATCCTTGCCTCCACCACGCATCAAGTCGATTTCAAGGCAGTCTCGGACACCGAGCGGTTGGCTAGCCGTGCCCTTGAAAAATGCCGCAACACAGCCTCGCCGGAGGAATGGACAAAAACCATGGACCTAATCCGACTTGATCCATCCTTGGAAAAAATACTGGAGAATCTCATTCCCCCACGTTAATCCAACTCGATACCACTGAGTTTTTCGGGATACAGATTGACGTTTCGGATTGACCATACCAAACCGTCCCAGATGTTGTGATTCTTTCGCTGGTCGCCGTCACCCACCAATCCTGCGGCACTCATGAACCAGAAAATGCCATTGTGGACATCTTTCCCAAATAATCTGCAGAAATCGAAAACAAAATTGTGTTTTTGAGACAGGTTATCGCGTCGGTCTGCATAGATCTATCTAGTAAATGATCCGACAGGCCAGTCGTCAACTTTGCCAGGAGAAATCCGTGCAGTTCGTTTTTCAAGCTTAGTTGTTGGCGTTCCCTTGTATGACGAAAAAGTTGGTCGCTAAACCGAGCTCCAAGACTAAACCAGAGTGAACCCGAAAGGAGTACCCAACATGAACCAGATTCGAATCCTCTACCAGACTTCCGGCTACCGGTTATTCTTCGTTCCAATTTGTGTTCTGATGATCGGATCGTTCACCGCGACGTGGCCTGTGTCAGCGGACGTTATCAACGCTTCGTTCGAGACACCTGACATTCCCGATCCAAGTTTTTCTGCGGGACCGATCACTGGATGGACCAATGTGGTAGGAGGTGCCAGCCTGTTTCTGGCTGATCCCGGTGACGGAACGTTCCCGGGTGCTACCGGAAATTTGATTGGATTGCCAGGCACCGCCGATGGATTTCAAGCGGTGACTCTACGGATCGATGGGATCTTGTTTCAAGATGTTGGCCTTTTGCTTCCCAACACGCAATATACGTTGACCGTTGCGTTCGGCCATAATCTCGATGTGACTACAGTTACTGGATGGATGCAACTTGTGAATGGCAGCGATCACACCGGGTCTTTGCTAGCCGAGGATCCGTTGCTAGTTGGTACACCAGGCATATTTGTCGATCGCAGTTTGTCATTCACTACGGGCAATACCGTCTCAGGTGACCTTTCAATTGTTTTGGGGGGCAACGGACTGACCGCCTATTTTGACAATGTTCGTCTGGAAACCCAGTCCATCCCAGAACCAGCATCTGGAGTTCTAGGGATCCTTGGGATTCTCACCTGCCTAAGATGGCGAAATCGACATAGACCGTTTGCAAGCGTTTGGTAAAACGCATTTTGCAGGCTGGCGTAGAGCCCGAGGATTTCACAACCTCGAACTAAGGAGCTTCAAGAAGATTTCGACGAGTGGATGATCAATTGCAATGAAGAGCGACCACACAGCGGACGATACTGCCTCGGAATAACGCCAATGGAAACTTTCGATCACTCGAAGAGGTCGGCCAAGCAAAAAATGCTCGATCAACTCTTATAACCCAGTGCAAAATCTGTATGAAATCTGTCCGATCAAATACTGGCTACTAGATGTCCTCGTAAATAGCATGAAGTGAGCCACTAGACTCATTGCCAATCTTCCCACTGCATTCCAGTTTGTCGATAGAATTCTTGGGTTTCATGCTTTAGTCGACTCACGTCGATCCACTCAATGCTATTGTTGGCCCCCAATGTTCTTTCTGTTGCCAATCGGACCCAGCTAGCCTCCAATTCAGGATCGTCCGGAAAAGAATTCGGAAGATGCCAAATCCTGCTAGTCGTAAATGCAATGTTGCTACTTGGGTGAAAGCGTACCGAGGAAACAGAGGTTGTGTGCTGTAGTGGAGCAGTCAGCGGCAGGCATGTATTGATGTCCCAAATCCGGGCTGTCTGATCTAGACTCCCGGTAAGCAACTGGCTGCCGTCAGAATTAAAGTCCGCGTCCAAAACCAACGAGTCGTGTTGCATTGGTTCGCCATAAGCTTCGCCTGTTGGGACATGCCACAATCGGACATTGGCATCGTAACCGCCGGTTACAATGATTCGCCCATTTGGACTGAATTTAGCAAAGAAAACTTCTCCTCGATGCTGCATCGTGTGGCCCATGGCTTGGCCATCCATGCCGTTCCAAAACTGTGCCGTATTGTCATTGCTCGCGCTGAGTACCGTTTTTCCGTCAGAGCTAAACGCTACTGTGCGAACTGATTCGGTATGCAATCCTTTCCACACAAGCTGGCCATTGGTCACATCCCATACGCGAACTGAATTCTCTGGATGGCTGTAGCTGGCTGCAAGCTGCTTTCCATCCGGCTTGAACGAAACGGACAATACGGAACTGAACAGGCGGTCCGTCGAGCATATTACTTCTCCGTTGTCTGGTCTACTAAAATGAATCAAGCCACTGGCATCACCGGTGGCAATCACTTCGCCTGAGGGGCTAAACGCAGCAGTAGTCACAGAAACAGGTCGGCCGTTGGTGGATCGATGAGGGATCTCTTGTCCAAGCTGACTGCTATTTCCAGCATTCCACAATCGGGCCGAGCCATCACGACAAGCGGTTAACACGCTGCGACCATCTGGACTGAGGGTCACCTGATTGACCCGGTCTTTGTGTTTGTACTCTATGAGGGCCCCACTTCCGATAAGCCCATTTCTTAAATAGGCACTTGAGCGAGAGGCAGTGACAACCGCGTCGCCATCCGAACTAAACTCCGCAGAACGGACAGATTTTTGATCGAAGCGAACAACGTAACCTTCCGACTCTGGTACCTTCCAAAGCGACGAACTCAAACGATGATTAGGCACCAGCAACTCAGTAGACTTAGGGCGAAATCTCAATAAGCCAACGTAATGATCCATGCGAAGAGATTCACAGGCTGGGCCCTGATCAACTGTTGACAATACATGAATGATACCTGCACTCTCGGTGATGGCGATGAGTCCTCCATCGTCACTACATGCGACGGATTCAACGACTTCCGATTGGATCGAAAGAGAAAAAACTTTGGTCCTTCTTTTTGTATCCCATTTACTGAGAGAGCCGCCCTTGCTGATCGAGAACAGTTGACCTCCCGCCAACGGGATAGCAAGCTTGTCGATCGACTCGCCGAACACCCAAGGTGCAACTGCATTTGAACCCGGGCTGACGCCTTGAGCTCTGGCACGTCGATCTGCATTGACCCAAATCAATTCTGACATACCCGAGAAACCGAGGTCCACCAATTTGGAATCGATCGGAAAACTGGAAAGCAAATCACCCATCGGAAGACCCCAAACACACATTGTTGGCTTACTGTCAATTTCCAGTTCGGCCGCCACTAACGACTGCTCTGGATTGAATGCAATCAGCCCTAGCTTTCCGCTCTTTGCCAAGATGATGGGAGGGGCTAATGGTCCAGAATCCATGTTGGGGTGTTGGATTGAAACACGTACGATCTCCAGACCACCTTGGGCGGAGGTAGATGCGATCAGTGCATGGCTCTCGTCTGCGAAATGGCCACCGACGATCTTTGTTTCCGGCAATTTCAAATCTAGAATTACCGCCCCGCTAGTTACCTCAATAACTGTAATCCAGCCTACGCCACTGCACGTTAACAAACGATTCCCGTTGCTACTGAAAAGAGCCAGGACGTCCGAGTGTTCCCGTGTAAACGTTTGCACGCGCTGGACCAACTGACGACGAGCGAAAGCCAAATTGGTCAGTATCACTCGGCGCAAATCAACGTCTTGTTTGGGGGCCAGGCTGAGTGCACGCTCGAACCACAACATACCTGCTCCAGCTTCATTGGCAGCAACCAATTGAATTCCACGGTCCAGCGCCAGACGGGCATTGACCTGTTCAGTTTGAATTCGTTGTCGCTCGGCTCGCAACCTTTCGTTGTTGATTCGCAGCGCTGCCAACGTGGATACGACAGCGATCAGCAAAAGAGCAAGTGAACCGGCCATCGCGGCACTACGGTTTCGACGCCCGAATCGAGACAATCGATCCACCCACGATTCGTTGATCGCAGAAATCGGCTCGTCTGCAAGCCAGTGTTCTATATCCGAAGCCATATCGATGGCGGCTGCGTAGCGATCTGTTGGTTCGAGCGCCAAGGCCTTCATACAGATTGCTTCCAAGGGCTTGGGGATTGCTCGATTGACCCTTCGCGGCCTGTCAAACTCGCCAGCAATTAAACGCTGAAGGATAACATCGACGTCCGAATTGCCAAATCGACTCTTTCCCGTGAGAAGCATGTGCATTGTTGCCCCCAAACTGAAGATATCACTGGAGGGGCCCACCTGATGAGCCTGCCCCAGAGCTTGCTCTGGGCTCATAAAGGCAGGAGTACCGATAAGCAATTCGTCAGTCAAGGCTGGCAACTTTGCCTCGTCTTCGTCCTCAAGGTCCTGAGAAATCAGGTTCTTGACTTCGCAACTGGCTGGAGAAACTTGTTCTGCTTGGCAGTCAGGATCGGCAACGTTTAGCTTGACATCAGTGAATACTTCCGTCGCGTCTACTTTAGCCAATCCCCAATCGACTACTAGGGTTTCGCCGAACAAACCCAGCATGATGTTTTGTGGCTTGATATCTCGATGAATCACGCCGCGGCTGTGAGCAAAAGCAATAGTCGTACACACATTCAAAAACCTGCGCAACAGTTCCAGAAACTCCGACGTGTTGAACCCATTTCCCGAAGGCGTGCGAGAATAATGATCTTGGATTGCTTCTTGGAAATTCTTTCCATGAATCAATCGCATTGCGTAGAATGGACTTCCATTGGCATCGACGCCCATTGCATATACAGGTACAATACCGGGATGCTCCAAGCGTCCGGTGATTACCGCTTCACGCAGAAACCTCTCCCGGACCATGCCATTGTCGATGAGATCGGGTAGTAGGGATTTGACTGCTACTTCACGGTTCAACTCGGTATCCAAGGCTCGAGCAACCTCACCAATACCGCCACGCGCAAACCGCCCGAGTATTCGAAACCTCCGACTAGCTAGCGCGGTAAAGGCTTCATCGTTGAAATTGGCGTATTCTTCCGAAGGAGTCAGAGAATCCACCAAGAGCTCGTCCAAACGGAACTGGTGTCTTAGCTGGTCTCGCCACTGCGGAAAACGGCTGAGGTACTCTTCATGGGCCGGTTGCGGACCGAGTTCTCGGCGAACATTGTACTCAGTGTAGACTAGATCAAGTGCAACCTCGCTATCTTCGGCCAACCATGGATGCTGGTCGAAATAATGCTCACAACGAATCTCTTCTCTGGCTCGCAGCTTCTGCTCTAAGTCATTGCAGACACTGAGAAGTATGCGTCTGCGGGACTCGTTTTCCAACGGTGCCCCTCGCTATTCTTGAAGATGACTCGTAACGATACACATTTTGATGCTAAGGTTTGAAGCAACTTTGCATTTCCGATACAATTAAACTATTCCGGATCGAGTCGTTTGGCAATAGTGACCAAAATGGAAACCGGTTCTGCCGATTCGAGAGCACCATACCCGCCCGATGAGTTCGATGTTCTGTTAGCTCGAATTCGCAGCGGTGACGACGCGGCGTCAACAGAGCTTGTCAGTCGCTACGAACGCGCTGTTATTCGAGCTGTTCGGGCACGTCTGAGCAATAGGATGCGACGTTACTTAGATTCGATCGATGTAGTCCAGTCAGTCCATCGGAGCTTGTTAATCGGAGTGCGTGATCAGCGTTACCAGTTTTCTCATCCAGCTCAATTGATGGCTTTGGCTATGGTTTTGGTACAACGTAAAGTTGCCAGGCAATGGAGGAAGGTCAAACACTACCCGGCTGAATCGTTGGATCAAGCGTTGAGCCAAAAGCAGCAGGCCGAACCTCGGCAACCAGAACACTGTGTGAGTATCGAAGCGAATGAACTGCTCTCTCAGATTCTGGCCCGACTGGGTGAAGTAGATCGGCGACTGGTTCTATTGAAATTGGATGGTCATTCATCGGCCGAGATCGGTTTAAAGTTAGGGTTAGACTCAGCGTTTATTCGTATGCGATGGTCCCGCTTAAGGACCAATCTTCGGCAGTGGCTTGAACGAACTGGCGTGACCGACCCCGCTTGACAGCAATCAAGACCCCCTTGTTTCCGAACCTGAACGGGTTTATCTCCATACTTCAAACGGCTCTCGATCGACCAATTGGTCCGACAAGTGATCGAGCATAAACCAATCCAATCCACCTGACCCAGTCAGAGAGTCGTAACTATTGTCGTTCATGACCGTCGCCCCGGAACCCCTGTTGATAAGGAATACGGATCCGTTCAGACGATCGTCAAAATCAGGATTCCTGCGGCTGATGCCCCTCAGGTTTTTCACACGCGCTTGATAGCTGCGATCTGACGTCCACTCTGCCATAATCAAGCCCAGAGCCACATCGTTGGCGTCGTGTGTCGTAGTTCCGGAGATCAAAATATCGTCGTCGGCACCTGCTTCGAGGCTGTCGGAACCAAGCCCGCCGATCAGCAAGTCTCTACCAAATCCGCCGTTCAGGTTATCGTTTCCGCTTTCTCCTAGCAGCACATCATTTCCCGAGTCTCCGTAAAGATTATCGTTATCGCTCCCGCCGCGAATTCGATCGTGTCCAAGCGAGCCAAGAAGCGTATCATTGCCCTCATCGCCAACCAGTGTGTCATCACCGGATTGGCCCACAAGCAAGTCGTTTCCTAAGCCGCCACGCAAGTGATCGTTACCGCCGATTACTCCAAACTTATCGGGAGCCCCAAGCGCCCAACTGTCTCCGAACATCCAGTCGTCACCGTCGTTACCCTGCAGTGAATCATTGCCCATCTCGTCCGCAGCCAACAAACCCGCAGAGAACCAGCCACCGACCACAATGTCGTTGCCTATGCCACCGATCAGAGAATCGTTGTTACTTCCACCCGCTAAGGTATCGTTGCCGGCCTCGCCTGCCAGACTGTCATCACCCCAGTCACCGCTAGCGATGTCGTTTCCTTCTCCACCCCAGATTTTGTCGTCATCCAGCCCGCCGCCTATGAAATCATTGCCAGCTTGCCCGTAGATCAGGTCGTTGCCAGGTCCTCCCTGCATCGTGTCGTTGCCACCCAACAGACCCATGTTCAGAGGAGCCCCCATGGCCCAACTGTCACCGAACAGCAGATCGTCGCCTTCGCCACCGTCGAGATCATCGTCGCCGACTTCGTCAATTACGGTCAGACGTGCCGAGTACCAACCGCCAACCAATATATCGTCCCCGTTGCCACCAAATACAGAGTCATTACCTTCGCCGCCTGCGAGAAGATCGTTGTGGGCCTCGCCATGCACTTGGTCATCACCGTGATCTCCACTGACTACATCGTCACCCATTCCTCCCCAAATTTCGTCGTCACCCAACCAGCCGCCGATGAAATCATTGCCAGCTTGCCCGTAGATAGTATCATCGCCCAGGTTTCCCTGGATTGTGTCATTGCCTCCGAAGAGTCCCATGTATTGCGGGAAGCCTAACGCCCAACTATCACCATAGATTCGGTCGTTACCGTCGCCTCCATCGATTGTATCGTTACCCATTTCTTCGGTCACAATTGGACCGGCGGAGAACCATCCGCCGACCAGCGTGTCGTTGTCATCGCCACCTGTAACAGTATCGTGGCCTTCGCCGCCGGCGAGTAGATCAGCTCCAGCTTCACCGACCACGATATCTTGACCGTCGTCACCACTGGCTATGTCGTTGCCATCACCACACAGAATAAGGTCATTTTCCGAACCTCCGCCAATGAAATCGTTTCCGGCTCCTGCGTAAATCGTGTCGTTGCCCGCTGCTCCTTGAATCGTGTCATTGTCTTCGCCACCACTCAGCCAATCGGCGGCAGGTCCGCCCACGAGCAAGTCGTTTCCTGCGAGTCCCAGAACGCGCACACTCGGTCCAGCGTCGGTAGCGTAGACATACATCGAGTCATCGCCGTTGCCGCCATACACTGTCAGCTCTTCCAGCCTTTTGTAGTGAACCTGGCCGACTCGAGTCGATTTGGCCGTAGTGCCATTCGTGATGATATAAGTAGCATCGCCAAGTACCCATCCTTCGTTGAATTCCAGTGAGTCTGAACCGGAGCCACCATCGACGGTCACATCGCCGCCTACTAATCCAATGTCATAGTCTGCCACATGAAAAATGTCGTTTTCCGCACCTCCAAGCAACTCGATCTCAATATTGTCTGGCAAACCATCCACATAGAAAGTATCGTTGCCATCAAGTCCGGTCAGTGTAAGTTTCTCTAGAGTCTCGGTCCAACGCGTGACAATTAGTTCATCGTTCAAGAAGATGTCGACTGACCTATCGTCCAGAGGATTGCGGAGAATTTCGATCTGATCAGGTCCGGCTGTGCCAGCCACTGCAAATTCGGGCCAGGCATTTTCATAGGCGCGCTTCAGAAGTTCATGCTTGGAGGGCGATGTATTGTAGGCCGCCGCGTGGGGAACGTTGGGCCCAATATTGGAATTCACCAATAGAGAGATCTGTACGGCGTTGGGAAAGTCGAATATGCATGTCTCTAATTGGGAAAGACTGCCGCCATGTACATAGTATGGCAAATCGGCACCGAACATACTGTTGGCAAAGGCATAATCGTGGCCAGGATCTTGCCAACCCAGGAAGCCATCTCGCATCATTTCACGCGTCGTTGGGGACAGCACGTCATCGTTGGAGCGGACGCCTATCAGGAACAATGCCAATTCATCAGACGAAAGCCACCAGCCTTCGCCGCCGGCCAGTAGCGTTCGGTCGTCATAAGAGAATCCCGTTGCATTGGGGTTTGGAAACGGGTAATTCAGGATTTCGTCATCTTCTCCACGTTTGGTATCGGCATCGACAATACCCATAGGGGCCAGCACTTCCGAACTCACGTACTGGACATACGCATCAGCGGTGAACTGTGCAGGATCCGCCGCGCTATCAGCACTAGCTCCGTCCCCCAGCAGATAGGCGGTCATCACTCGCATGAGCGCAAAATTGGCATTTTGATAACTAAAGTCATCTTTCAGGTTGACCGTGGGGTCGCTTGGGTCCGGGATACCCGACGCAATCAAAAGTTGCAGGCCCGCAAAAGTAGTTTGTTCGTTTAGACTAGGCCCCGTGTCACCATCGTTCGGATCGTTGGCTGAACTGCCGTCCCAGTCCTGAGCTCGCAAGCCGCTGTGATGAGTCAGTAGTTCTCGGAAAGTGATTGTGTTGATGAAAGGTCCTTGCACCCAGCCAGTCGGAAGATAGGGAGAAATCAAGGAGTCGACATGAACTCCGGACGTGTCCTGAAGAATCTTAAGAATGCCGGTGGCCGTAATGGTCTTGGCGACACTGGCAATGGTCATGCGTGTGTCCGCAGTAAAATCGAGTTGTTCATCGATATTGATGGTGTCCAGGTCGTCAGTGCGGGCATCACCTAAACCATCTCGCCGAACAGTCGAACCGTCTTGATTGATCGCGTATGAGAAACCGACTGCATTGCCGGTAAAAGTATTGCGTACATTCTGTTCGAAGAGGTCCAAATCAAAAATCGAAGCATCACCCAACAGACCTGCAAGCAGGTTGCGATTTTCGAGCGACTCAACGCGTAGCAGCCTGTGACATGGGTCAGCTCCTTCATGCCGTCTTCTGTACTTCCGCCGCCAAACCTCCTTACCATGCTTCACCAACAAGCTGAGGCTTTGAACAATACTGCCTTTACGCTTTCTAGACATAGCTTGATTCCTCCAATCAAAATTACTAGCATTCCCAAGCACTGCGGAATCTGAAAAGAATTGCACCATACAGGATTAATGCCATCGATTCCCAAAAGCGCATCACAGAAGTTGAAAAATCCGCAGATTTCTTGAAATCCTCAGTAGCCAGTGGCGTCGTCCGTCGGATTCGATCTTCGATGAATGGGCGTGCAAAAGGCGTTCACTAGTGTCCCCCAAGACCGCTTGGAGCATCGTGCGAACTCCAATTGCGAACGATCTGGTCGAGTGCACAACGAGCACTTTTGACCGCTTTAAAACCCAAAACCTCGGTGTTGGCTACTGGCTCCAAACACTCTGTTACCTTAAACTCATTCCGGGCGTACTCCCCATGCCGTCGTAGGGCGGATAGTGAAACAAGAAAGCATTTTCCACCAGCGGGATACGCCGCATTTCCCTTGCTTCCTAGAACTCAACTTTTGGTTATTCCTCCCCGACAGGACGCGTTTTGCAACCTTTCATCGATTCCCAATGGGCTAAAAAAGTTATGCAACGATCGATTTTCACGCTGATTGTTAGTGCCATTGTGATCGCAGCCGCCAATGGACAGGAGTCATCCGATTCGCCAATTGAGATCGAACTGTCGCCAGAACAACAGAATATCGCAGCCTTTGTCGGCTCTTGGGAGCTTGCGGTTGACGGCGTTGAAAAGAAGGGCAGCGCCGAGATTAAACCGATTCTTGGGGGCCGCTTCATCACGGAGGATGTCAAAATACCCTATGGCGACTTAGACATGGAATGGCATGGCGTGATGGGTTACAACCAAGTCAAAAAGCAGTACACCGGCATCTGGTTTGACAACGCAAATAATACGACGCTCAGCACCTCAGGCGCAGCCGATGAGTCTGGTCGGATAATTACCTTCGGCGGCGAACAAGTTGGACTTGGAAAGTTCATCTGGCGAATTTCGAACGATGGCCAGAAGTCTATGACGATTGAGATGTTCCAATTAGCCGATGATGGGAAGGAAACGCAGGTTATGAAGGTCACGGGTACGAAAAAGCTCCAATCCTCAGCTAATGTATCGAGTTCGACTCCTTGAATGCGATGGACCAATCTGAATCCCGTTGGATGAAGTGGCTCTTCATCGTCGTGGCGATATTGGTGGTGCTGAATTGGTTTGGCGCATTACCTAATCTGAGCAATTTTTTCCAAGCCCGGCCCACGACGAACACTACTCACCAGATTGCCACCGGCACCTCCGTGCGGCAATTGGTCGGGTTTTATACAGTTCGTTCCGATCACCTATGGCGGCGATCAAGAGAGATTCGCTACGCAGCTCATCGACTGGAGTTCACTTCGAGCGGCGGGTCCGTAGATGTGTGTGTGGTTCCCTGCCGCATGGACTATCGGGCTGACTCGGCGGCTCATCGCGACGAGATGACGGCCCAGTTCGCCGCTGGAGGCATGCCGGAGGAAGCCGTCGCACAGGTCTCCGGCACCCGAGGGCGGCTCGATTTCGAAGACCCGTTGGAGCGCGGCAACCTCGCTCAATACGCAGTGCTCGTCCGCAGTCAGAACGCAACCGAAGTCAATATTGTCGTTGACTATTGGCGTTTCTAGGCAGCCGAAATTGAAGGCCGGTGGTAGCTGATCGGGGCCGCGAAAGGCATTCGGGGAAATTCCCGTTCTGCCATGGACCCATTTTCACTCGACGATTTCCAGTGTCCGTAGGCCTCACCCTTATGAGCGCAATGTCGGGCTTTCGCGGAGGTCTGTAAGTCCAGGGTTGCTTCCCTCTCCCAAAGTATTTTCTGCTACCCCCAACAATAGGGCTTGGCCGCAACCGGTACCCCTCTATCTCAAGATTTGCGGTCACAACGATCAATTCTGCGATTCTCAAACAAATTTGGCCGGACAATCATCACATATGCGATCAGTAGATTAGATGGTGTCTTTAGTATCCCCTGGGGTTAGCAAAGTGAGAAAATAATGAGTGTGTTCAATCCTTCGATTCAGTTACTTCGCCTAATCGCCGGTCTATGGTTATTTGGGTCAATCTCAAACGCTGACGTTATTGTCGTCGACGTCACTGAAGACGCCCGGGTATTGAGTTTCTTTCCGGATTCGAACGAAGGCAACGGTGTTTTTCTGTCGGTGTACAACAATCCGGGCAATTCGCAAAATAGTTATCTGTTCTTCGACCTTTCGGCACACTCAGGTTCAACTGTGATTGGAGATGGTACGCTAACTTTGGCCTCGACTGGAGATGCGAACAACTTTGTACTAAATGGCTTCTTGTACCAAGCCGCAGGTAGTTGGGATGAAGCTTCCATTTCCTGGAACAACCAACCTTCGTCCACTGGCGCGAGTTTGAGTACCATCAACGGAACCTTCACGCAGTTGGTAAACTGGACGCTTCCGAACGCAATTTTGCAAGGTTGGTTGGATAATCCCGGGAGCAATCTTGGATTAGTCTTGATCGCTGATACGACCTCGACCCTTACGTTTCATTCTAGCGAGAATGGGATTTCGGCGACGATTCCTCGTTTGACGTTCAATACAGTCCCCGAGCCTTCCATGCCGATGATGTTGGCGTTATTATTCTTGTCACGTCTCTTTGGACGCCACCGTACAGCGAATACCGGAACGCTACATAGATTATGCAACGCTTGATTGTCACGCTGATCGCTAGCTCCATTTTCTCCTCAACCGCTTACGGACAACAGTCCGCCGATTCAGCCGGTGCGATCAAGTTGACGCAGGAACAACAAAACCTCTCGGCCTTCGTTGGCACTTGGGAGCTTTCAATGGACAGCGTTGAAAAGAAGGGCTGTGCTGAGATCAAACCGATTCTCGGGGGCCGCTTCATCACGGAGGATATTAAAATACCCTATGGCGACTTCGATATGGAATGGCATGGTGTACTGGGCTACGACTTGGTCCAAAAGCAATACACTGGCATCTGGTTTGACAATGCAAACAATACTACGCAAAGCTTCTCAGGCACAGCCGATGAGTCTGGTCGAATTATTACCTTCCGCGGCGAACAAGTTGGGCTTGGAAAGTTCATCTGGCGAATTTCAAATAATGGCCAGAAGTCTATGGCGATTGAGATGTTCCAAGTGGCGGATGATGGGAAAGAGACTCTGGTCATGAAGGTCTCGGGCACGAAAAAGAGCTAGGCCACAGCTAAAGTATCAAACTCGGTCCCTTAAGAGGTATAAACCGATCTGATGCGGGATCAGAACCAGACTTTCATTCTCGGAAGCGTTCTGACAATGAAAGCCGAGTATTAAGAAAAACCAGTTCGGTTGCGATCACCTTCAAGAGACGACCGCCTAAATCGGTTCTCAATTGGTCGCGGAAATTGCTAGTTTTCAAATAACGTGCAGACCACCGATGGAATTTCCACGTTTCATCTACCGAAGCGACAGGCGAAGGTCACTGCCGCTTTGCACCAATCCGTGGCATGAAATGCCCTGCGGGTTAGTCGAAACGGGCAGGGAAAAAGGTCAGGAACCTGCTTGGCCATTCAAGAGAGCACCCTTTCGGGAATTCGGTGACGATGTCGATGTGAACCCGAATTTGTGGTCCCAGCGCGCGGGGGGGGGGGGGCTCCGCTCCATCTTGGGTTAGTCTCCCATCCGTCCCCGCGAGTCTGAAATGGATATGGCTGAAATAGTCAAGGCTGGTTCCAACCAAGACCTTGACTATAAAAAACCCGCAACTATGATCGCAATCGTTAGACTATTGCTTTGGTCCAAATCTGTATCAAGTTATGGGGAGTCGAGAAATGCGATCTACAAACCGCTTTGTGCTAATGGTCATTGTAGCTGGTTCACTGTTTCCCACCGCGAAATTGAAGGCTGACCTCATCGCGCATTACCGGTTCGATGAATCGTCCGGCACGAACGCGGCGACAGCCGTCGGGAGCGTAAACGGCACGCTCCAGGGTTCAGCGTCATTTGTCTCCGGTGGAATCTCCGGCAACGCTGTGAGTCTTGTCAGCTCCGGAGACGGCGTGGTCAACATGGGCAACAACTTTGGCTTTCTGGCCGGCGACTATTCAATTAGCTTCTGGGTCAATACCACCACGACCGAGGCGGATTCACTTGCTCTTTCCAAACATTCGGCCGGTTTTACAAACGGCTATCTCTTCGCTATAGGGCCGACTGGCGGCGGTGGTGCCGCAGGCAAGGCAAACTTCACGGCTTCAACCTTTGTTGCCAACGGCGTCACTTCTACCACGACGGTCAACGATGGCACGTGGCATCACATCGTTGGCGTGTATCAGGCTGGAGGAAATCATCTGATTTACGTGGATGGGGCACCGGCTGAGCAATCCAAACCTTCAGCTTCGATGATCGGCAGCGTGAGCGACTTCCTGGTTGGTGGTGTTGGCCAGATCGGCAACCCGCTGATGGCTGACGGTCGCTACACCGGGTTGTTTGATGATCTGCAGATCTATGACAACCCCTTGAGTGACAGTGAGATCAACATTCTTTTCAACAATCCTGGCGTGGCTATCCCCGAGCCCACGGCCTTAATGTTCGTAGTGATGGCAGGGTCGCTGGTACTTCCGCGGCGCAGGCGTTAGTTGAAAGGCCGAGCCGTTCGTCCTAAGGTGCGGTTTGCGAGTCAACATCTCAGCCAAGACCCACATACGGTAGCTCTACAGATCGGGACGGGGGCGGTCAACAATGACCGTCCCTACCGCGATTCTATTTTTTCTTGAATAGCGACTTGGCCCTTTTCGGTCTGTCAAGCTGGATCAGCCATTCGATTTTGCTCGAACCCTCGAAGCCTAAGCAAACAAGCGTCGCAATGTCCGCAGGGCTTGCCGGTTGCCGTGTCGGGGTCATAGCAGCTCGATGTCTTGGCGTAGTCGACTCGCAATTCCAAGCCGCGAGCGATGATTTCGGCTTTGGTGAGATCGATGAGGGGCGTGTGAATTTTGATGCCTCCGCTCTCGACCCCGGCCTTGGTTGCTAAGTTGGCCATCCGTTCAAAGGCTTCGATGAATTCGAAGCGACAGTCGGGGTATCCGCTGTAGTCGAGAGCATTGACACCGATAAAGAGGTCGCATGCACCAATCGATTCGGCATAGGCAAGTGCGAGCGCCAAGAACACGGTGTTGCGGGCCGGCACGTATGTCACGGGAATCGTCGAGCCTATTTCATCGAGGCTGGTGTGTTTTGGAACGTCAATCGTATGGGAGGTAAGCGCCGAACCACCGAATTGCCCCAAGTCAATATCCACAACGACGTGCCGAACCACGCCTTGGATCGCGGCTTGCTCGCGGGCTCGTTCCAGTTCAATCGTATGGCGCTGCCCATAGCGAAAGCTGATCGCGTGGACAAGGTAGCCCGCTTGCTTGGCGATTGCCAATACGGTGGCTGAATCCAATCCACCGCTGAGCAAGACAACGGCCCGCCGCCGTTGCGACATCGTGTTCGGCTGGTGTGTCAAAAATACGATTCCCTAGTGCAAGATTTCGTTACTTGTCGATGTCTCGTTCGAGATTGCCGCTGAGCTGTATTGCCCGGATCAGACGCAAACCGGACAACAGGCTAAAGGCATATCCAATCAGACCGAATAGGCTCAAATCCTCGAGTCGCCACCAACCGCCGGCGAACAGCAGTGGAGGAACTTTGAAAGCCAAAAGCATCGATGAACCCATGAAGACAGCGCTGATCAGCATTCCCAGCACCAGGCGGTTGGCCGATGGGCTAAGGCCTTTGTGCGCAAGATGAACATCGAGTCGGCCCTCTTGGATCAATTGCATGATCCCGCTTACCTGATTCGGCAATTTTTCGAGCATCGACTCCACTTCGACATAAATTCGATTGAGCCGTTGCATTTGGCGTTTGGGAGAGAGCCTACGACGCCACATTCTTTTGAAAAAGGGTTGCATGACTTGCAGCAAGCTCATTCTGGGTGATAGCTGATGCATCGTACCTTCGAGCGTCACCAATACCTTAATCAGCAGCGACGTCTGGGGTGGCAAAACGATCTGGTAGCGGTGCATGATGTCGGTCACGTCGTTCAGTGCACCGCTCAAGTCGAAGCTGTCTAGGGGCTGCGATCCATAGGTTGTCACCAGATCCGCCACGTCGACAGCCAGGCCACTTTCATCCAAACGCGGCGGCAAATTGCCTACTCGTTTGATGAGCGACGTAAGTACCACAGCGTCTTGCGAACTGACCGCCAGCAACATCTGCTCGATGGTCTCTCGCAGGCGATCATCGATTCGACCGACCATGCCGAAGTCGAGTAGCCCGAGTTTGTTGCCTTCGAGGACCAAGATATTTCCTGGATGAGGGTCGGCGTGGTAAAGCCCATGGATGAAAATCATTTCGACGTAAAGATTTGCCGCGATGCGCGCAATTTCTTGGCGTTCTTGATCCTTGCCATCGCTTCCATTGCAACCGCGGACCATCGCCAATTCGCGGACCGAA
>WPCK01164196.1_pt1 | contig 30249 bp, 26 predicted proteins | sample 5399851 | NCBI WGS metagenome assembly WPCK01 (sample SAMN12869471, study PRJNA574797) | sludge metagenome | isolation source: wastewater treatment of pH11 | place: China:Beijing | collected 2019-05-20 | reverse complement strand
CGTTTGAGTAAATCGTCTCAGGCAAGTCCCGGGCGGCCACGGATTGCTGGCCAAGGTAGGTTTCAATTCCGGGAGCGGCAAACAGCCCGCTGAAGATGCAACTGAGCAGCGAATTTGCACCCAATCGGTTTGCACCGTGATACTGGTAGTCGCACTCGCCAATGGCATACAAACCATCGATGTTGGTCGTCTGATTGCGCGGATGCCCGGCTACTAAACCTCCCTCAGAACTGCGTTCGTAGTCGACCCACAGACCGCCCATCGAATAGTGGACGGCTGGGAAAATTTTCATGGGGACATCGCGCGGATCGACTCCTTGGAACTTCTCATAGATTTCCAAGATACCGCCGAGCTTGCGGTCGAGTTCATGCCTAGGAATATGCGTTAGGTCGAGATAAACGCACATCCGACTCGGCTCGACGCTCAGACCTTCATTCACGCAAATATCAAAAATCTCTCGGGTCGCGATGTCGCGAGGAACAAGATTACCGTACTTCGGATAGCGCTCTTCCAGGAAATAGTATCGTTCGCTTTCCGGAATTGAACGCGGCGGTCGTTCATCTTGCGGCTTGCGTGGAACCCACACCCTACCGCCTTCGCCGCGGGCCGATTCGCTCATCAGTCGCAGCTTGTCGGCTCCTGGGATAGCGGTCGGATGCACTTGAATGAATTCTGGATTTCCATATTTAGCACCGGCTTGGAAGCAGCGGCTGGCCGCGCCACCATTGCAGAACACGCTCATCGTCGATCGCCCATAGATCAAACCACAACCGCCCGAGGCCACGATGGTCGCGTCGGCGGGAAAGGTCTTCATCTCCATAGACACCATGTCTTGAGCGATCACGCCGACGCATCGACCCGTTTCGTCTTGGATGGGTCCGAGGAAATCCCAGAATTCGTATTTGCGGACCTGTCCATCGACTTCCCAGCGCCGAACTTGTTCATCCAGCGCATAGAGCAATTGCTGGCCCGTTGTCGCTCCGGCAAAGGCAGTTCGTTTGTAGAGTGTTCCGCCGAAGCGACGCCGATCGAGGAAGCCTTCTTGGGTTCGGTTAAACGTCACGCCCAATCGGTCCATCAAATCGATAACCTTGGGACCCCAGTAAACCATTTCTTTGACTGGGGGCTGATGCTGCAGAAAGTCACCACCATAGACTGTGTCGTCCAGGTGAAGCCATTCCGAGTCACCCAAGAGTCGCGTTTGATCGTTGCAACTGTTGATCCCACCTTGAGCGCAGACGCTGTGCGATCGCTTGACCGGCGTCAGGCTGATCAGGTCGACCGGAATACCAAGTTCCGCCAATTTCATGGTAGCGGCCAATCCCGCTAGTCCGCCGCCGACAACTACAACTCGTTTCGATGCCATTTGAATAAATCAATTTCTCGCTAAGAATATCGGCTGCGTTTGCCTCACAGGTCTAAACTACTTATGCGCTGGTTCGATGCTGAACCGCTTACTCTGCTTGCTCCGAATTTACCTGCTTTTCAGGAGCCTCCAAAAGTGTTTTCTCCCTTCGCTTGGCTTCGAGCATGGACTTTTCAATTTCTTTCGCCTCGTAGACATCCGTTCTTTTCGCACCGATCAAAGCCGAGACGCCCACGAGCAGAAGCAACGCTCCTCCAACAGCACAAGCCTTTAATGCCAGAGCCTGAGCTTTCGGCGTAACCCACACTCCCCAAGTGATACCCATCGTCCAAACTCCATTGGCAAAGTGATAAACGCAGGCGACGACGCCTACAAGATAGAACAGCGGCCAGACTGTCCCGCTGAGCGCGGTCGCCAACGTGCTGGCAGCGTTGTAGGCGCGAAATTGAGCCATGCCAAGCGGTTCGGCAATTGTCCCTCGCCACCAATCACCGTGGAACCATCCATGCAAGTGGAATACGTGCGTGAAAATAAAGAGAATGGCGATCATGCCCGTCCATCGCTGCAGCGAATATCGCCAATTGGCTGCGTATTTATAGTGCGACGTATTCGACTTGCCGCTTCGGATGATCCACACGCCGAACACCGCGTGAAAAATGATCGGCAAAAAAATGAACGTCCATTCAACCAGTGGCAGCAGCTTCCCGAGCGAGTGGATTTGATAAACGTTCGATTGAAACGAACCGGGGCCGTTGAGGATCGACGCGTTGACCAGCAAATGGACTACCATGTATGCGCCGACCGGCACGAGGCCTGTCAGCGAATGCAAGCGTCGAATTAGGTATTCGTGGGCCGTAAAGAAACCAGGTTTGTCAGAGGGCTCAGCCTGTGTTGAAGCAACCATCGCATCCAGGAAGGAAGGCGTATATCGATCGAAAATGAAACACCCCGCTTCATGCTAATCCCATGAAGCCGGGTCCAATTATAGGGCAATCAAGTCGACGTTGGTAGCGCAATTGCTGCCCAAGCGAGCCTTGCGGAAATTGACGAATTTGCAAGCCAGGGCAGGATTTTTCAGCAGATAGTTCCATCGCAAAAGCTCGACATCCAGGCAAGGGCAATTATACTGAGCGCTGCTCAGCGAATGCTTGGCATGCGATTGTTTAAGTTGAATTTTCGGTTGTGCATTCGTAGTATTTCATAGCGTATTCAGTTGCTTCTGAGGAGTTTCATCTGTGGCACTTGACCCGATACAATTTTCACCCATGTTTCGCATCGACGTTTCGGCAGAACAGGATCGAGCATCCGTGGCAGGCACCAGCAACGTCGGTGAAGCCACGCTGGCCTTGCTGCACCAGTTGGTCGTGCTGCAACAACGGCAAACACAATTGCTCGAACAGCTTACCAACGCTACATTGGGCGCACAGAAGCAGCGGAACGGTGAGCTACAGAACTGGAAGGATGCCAATCCTGAGCTATCCAAGTCATGCCATCGGGCTGCCGAAGTTCTTTCCCAAGTCCACGGCGAGTTTCTCCAGCAGTTGACTCAAGAAATTGAAGATCAACAAGATGGGCTATTGGACGGAGAGTACGTGCTGAACGAATTCGTCGACCGCTTCGGCCCACGCCTCATCCATCTGAACGGCGTGTTGCAAATCTTGGCTCAGTTGGGTTCCCCGCCGCAAACGTAGGGTGCTCTGGAGCCGTCGTCTTGAGTAGTTCGCAGTCGAGAGTTCAGTTTGAAATGTCAATTCAACTGCAATGAATTCATTGCGGCTGTTAGTAGAAATGGACCATGTCGAGAAAGGCCCTATCGTCTCGAATCATGTCGAGCATCAGCATTAACACGTGCGACGACCGGACCATGACGTCAACCGGTTGGTTGGTTCGGCGTGGCCATGTCCTTTACCAGAGCCGCGTCAGACCGTATGCATCGAATGCCGCGTCCGCGGAAATCAGGGTTAGCCCTTCGACCAGGGCGGTGGCAGCAATCAAGCGGTCGAAGGGGTCTTTGTGGTGCAGCGGCAGCGTCGCAAGCGGCTCGATATGATTGGTTTCCAATGGCAGTAAGTGCATGTCCGCCGCCAGTAGGCTGGCAGGAAACATCACGACATACGGATCAGGAAGCGGCAGTTTCCCAATCCGGTTCTTAACGGCAATTTCCACCAGACTGATGGGGGACAGCCAACGAGTATTTCCGGGATCGAGGATCGCCTGCCTTGCGGAAGCCGACAATTTCGCGTCGTTGGCTAGAAACCACAGGATCACATGGGTGTCAAGCAACAGATTCATTCCATATACTCGCGCAATTCTTCAAGCGGTTCGTCAAAGTCCTCCGGGACGACAAGCCTCCCCTCGTACTGCCCGACCTTGGGGATGCCCGTCACCGGCGGACGTGGGCGCGGCGGCCGAGTTGCAATTGTCGGAAACTGGACAATCTGGGCGACGGGCCGACTGTTCTCGATGATGGTAACGACTTCGCCCGGTGCAAGGCAATGGATGAGGTCGGCCAGAGAACGTTGTGCTTCGTTCAGCGCGATCGTTTTCATTTTGGGACTCCTTCTATGTCTGTGCACCATTGTACTCGAATCGGCCGGAAGATATCCCATTTGCATCAAGTTGTGGAATCACCATCAATTGAATTACAGCATGCAGGGCTGATGGACTACTGGTCACCGTAGAAAACTCGGTTGTCCCCGATTGCACCCTACGGCAACTGCCAGCGTTTGCGAAGTGCCCACTCGGTGGTCATCAGCCCGCAGAAGAGAAAGAAGTAGAGCCACGAATCCCATGCCTGGTCGCCCAGCCGTCGGCGCTCGATGGTCGTGACCTTGGCCGAGTCTTGGCGCTCGCGAAGATTCTGAATGAGCTGGCCCGTATCTTCGGGCAAGAACAGTTCACTGCCGGCGGCTGAACCGGCAGAGACTAGGTTGGCCATCATCTGCCAGTCGGCGGACGGAGTCGACAATTCCCGCGAGGTATCCTGCACCAAAAACGCCAGATCTGCCGTGTACGGTTGTCCGCTTTCGCTCGTTGCTTCGAGCACAGCGCGATAAAGCCCAGCTTCGTCAAGCCCGATGGCGACGGCCTCACCTTCACTTTCGCCAACGGCTGACAAATCCAACTTGCGAAGAAATTCGCCCTCTCGATAAAGCGAGAGTTTGGTTTCTTTTGGCATCGAGGCGGTATCGGTGCCGCCAAACCATGTGGCTTTGATTCGGGGCGTAGCGTCGATGTCTTGACGGCGTGAATCGATCGTCAGTCGAAATCCTTCTTGCAACTTTTCGCGGTTTACGAGCCACAACATGGCTTGCCGCCAAAACGTTTGGTGCGCCTTCTTTTGGCCCGACTCGTCGCCCGATAAATACCACTGCCACGTTGAATCGGCAGCGAAAGCCAACACTCGCCCTCGACCCGACTGTCCTGCCACCAAAGCCGGGAGGTCGTTTGGTCCAGCCAGCAAGACCTGCGTTCCGGGCGCGGACGACAGTCCTCGAAAACGATTCATACCCTCCATCGGCTTGAGGCTTGCCCATAGTCGGGTGTTTTCCGGTTCGGGCAACAGACTGGTGATCGGGTGCGGACGAGTCGGCACCAGTTGAATCGGGTGCTGAATGTGGAATCGATCATCGATCCGCTGACCGGGTTGCTGACGCTCGCGAGCCATCCGAATTGGAATCGCCTCGGCCAGCGGCGTCTCTTGGTAACCGCCCGCGTCGAAACTGTTGTAACCTCCTAACATCAACAGACCGGCACCATCCTTAACCGAACTTGCGATATCTTGCCAATTCGACTGATTGAGCGCGCGAGAATCAAGGTCGCCGACGATGAATACCTCGAACTTGTCGAGCTGTACCGATCGGCTCAAGTCAATTGGCCACTGATTGCTGTTGCGGCCGGCCAGCCAAACGTACTCGAGGTCGAAGTCAATTGAGGCATCGAGCGAAGCTTTCAAATAGAGCTGCTCATAGCGCGGTTGGCCTTCCATCAGCAAAATCCGCACGCCGCCTTCTCGCACGGTGACAAAACCCAACGACTGGTTGTTGGAGGTGATTTGCTCCGTCGTATCGACGCTCGCTTTGGCAACGAGCATATAATCGCCGGCTTCCTTGAGTTGCACACGGATATCCAGTGGAATCTTCTCATCGGGCCGCGATGCGAGCACTTTGCGGGTGGTCAATACCCGGTCCGGCTTGTTGCCGGCTCGGAGCGTCAGCGTGAATTCGATCGGTTGATTCTGCAAACCCTGAGCGCTGATGACGATGGGTACACTGACTTCTTTGTTGACAAAGGCCGTGAACTCTTCGGGCATGGTTTCGATGGCCACGTCACGCATGGCTGAGCTTTCGCCAGATGAACCAATGCCGACAAAATAGATCGGCTGGTCGAGCTGGGCCATCTGCCGAGCCGCCAGCAGCGGATCGTTCTGTGGAGGCAACATCGTCTGGGCCGCATCGCCCATCATGACAACGCCCTTGAGCGGCGGAGATACTTGCGTTCGATTCACCTCAGCCAGCGCTCGTCCCAGATCCGTCAATCGACCATCGGGCTGCTTTGAAAACGTGCTGCGCAGCGAGGGCAAATCGCTCTCATCGGCGGCTATCAATTCCTTGTCGTAGAAAAAAGGTACAAGCTTCGAAGAACCAATCTGCAAATCGGTTGCTCGAAGGATCGAATCCCAAACTTCCCGCTGGGTATCCCATCGTGATTTGCCCAGACTGTGGCTGGGCAGCGTCATGCTTTGGCTGCGATCCATGACGATCGCAATGACGCCTTCGGAATCTTTGTGGCTCTTCGTCCAAATGGCTGGGCGAACGCATCCAAGCAACAAGACGAGCGTGGCTAACAAACGCAAGGTCACCAAGACCATCCGACTGCGGCGGCTCAAACCGGTTGTCGTGAACGTTAGCCAAATGCTGGCTAGGGTGATCGATGCCAAAATCACCACGAACCACCACGCAAAAATCGGCTCGAAGGCCAATTGAAATGCGCCGTTATCCATGGTATCTCCCAACAGGCCTACCGCACCGACGCTCACTGACCCTCCTGCCCTGCCCCGCCCGCGTCCCAATTTTCGACCACCCAACTCAATGCCGCATTGCGATCGGCTAACAGTCCATCGAGTTGTCGGCAACGCAATTGGTCTAAAATCATTTTGAACTTCGGGCCAGCTTGGAATCCAGCTTCTTGCAAGTCTTGACCAGTCACTAGCGGCGGTGGATTCAGTCGATCCGCTGACCAGTCGAGTCGCTCGCGCAGCCACGCTACCATTTCGCAACTGGTCTCGCCGACCTGAGTGCGGTGTTCGATCAATTGTATCGCATCTTCGATGAACTCTGAAACGAGCAGCGGTTGGACTTGCGACCAAGGTAGGTCGGACGCTCGGCAGAGAATGGGCTGATTGTGTAAGCTGAAATGCATCGCCGCCGCATCCTTATTGGAGAGTTTCAAACGCGAATGGATGCTCGAAATCGCGTCCCTGGCCTGCGGACCTGTAAACGGCCAAAGCGCGCAACACAGGCGGGCTGTCCAGTTCGTTCGCACGGAATATTCGAGCATTCGCAGGCATTGGCCTGCCCGACTGGCCTCAGACCACCGCTGGGCGATCTCGGGCAGAAGCACTCCCAATAAACCGGTGTCACGCAAAGTTTCGACGGCCCAAGCCGGCCTGTCGGTCTCGAGCGATTTGCGTAGTTCAATGGCCAACCGCTCGCCGCTGACGCAGGCGGCTTCGGCAGCGTGTCGCTGGACGGCTTGGTACGTCTGGTCTTCGATCTTGAAACCAAACTGAGCCGCAATGCGGACTGCACGCATCATGCGCAATTTGTCTTCGGCGATCCGAGCATCGGCATCGCCAATCGCGCGAACGATGCCTTGAGCCAAGTCCGATTGACCGCTTACGAAGTCGATTACGCGTTCGCTCGTCGGATCATAGAACAGTCCGTTGATCGTGAAGTCGCGTCGCTGAGCATCCATCTCGGGTGTGCTGAAGGTCACGCTGTCTGGCCGACGACCATCGCTGTACGAAGCATCCGAACGAAACGTGGCGACCTCGACCTGGTGACGCCGATCTTGAGACAGGACGATGATGACTCCAAATGCGGCACCGACCGGCAGCGTTCGACGATGACCAAACAATTCGCGGACTTGGCCCGGATGCGCGCTGGTGGCTACGTCGAAATCCGATGGTTCAATTCCCAGGAGCAAATCCCGCACGCATCCGCCCGCCCAAAAAGCTTCAAAACCAGCCGCAGTGAGCTGCTGGACCACGGAAACAGCGAATTGGCGTTCATTCATTCGATCGACGTGTTCTAAAATAGTGTCCTCAATGCCCGCGTTTTGCTTCACCCGTCATTGGAACAAACCGAACCGCCGTAACTTGCGACTGGCGAAGCACGCCACGCGAGTCCTTTTCGATCATCAGCAAATGCTGCGACTGGTTACCGATGGGTAAGATTAGTCTACCACCCAGGGCGAGTTGTTCAATGAGCGGCACAGGTACATGATCCACGGCAGCCGCGCCAACGATCACGTCGAATGGCGCTTGGTCGGGCCTACCAAAATAGCCGTCACCGGTGTGGACCATCACGTTGGAATAGCCAAGGGCTGCCAAACGCACTTGCGCACTTTGGGCGAGCGCGTCAACGATTTCGATGCTGGTGACCGCTTGAACCAATTCCGCAAGAACTGCCGCCAGATAACCGCAGCCCGTGCCAACTTCGAGCGCCCGATCGTCTGGCTTTGGCCGGACTCGCTCAAGCATGAGCGCGATGATATAAGGCTGGGAGATGGTCTGATCGAAACCAATTGGCAACGGACGATCTTCATAGGCCTGACCGATCAACTCGAGCGGCACGAATCTGTGCCTCGGTACGCGGAGCATCGCGGCGATGACTCGCGCATTGCGAACCCCTCGCCGGCGGATTTGCTCTTCCACCATATTCCTTCGGCTTATTTCAAAAGCATCGTCCATTGTCATGACCCAGGAACGTTATTGCAGGATGTATGTAGGGGCTTGCACTGATCAAAAATTCACGGAAAAGGTCAATATATGAATTGGCTAGAGTCTTGTCACAGTGGCTTGGCAAGGAATTTGGGCAAAGCGACCTCCTCCCAAGAGAAAAGCAGGAGTTTCACGCACAAAACGAGAGGAACGGTTTGACGGTAAAGAGCGCGCGCCGATCCATTTGGCGAATGATACAACTGCATGATCTGACGCACAACAATGCCGTTAGCGACCTAACCTTGAGAAAAGACCTGATCGCCCCCTTGGCTCGCAAGTCCCGATAGGGACGCGATATTGGTAGCAACGAAGTCCAAAAAATCACGCAGCCGTCCCGTTAGGGACGAAATCTCGTAGCGTTGGAGTGCGGTTTGCGCTTAAAAAAAATTTTTTATTTTTTTACGCAGCACCTCCCTATTGACTCGCATTTTTAGAACCAGGAAAAACAATGGTGTACGGGTGCGACGGCGTAAGCCGGAGAGAGGTAGCGAATGAAAGAGTCCAGTGCAGCGACGCCGAAAAAAAAACGAAGAGTTCGAGTCTTAATCGCATTGCTAATTCTGTTAGCCGCATCAGTATTGGGGTACTTGGAATTCTTTGCTCGACGCCCAATCGGCCAGGGCCCTGCAGGACCACAGGTTAACTACGAGCCATTCGGCAAAATCTGGACTGATCGGGAAGTAGTCTTGGTTGGCATTGGAGATAGCGTGACCGCTGGATTGGGCGCCAAAAACAAGAGTCACAGTTACTTTGAACGACTAATCCACAATCCGTCGGATGAATGGCCGGAAATGCGCGGGAAGTGCCTTTCCGCCGTTTTGCCAAAGCTGACAAGTTTGAATATCGCCGTTTCGGGTTCGACCTCCCTGCAACATGTTGACTATATCGCGGAGCGTCTGCCGCAATTTTCGGAGAATCAGTTTGGAATTGTGGTGATGACGACGGGTGGCAACGATCTAATCCATAGCTATGGTAGACTTCCACCCAAGGAAGGTGCCATGTATGGGGCAACGGTAGAACAGGCTGAGCCCTGGATTGCAAACTTCGAACTTCGATTGAATTCCATGCTCGACGAGATCATCAGTCGGTTCCCAGGCGGATGCGAAGTTTACCTAGCAGATATCTACGACCCGACCGACGGTGTGGGCGACGCATTAAGCATCTATCTGCCAAGGTGGCGCGATGGAATAAAAATCCACTCGCGGTTCAATCAGGTTATTCAAAAATGCACTGAGAAACATTCTCAGGTCCACATAGTCCCGATGCATAAGACGTTTCTTGGACATGGTTCGCACTGTCGCCAGTTTTGGCGAGCCAACTACGATCGTGCCGACCCGCATTTTTGGTTCTATGACAATATCGAAGACCCAAATGACCGCGGATACGATGCAATTCGCAGGGTATTTCTAAACACGATCGTCGAAAACAGTTCGCTCGTCGCTCCAACAACTCAATGACCAATAGCATTCGTTCCAAGCCTTGGGGACGGTAGGAAAATCTACATCGCGCACCATGCGACTGAAGCGAACGACATACAACAGACGATTGCACGGGCAACGCCGACAAAACGACTGATGCGCGGTGGGCCGGCGGTCGCAATGTGTTGACTGTGCAGAACGAGCGTGAATGCTGCGCAATCTATCGCGCAAAATGCGGTGTGACGTGCGACCTTGTCCCACCCGAACGACAAAAGATGGCAACCACCAACTGTTGTTGCTCTTCAGACGCTCTGTCTCGGCCGGTTCGTCGTGTCTGGTTCATTATTGTCCGCTCCGATTGCGCTCGCGTAGGATACGATCGGTTGGAGCGATGAGGTTGGGCGTTGCAACAAAGGCAATGTAGGTGGTACGTGGGTGTGACTCTTACGCCACACTACATGGCATTCGCGCAAAGTCGACTACTGGGCGGACTTTGCAATCGAACCAACCAAAAGCGGTCCAATAGCCTCCGTCGATCAAAGAGGAGAGCAGCGAATCAAATCGACCGCACGACGCTTACTTCGACGAGTCGATCGTCATCCGTTACCGAAAATAGCACGCGAAGTGGTGGAACGTTTAGCGCGCGAAGACCTTCGCTAACCGCCTCACCTTTCAGTCTCGGTTGGGTAGTCAATTGGCGATCAATTTCAAGAGTTGCAGCGGCGACGACATTTCGGTCGTTCGATGCAATCCATAGTTCAGCCAAGTCGTCTTCGGCGCTTTTTACCCAAACGACCGTGAAGCGATTCATTGCCCTTCCATGGATTTCAGGCGTTCTAAGACTGACGCTGTCGAACGCCGTTCTTCATTGGACGCGAGACGTTCTCGGGCAATCCGTACATCCTCGTCAGAAAACAGTCGGGCAAAGAAGCCGAGCCGGTTTCCTAAAGGGTCAACGATCTCGACGCTTTCTCGAGCACATGCCAGTTTTTTTGCCTGTTCTTCGGTAGCCACGATTCGGATCATGTCAAATTCTCCAATCAAGTCGGTCTCCAATTCATTCTATCTCGGAAAATCGATCGCGACAATTACCACATTCTTTGCTGAATCCGACGCTTGCGTCAGCACAGATCACGCAAAAGACGTCGCGCACGTGGCGGCGAACTGAACGATATCCGAGAGGGATGCCATTGAAAACGCCGACAAAACCATCAGGACGCAGTGGGCGGCGGTCGCAATGTGTTGACTTTGCAGAACGAGCGTGAATGGTGCGCAATCTATGGCGCAAAATGCGGTGTGAGATGCGACCTTGCCCCACTCTACGAGGAGCAATGCTAGCAAATCTTGTTCATTGATTCTCTTGTACTTTCGTCAGAATCTCTCTACAAGTCCCTATAGCACGTTTTCTGGTGGTTGAATGTCGCAAAGCCGATATTCCCATTGATACGGCCAAATCTAAGGTGCAAGGCAAATTCTCATCGACAGTCGACCCAAACTACTATGCAAACCTTGATTCGATCAACGATAGTCGCCGCAATCGTAGCATTTGCGGCGTTGACGGCGATCGCTCAAGGTCCGGGAAGTTATTTGAATAATCGCGGCGCGCCACCGCCGGCTGGATTGGGATCGCAACCGCTGCCCAATCAGTTTCAACAGCAAGGCGCCAATCGGCAAGCTGCTCAGGCTGGGCTATCCAACGACCCGAAATTTCGAATCGCGTCCAATCCGACGCATGAGAGCCGATCCGCCGGATTCACTCCCAGCAGTGAAGCTTCATCCGATGCTAGCCAAGAAGGCTCTGGGTCGATTCAGACGGACAATTTGCTGAGCGTTATCCGCGAAGGCGGGCTCGTCATGATCCCGATTTTGTTTTGTTCGTTCATCTTAGTCGTATTTATCTTGGAGCGTTTGCTGTTTTTGCGGCGGGGTCGCGTCATCCCAAAACCGTTCGTGCGCGGGGTGATCGAGCAACTCGATCAACAGCAACTCGATCAAGACGAAGCGATCAAACTGTGTGAAGACAACGGCAGTCCGATCGCACAACTATTCACGGCCGCGCTGAAGAAATGGAATCGCCCGGCGGTCGAAATGGAACAAGCTGTCGTCGATGCAGGGACACACGTTTCGAGCCAGCTTCGAAGGTACCTTCGATTCTTCAATGCGATCAGCAATCTAACGCCGCTGTTGGGATTGCTTGGAACAGTCACGGGAATGATCGAAGCCTTCAATTCAATCGCTCAGGCCGACGCGATGGGCCGACCCGAATTGCTAGCAAGCGGTATCGGATCAGCCCTAATCACGACGGCCGCCGGCTTGTGCGTGGCGATCCCGGCTTACGCGGCTTACGTCTATTTCCTTGGGCGAACGGACAAGTTGATCCTGGAAATGGATTCGCTGGTCTCCAACGTCGTTGAACTAACCAGCGCCGAAGCCTTGCAAAGCAATCGAAGGGCCAAACGCAAAGTGGCCTAGATGGGCCGCAAACCTGAGACGGCTGGCCGAACGAGAAAACGAGAGTTGGCAATTCGAGATTTGAACTATGAACCAAACGAACGAACTGTAACGGTGCTTTGAAGCGATCGCGCCGCTGCGGAAACATACAACTGTCAACTCATGCCACTCAAACCCAGCTCGCTTGAAGAACTGCCTTCTCTGAACTTGACGCCGATGATCGACGTTGTGTTCTTGCTGGTTATTTTCTTTATGGTGGGGACTCAGTTCACAAAGTTGGAGCGGCAGATCGATGTTCGGCTGCCCGGAGTTGGCCGCGCGAACACGGCGGCTGCGACTCCGCAGCGTCGAGAGGTGCAGATCAATGCCAGCGGGTTGGCCTTCCTGGACGGTCAACCGGTGACAGCCTACGAACTCAAAGAGCGACTTACCACGATGCGGCGGCAGTTCCCGAACTTGGCCGTAGCCGTTCGCGCCGATGCACAGGCTCGACAAGCGGACGTTGTTCCCATCTATGGTGCGATCAATAGCGCGGGTGTTACGAACATGGTTGTGCTTGGGCTGCAGAACGAGAAGCTGCGGTAACGGTATGAACTCATGGCGTTGCTCGCTTCTCTGACCGAACGACTCTGGCAGGCATGGGCCTACGTGACTTCGGGTCGCACGCTGGCGATCGTCATCGGTGTCGGTTTCGCGCTTCTGGCCGTGTTCCTCTTGTTTGCAACCCGCACTCGATGGGGTAAGACCAAGCCGCTCACCAAATGCATCGTCCTGAGCATTCTTGCGCACGTTTGGTTGCTGATGTACGGTTTGGGGCATCGCCACGTTTTGCCCCAAGGCGATCCCAATGGCATCGCGAATGGATTGGCAATCGCATTCGAGCCATTAGAAGATTCCGCGTTGTCGCCACAAACGCATGAACCACTGCCCGATGAATCCAATTGGCCGAGCGATGCACCCAGCGACAACGCCGCGATGCCGTTTGAACAGCTTGCCCCATTAACGCTGCTGGAGGCACCCGAAGCACCTAGCGAATCAAAGGTTGATGAGATTGAGCCGATAGAGAAAGCGGAGACCGTGTCGGCTGAGCCTCCTGCGGTGTTGCCTGCTCCAGATGAATCGCCCATCGACCAGAATTCACCGCCTGGATTATCAACCCTGGCCGACCTGACCGATCTGAATCAGCCGCCCGAGGCGCTGCAGCCGCCGACCGAGCTGCCCGGATTGCCGTCAGTCGAAACTTCCTGGGACCAACCTCGAAGCGATGCGCTGGGGAAGTTGGCTAGCGCTTCTAGCTCGCCCGTTCTGCCGCCCGAAATGTCAAAACCTTCGGCCTTACCTGAAGAGTATCGGCTCCGCCAAATGCCCAATCGATTGGAGGTCGCTCGCGCGTTCGGAGCCGATGAAGATTCGGAGGCAGCAGTCGAGGCCGCTTTGAACTGGCTGGCTCGAACTCAATCGGACGACGGTAGCTGGAATGCGGCCCGATTCGGTGCCGGCACGGAGACGCATGCCTTGGGGGAATATCGTTATGGAACAGGCGATCGAGCCGATACGGGAGTCACTGGGCTTGCGCTGCTTGCCTTCCTCTCGGGAGGGCACACGCACCTTGAAGGAAAGCACCGCGATACTGTCGCGCGAGGGCTGAGCTATTTGTTGCAAGTCCAGATGCCCTCGGGTGATCTATCAGGCCCAAAGATGATTGGTAACGAAAATGCGGTGGTCAACGCGCGAATGTATTGCCATAGCATTGCGCTGCTCGCGGTGGCCGAAGCTCATGCGATGACACACGATCATGTCCTGCGCGATGCGCTCATGAAATCGTCTCAGTACACAATCAACGCTCAAGATCCACGCGGCGGAGGTTGGCGGTATCGCCCTGGGGAACCTGGTGACTTGAGTCTCTTCGGATGGAAAGCCATGGCGCTGACCAGCGTAGCGCGTTCAGGCATCGCGGTACCCGATGTCGTCAATCAGCGAATGAAGATTTTTCTCGATTCATGCATGACCGGACGCGGTGGGTTGGCTCGCTATCGCCCGCGCGAAGGAGCTCCCAGCGCGACGATGACAGCGGAAGCACTCGCATGCCGATTGCTTCTCAAACACAAACTGACGTCCGAAGCCCGCCGAGAAGCCGTCGAGATGATCATGCAAAACTTGCCGAACGAACAACCGGACAACGTCTACTTCTGGTATTACGCAACGCTAGCTCTGTTCCAGCTTCAAGACGCCAACTGGCTGCGTTGGAATCATGCGTTGAAGTCGCGATTGCTCGAAACGCAGCAGCCCGCATATCGCTCGGAAGCCGGAAGTTGGGATCCCGATCAAATGTGGGGTGGATATGGCGGGCGAGTCTATTCCACCGCCATGAGTTGTTTGTGCTTGGAAGTCTACTATCGATACCTGCCGATGTACCGATAGTGATCGGCTCATCGACACCTCCACCAAAACGCGTCGGACATTCCAAGCCGCATTGCGATCGGTTCGATCAGGCGGCGAAATCGGATCGCATCGACGGGATAACCTGCGGTCGGTTTCAGGTCTTCGACGTGCCGCGACCAAAAATCGTTGAACGACTGCATGAGGCGTTCACGCAGGTACTTGGCGGCCATCGAAGCCAATGCCGTGGCGGGAAAACTATCGCCACCCACAGTGAAGTGAACTTGCAATTCCGGAGAGGCCGTCGACCGGTAGCTGCAACGCTTGGTCGAACGTACACTTTGGACAAACCAACTATCAGGCTTCCATTCTAGGAGAAGCGGCAAATAGTTGGTTCGTCCTCCCTGACGGTCGCAAAAAAGCTCGGCGCAGTGGCTGGGTGCTTGACCAACTAGCTTCGTGGCCAGCTCAAATGTTTTTTCCGACAGCAATCGACCTTTCGAGCCGCAGCGCTGCACGTGCAGGTTGAACTCGGGTTCCGTGACGATTGAGGCCTGAATTGAGAGCAACTCAATCCCCGATTTCGCAAGGATCGTGGCAGCGCGCTGAGCCAGCTTTACCACTTCAAGTTCGCAAGCCGATTCGGACGATGGGACGGGCAATTCATCCAAGTGTTCATACCACGGCAACCCCTGCGAACAAGACTGGTTGCTCACCGTCTTTGCTATCAATTGTTGAACGTTGTCTGGAAGGCCTCCCAGAGTTCCAATCATGGCGAGCAACCCGGTTTCGAGGGAGCGCAATACGTCAGCGGGCTTGCCGCGTGACGGGCGATACAGTTTTTTTGAATCGCCAAGCGGGATGTGGGTGCAACCGACCGACCAAGCATCCTCAGAAAAGTCCGGATCCAACGCAGCGACGAACTCAGATTCGGACATGCCGCTTGGGACAAGCCAAGCCGAACCACCAATGACCAACGGCCCGAGGTTGGGACCGTATCCGGCTTCATCGATTCCAATGATGAGCTTCTTAGTATCTTTCATCAGAATTGCCAGCACTCGCGATTAACCTCCATCCCTGTGGAGCAAGACATCTTCGCAGGTTTCGCAGAGCTAGCAACGGATGGCTGCTGGCATTGGGCGATTCCATCGACAAAAAGGGAAAAACCCGCAAGTTCCGCCCAGCTTAACAACGATAAACCAATGTAACTGGTTGGTATCACCCAAACACATCCGAGTCCATTGTCGAAAGTACCGTTCGATGAAGCGAACTAAAAATCAAATTCAGCTTGCCTTCCTGCTCGGTGTATGTGCTGTCACGAGCACCGGATGCTTGGGCCTTCCTTCACCTGCGATCAACTTGGGACCGTTTGCAGTTCCCATTCCGGTTAGCCCTTACTTCCAAGATCAGGAAGAACTCGACTATCACAATTACAAACGTTACGCTCGCGTACCCATTTTGGGACCGAACACAGCGGGCGGGCCAGCCGTGGCCATGGACCCGCCGAGTGATGACGAAGTCATGCAAGCCCTGGAGCGCGCTCGCCCTGTTCGCGGTGGTATTCCATTGCTGCACGAAAAGCAACGCAATCGAGTTCGCATCGTCAAAGAGAAGATTGCTGACTACACCGATCCTCCACGATATATTCCGATGATTGGAATGGCGAATCTCCATCATGCCCACTACAAGTGTACGATTTACTTCGAGGAGCGAACGATCAACGGATGGCCAGTTCCGTACACGCTCGAGAACAACGAAGCCATGGAAGTGCTCTACATCGACCACAACCACTTTCACATGTGTGGGAATCCTGACACTGGCGGCACTGGATACTACTGATGCCAGTGGCTGTCATCACAGGGAGTACCTCTGGCATAGGTCTGGCGACGGCGACTCTGCTTGTTGAGCGCGGCTACTCGGTCGTCCTTCACGGCAATTCAAGACTGCTCGAACTGCACTCAGTGTGTGATGCACTGAATGCCAAGCTCGCAGCGGGGGCTGGACTGATCAGCGTGGCGGCGGATGTTTCGAGCGAGCAAGGCTGCCGTCATTTGGTTCAGTCCGCATTCCAGTGGCGAGAGTCGATCGATTTGTGGGTCAACAATGCCGGAGCCGACGTGCTGACCGGTTCACTTCGCGATCAACCGTTTGAATCGAAGCTCCAGCGGCTGATCGATGTTGACCTGATGGGCACGGTCCGCTTGAGCCGCTCGGTGGCAGACCGCATGGTTGCTGGCGGCCAACCCTCGGCCGCCGGTCCCCTGCCGAGCATTATCAATATCGGCTGGGATCAAGCGATGCTTGGCATGGAAGGCGATTCGGGGCAATTGTTCTGCACCGTCAAAGCGGCCGTCATGGCATTTACTTCGGCGTTGTCTCTTTCAGTCGCTCCCCATATTCGCGTCAATGCCGTCGCTCCTGGCTGGATTCGCACAGCCTGGGGAACCGAAGTTGCCGGCGACTACTGGAACACGCGAGCATCAGCGGAATCGCAAATGAATCGTTGGGGTACTCCGCGAGAAGTCGCAGAAACCATTTGTTGGCTCGCAAGTCCTGCAGCCAGCTTCATCTCTGGGCAAACAGTTTGTGTCAATGGTGGGCGTCGGTATTGTTCGGCCAAGCCCGAAGCTCGTTGATCATTCTCAAGCCCAGCACTGGCCGATCAAAGACATCAAAGCCGTCGCGACTTGGGGCAAGCGATTCTAAATCGCCAGATCCATAGCGATGAGTGCCAAGGTTAGCGGAAGATAGAACAAGCTGACGTGCAACATCCGTCTTGCGGTGATCATGTTTTGGCAGCGAACGAACTGCCATGCAGACCAGGTTTGCCATGCGGCAAGCCCAACCGCTAAAACGCACAAAATGGAGCTGAACCAATTCACGGGTGGGAAAGCCAGAACTGCCAAGAGGAGCAAGGCTATGGATCCAAGCATGGCGTGCAACGATGCTCCACGCCCAGATCGATCGGTGACTGTAATCATTTTGTAACCGGCTGATTCGTACTGATCGCGATACATCCACGCGATTGCCATGAAGTGAGGCAACTGCCAAGCGACCACAACGCCCAGCAATATCCAGGCGAACGGATCGAGCAACGAGCCTTCGGCTGCCGTCCAACCCATCCACACAGGCAGGGCACCCGGAATTGTGCCGACGAGCGTGTTCGTCCAGCTCTTCATTTTCAGCGGGGTGTAAATCCAAACATACAGAATCCACGTGGCGAGTCCCCAGAGCATGGTGGCAAAGTTCACGAACGTGTATAAATAACACAGTCCAAACGCCAGCAGTACCCAACCCATCCATGCCGCCTGGCTGGCCGCGATTCTGCCGCTTGGTAACGGCCGCTTGCATGTTCGCATCATGAGAGCGTCGCGATCTTTCTCGAGCCACTGATTCAGAACACTCGCGCTGGCAGCAATCAACGCTGTACCAACGCAGGCATGAAATAGAACGACCAAGCTCGTCTTGTTGCCGACGGCCACGAAGGCCATCATGACCGTAACCAAAATCATCAACAAAATGCGAGGCTTAGTCAGCTCGATGTAATAACCGAGCCGCTGTTTGTATGAAGTCGCGATTGAAAATGAAGATGCACTCATGCGAGACTGACGTATCGACTTCTCCAAGCTCTAAGGCATGCCAAAGTCGAAAGGCTGACGATGATCGCTCCGGTCGCAACGTGGGCGGTGACCGTGGCGCTTTCCCAATAACCCTTTGACGTAATAGTGTACTCGGCCAACCAGTCCGTCAACTCCTGCCAGGGTGCGGCATAATTGACGAGCCAAGTAGCTACGCCCAAGGCAATCTGGAGCAATACTACTGCGAGAATCAGGAAAGGCAACCACTTGACACCGGCCCAAAGGTTGCGTGAGCGGATTGCCAACATTGCCACGATCAGGCTGATTGCCAAAACGAAGGCTGCAATCGTCAAATGGATATGGACGAAGCCAAAGAACTGCTCGGGTTTCATGGTCGATTGAGCGTGTCGAAGTTGAGCACCGGCAACGACCTGGCCGTAACCCGCCATCAAAAGCATCGTCAATGCAATCGCCATCCAACGACCTGCCGGTGCATTCACCTTTCGCGGGCCGGTATGCGGCTCAAGCTGGCTAGCGAACAAATTCGCCCCGGCCTGCCACCAACGAGAACTCATTGCGGCGGTGGCTGTCGCCATGGCAAGAAATAATTGCCCGCCGCAGCCGTGAATCATCGCTAGAACTCGGTCGTCCAATCGCACCCGAATCCCGCCCAATGATCCTTGCGCGACTACGGCCAACAAGACAGCTACGCACCACCATCGGAACCATCGGCGGTGATCCGCAAAAAAAACTGCAACAACCAACGCGATCGCAACCACGCCCAAAATCGATCCAATCAAGCGGTGGCCGTGTTCAACCATTAAATCGAACCCGCCATAAAGCCACTTCGATAACGGATAAGCGAACATGTTTCGGCCATACGTTGTGGGCCAATCGGGAACAGCCATACCCGCCCCGTACGTGGTGACCATGCCTCCGAGCCAGATTAAGGGGAACGAAATCAAAGTCATGGCTACAGCGAGTCGATGCACCCACTTGCTGTATATCGCAATGGCAGGCTGAGGCATGTCCGAGGTTGGATTCATTTCAGCGTTCGCCATGGCTCATTTCAATCTTGGGATTCGCATCGCCTGACGCATGTGCGGCATGTGCCCCACTTTGGAAACTAAGACAATAGTTGACCAAGTCCCAGACTTGCTCCTCCGTCAACCCGCCTTGCACATCTCGGGCCAGCGCCGCAGCCGGCATGGGCGTGCCTTCGATTCCATGGACGATGCGCAAATAAACATCGCTTGGAGAATTGCCACCGCGAAAGACCCCTTTTTCCAGATTGCGCGCGGAAATTGGGACTGGCTTGAATGCGCCGGCTTTCACGATCGGCGAGATGGCGCTTCGATCTTCTGGGTCGATTCCAGCCGCCGCAAACAAGTCTTTGGTCCAGTCGTCGTAATCTTTGAATTCGACTCGACCTTCGCCGCGCTGGCCGTGACACAACCAGCAATTGGTCACTTTATCTTGGAACAGTTTTCGGCCACGCTCGATCGATTCCGAAATATCCGAAGGCGAAAGGTGGCTTGCTCCGTCCTTCAAAACCCACACCGGATAACCCTGAGGCGGCTTTGGTTCGGACTGAGGGGCGACATGCCATCGATCGAAATATTGTCGGGCCAACTCATCGAGCTGCTGCGGTAAGCGCACCTCCGAATCGTTGTTCATCGTGAATGCGGCGTCATGCAGCAAAGCTCGCTCGGTCTCGCCGCGAACACTCAAATAGATGATGTAATCGACCAACGCATCAATGTCCTCATCCTTGAGCAATTTAAAACTCGGCATGCTCGTACCAGGTATTCCGGCTCGCAGGATTTTTGCAAGGTCTTGTCGCGTCGGTTTGATTCCGAGCGGAGTGGATTTGAATTTAAATCTTCCGAGACGAAAATCCCGTGGGTAAGGAGCGAGTAACTTCGCGGCCGGCCCGCGTCCATCGCCGGTAAGACCGTGGCAACGCACGCAGTGTTTTCGATAAAGTCCGTAGTGGGTATCGTGCTCGTCACTCGACACCGCGCCAGCCGCCCGACGCAAATTCTCTTGAGAAATCAGATCCGAGGGAAGGGAGTCCAGCAATCTCGGTGAATCGGGACTACCAAACAATAAATCGAGCGACTGCTGAACGCCGCTGAGTTGCTCGCCCGGTATCGACTCACCCAGTTCGATCTGGTAACGAGCAATGAGAGCTTGGTTCATTGCGAATTGCGGATCGGATTCAGAACACCCAAGCGTCACCGCGATGAGCACCGCCAAAAAAGTAGCCCGATGACAAGCCGAATTGGAGCTACGCCCTAACACGATCACGCTTCCAGAATGCTAGACAAAATCGCCGTCGTCTCGCGCGAAGCCAGCGAAAGTTTTCCGAATCCGCGCAGCGCGCCAAGCTGCATTGCTTCCTGCTGGACTTCTTCGTAGTTGGTCACGAGCATCGCAGGCGTGGATGCGTAGCGAGAATCCGCTTTGATCGCCTTGAGTATCTCGATACCGTCGGAATAGTCTTGATCCAGCTTGCGATTGATCAGAACCAAATCGACTGGTTGCCGGTCGAGTACCGCCAGCACATCGGGCAGCGCGTGCGCCTGGATAACGTCTACGTCGAAGTGCGACTGGAGCATCCGCTTGATAGCGGTATGATCCGGTTGGCAATTGCCTACATCCAAAATCGTCTTGGTCATTCGCCAAAAACTTTTGCTGCCGTATTGGCTTGCGACACGGGTACCATATTGCGGTTCGCATCGCATCCGCTCGTCATGGCTGTGACCGCAATGGTCCCAGACATGAATGCTAAAACTATGAGTGCTAGCGCCAATCCTTGGTGCGTTTGCTTCGCCTTGACCGGCGAAATAGATCCCTCACCCACCTGGTATTCTCCTCTTTCTAAAACAAGTTCGTTCCGTTCTACTTAGAACTCCGCCTGTACGGATGGTTGAACTAGTGAATCTATTCCAACCATTAGGCTTATGCACGTTTCATCGGGGCGTTTGTTTTTGGTGATTATCCCCATAGTCACGAGGGCCAGGAAGTGCACAATTGTACACTCATTTGGCGGTGAATATCAAGCTTTTCCGATCAGGGAAATTAGGGCCGGCGGCAAATTCTATCTATTTAGAACGACGCGAAGATTGGACAAATCTCTTGAGGTTCGTCGCCGTAAATACCCCGCGGAAAAAGCCTTGTGCAAGTTGAATCTTTGCCAGAGCGTTCGCCGATACCAGTAGCTAGCTCGCAACAAGCAGGCCCATCTGCGCGTTGTGAGTGGGAGGATTTTGGATTTTGGAGCCTTAGGAAAGGCTCGTCCAACCTTCGGCGCGAGTGACCCAGGCAGAAACTTGGGAGTGTCAGCAATACCCAAGTTCGCCTTGGGTTTTGCTTCCGTCATCGGCACACGAAGTAAGTAGACGGCTGAGCGACCCAGCGCGAATCCGTTTATGAGTAGCCAACCCAGCCCCGAGGGCGATTTCGGCGGCGACTTCGTACGTCGAAACCGGTCTCGGCCAGCACTCCAGTTTTGGCCAAGCCGCGCCAATTAACATCGGTTCATCGTTTAGGGAGTTGAGATTCGATGAAATGGAACGTTTTGTTCGGATCCCTCGTTCTGTGTGCGTGCGTGAATGCACCCACATATGCAGGGAAAGCCTTTTTGGATCGAATGCTCGGTCTGAATGGGTGCGGTTGTGACAGTTCATGCTGTGACACCGGTTGTGCCGCTGAACCAAGCTGCGGTGCAGAGCTTTGCGCACCAAAATGCGGATTGTTCAGCAAGTTCCGAGGCCCTACATGTGGCACTGAAATTTGCGGATGCGACCCTTGTGGTGCTGCGCCAAGTTGCGGCTGCAATGCCAGACCCAAGTGGTTTGGTAACAAGTGTGGTAGTTCGTGTGAGCCATCATGCGGCGTAGAAGTCGCAGCTCCAAGTTGTGGATGCGAAACTGTCTGTGATCCTTGCAGCAAGCCGCGCCGTCGGCCGATGCTCGAGCTTCTCGGCAGGATCGAAAGCAACAAACGAGCCATGATTCACAAACTCTTCTCGCGTTGCGGCGGTTGCGATAGCTGCGACGGTTGCGGTGGCTGTGGTGCGGCTGATCCTTGCTGCGGAGCAGAACTTGCTCCAAGCTGCGGATCATGCACATCTGGCTGCGGAACCACATGCAATTCAGGTTGCGGAGCAAGCTGCGCTGCACCTAGCTGTGGATGCGAAACCAACTGTGGCCCAAGCTGCGGAGCTGAAGTCGTTGATCCATGCTGTGATAGTGGTTGCGGAGCGCGTCGCCCAGGCCTGCTGTCGCGACTCTTCCGCAAGCGATCTTCGTGCGATAGCTGCTGCGATAGCTATGCATCGTGCGGATCATGCTCGTCTTGTGGCACAACCGCCAGCTATGCACATTCATCCGGATATTCTTCGGGATGCAGTAGCTGTGGTTCCGGCGCTTCGACCATGGCATCGCCATCGGCTGCAGTGCCTTCGGCACCTGCCGCAACGGTAGCACCTGAGGCAGCACCTGCTCCTCCAGCACCTGTCGTTGATCCGAGCGCCTACTTGGATACGAATCGACGTGTCGTCCAAGCTACCAGCTACGTTCGCTAAGCTTCGGCCTAGCAAACGCTGTTAGACTTCAAGATGCGTTAAAATAGAACGGCTCGCTAGTTAACTCTAGCGGGCCGTTTTTGTTTATATTCATCGTAGCGGGCTCTAGACTCTTCAGTCGCTTCGAATTTGACCCACTGGCGAACCTGGGGATGCAGAGCCGAATTTGCGAAAATCACCAACCAAGAAATGCACGACTTGGCTGACATCGACTGGAATCTTGTGCTCGGAGCGGATCGAATCGGCCTGGACCGACTGGAACTGTCACAATTCGTACATGCCCTTGGGCAACATTCGCGGCGAAGTATTCGACTTCGAAGCCTGCTTCCACCGCCATTTCTGCCGTTCGAGGTTACGCCGGTCCCTTGGAATGAGTATGGACGGTGGGTAGCCAATGCGGACGTGCGTCCCGGTGCTTTTTTGCATTATGCCGCCGGAGATTACTACATTCAAGATGCAACCTCGATGCTTGCCCTGACGCTTTGCCGCGTGCAATCAGGAGAAAGCGTCTGCGATGTTTGCGCCGCCCCAGGTGGCAAAGCCACCGGGCTCGTTGAGCGACTTGATGGTTCCGGTTTTCTGGTCGCCAACGAGGTCATTTCAAGTCGTCTGACGCTGCTCGAACATGCTCTCTACCGAACCGGTTGGGGGAACATCATGACGACCAACCTCGACGTCGAATACTTAGCCAAACTCTTCGCGGAACAATTCGACTGCGTTCTAGTCGATGCTCCCTGCACAGGGCAATCCATGGCGGGTAGCCAAAAGCAATCGCCAGCCGCATTTCGCGAAAGCCAAATTGCGATCAATGCCGCCAGACAACGCCGCATCCTGAACGCAGCCGCACGCTTGGTCCGGCCCGGAGGTCGATTGGTCTATTCGACTTGTACGTACTCAGTCGCCGAAAACGAACAACGCGTTGAACAGTTTCTCGAAGAATGCCCGAGTTGGCAAACGATTGAATATCCGGAATTGGCTCGATGGACCAGCCCTCGCCTGCCTGGCTGCTATCGTCTGTGGCCTCATCGCGATGCTTGCGACGGAGGTTTCGCAGTTGCCATGAGGCGGGTTGATGGCTCAAACAATCTAACACTCAATCGATACGCGGGACCAATTCGCGCGAGACGCAATTCCAAACCGTCCTGGAACGCCTGGAGCGGCAACTTATCGCAATTCGATTGGCTCGAGTCTAATGGTTGCACCCCCAACGGCTTCACTGCCTGGCAGCGTGATCAAGAAGTTCATCTTTTTGCGAACCAGTTGCCCCATGAAATGATCGCCCTGGCGAATGCCGGCGTGCCATTGGCCGAGTTGCGCAACAATCGCGCCGAACCAAGCTACGCCAGCGCTGTCGTCAACCAGACTGGATTTCAACCGGCACAGTGTATCGAATTGGGCGACGACCAAGCGATTCGCTTCGCGTCCGGCGAGAGTGTTCAACTTGCCGACCCCAAGTCAACGCAAGGCTGGACTAGAGTCGATTGGCAGGGGCGCTCATTGGCTTGGGGCAAAATATCCAATGGCGTCCTCAAGAACCACCTCCCCAAGCTGCTGCGACTGCCTCAATTGATCGTTTCGCCTAGCTCCGTATAATGTTTCGACCAGTGAGGATCCATGAAAAACCAACCTTTGAAAATCGTTATTGTCGGCGGAGTCGCAGGTGGTGCGACGGCGGCAGCTCGCGCGCGGCGGGTCAACGCGAATGCCGAAATCATACTTCTCGAAAAGGGTCCGACCGTCTCCTTTGCCAATTGCGGATTGCCCTACCATCTAGGCGGCGAGATTTCGGATCGTGGCCAATTGCTGGTCGCCACGCGCGAACTATTTCAGAATCGATTTCGCGTTCAAGTTCACACAGGCTATACCGTCGACACGATCGACCGCGCGGCGCAGACGGTATCGGGCCATACGCTCGAAGGTGCGACTTTTTCGATCGCCTATGACAAATTGATTCTTTCGACCGGCTCCGAACCACTGCGTCCCGATTTTTGCAACGTTGAAGCGAACAATGTTTTCAACTTGTGGACGCTGGATGACATGGACCGAATTCTGTCATGTGTCAAAACGCCAGAATGCCGAAGCGCAACAGTCATCGGTGCAGGTTTTGTCGGACTGGAAGTTGTCGAACAACTTGCGCGTCGAAACGTATCCGTCACGCTCGTCGAAAGATTGCCTCAAGTTCTCGGTCCACTCGATGCAGAAATGGCCAAGATGGTCGAGCTTGAATTGGTTCGCCACAACATTCGCGTTTTTCTCAATGCTTCGGTTTCGAAGCTCCATACGACGGATGGAAAGGTTTCGACCGTCCAGCTTGCAAACGGAGAATCGATTGCCACGGATTTGGTCATTGTCGGAGCCGGAGTTCGGCCTCGTATCGAGCTGGCGCAAGCTGCGGGGCTGACGATTGGCCAATCCGGTGGAGTTGCCATCAATGAATTTTGTCAAACCAGCGACGCCAACATCTATGCCGTTGGCGACATGGTCGAGTATTTCCACGGCGTGCTGGATAAGCCGATCCGAGTTCCTTTAGCCGGCCCGGCCAATCGCGCGGGTCGCATCGCCGGCTCCCATGCCGCCCGTCCATCCAGCAGTGGGCGCATGTCACCCGTTCAAGGAACATCGATTGTTCGGGTATTTGATCTGACCGCAGGGATCACTGGCTTGAATGAGCGCGCCTGCAATTTGAACGCAATTGCATGCCGGACGGCAATCATCCAAGCTCCGCACCACGCGAGCTACTTTCCTGGTGCGAAAAACCTGACACTCAAGTTGATCTATTCACCCGAATCTCGCCGCGTGCTTGGTGCTCAAGCGGTCGGAGCTGAAGGCGTCGACAAACGATTGGACGTAGTCGCCACGCTTTTGCATTTCAAGGGCACGATCGATGATCTGGCTGGACTCGACTTGGCTTACGCCCCGCCGTTCGGTTCGGCCAAAGATCCGGTCCACAACGCCGCTTTTGTCGCACAAAACGACCTGGATCATTACCCTCGGTTGGTTGCCTCCAATGCAAACCTTGAAGGACAACAAATCGTCGATGTTCGCAACAAGGCTGAAATCGAGAAGCTCCCGCTGCCCGATGCAATCCACATTCCGGTCGATGAAATAGCCAGCCGTTGGGAGGAACTCGACCCTGCCAAGCCAACGGTTGTTGTTTGCCACTCGGCTAAACGTGCTCACGTGGCCGCAAGTTGGCTCCAAGGCAAGGGTTTTCAAACTGTTTACAACCTCAGCGGCGGAATGTCGATCCGCAAGTTGACCGAATAGGCGTTGCGGCCAACACTGAGATCGTATCCGTTGGTTCTTTCGATTGATTCGCCTTTGGAGAATTCACACTCATGGACCAAGCACTCATCAATACCTACGAAGCGGGCGGCGAGAGCCTGCGCGAAGCATACAAAGGGTTGTTGCAGGGCGAGCTGCTAGCTTTTCCCATTCCGAACACTTGGTCACTCCAGCAGATCGCGGTCCACCTTTGGGAAAGCGATATGATCGCCAGCGATCGCATGAAGCGAATCGCCTGCATGGATCGCCCTTTATTGATGGGCTACGATGAAACCGCTTTTAGCAAATTGCCTGGTGCCGATGAAATCGACGCCCATGAAGCTGTCGATTTATTCGCTCGCAATCGAAAACTCACGGCAACCGTCTTGCGGCGATTGCCTTCGAGTGCCTTCGATCGAACCGGCGTACACAATGAGCGAGGCCTGTTGACACTCGGCGAGTTGGTACGCTCGTACATCACGCATCTCGAAGGGCATTTAAAATGGGCTGTCAAGAAGCGCGAAATGTTGGGCCAAACCTAAGTAAGTCGGGCTTTTTTGAAGCGGCGATCCCTGGTCAACCTGTGAGTTTACGTTCAAGTTCGGGTGGCTTCTGCGTGCCACCAAACCGCCAATTTGTTGGGCTTTCCTAGTAGATTTACGTTGGGAGATGGTCCATAATTGAACTGAACTGGAGTAAACTTGGTTGCTGTTTCAAGTTCGTCAGCTTTTTGATTCGGTTCGCACGCTGGTGGTAGCGGCCTTGACGACCCTGGGGGGATTGCCCGTGATTTTTCACCTACGCCTTTTTTTGAGAATTGCATTTTGTTGTTTCGCGGTTGTCTGGGCTAGCGACGCTTGGGCCCAAGAGGATGACGAAACAACCAATGCGACTTCCGACGTTATTGTCCAGGACGATACTGATGCCGCAGCCGCTCAGGCACAGATGAATGAGTCTGTTCAAGGGGCCAACGCTGCAGCGGGTTCGGGCAAGCGACGACGCGGACCACCCAACGGAGAGGCGGATGCAGCAGGAGCTCAGCCAGGACAGACTCCCTCAACCAAGCCCGGCGCTCAGCCAGATTCCAAACTTCCCAAGTCAGTTCTTCGCAGCGACGAACCGCCATCCGAAGCCGATCCGAACGAATTGAAGGTTCGGCCCAATGAGAACGGAACGCTCGAATTCCAATTTCGCGATCAACCTTGGCCAGCCGTCTTGCGCTGGCTGGCCAAGGTCTCCGATATGTCGCTCGACTGGCAAGAACTGCCGGGCGATACTATCAACCTAGCGACGCGCCGACCGTACTCGCTGGAAGAAACCAAAGATATGATCAACCGCGCGCTGCTCATGCGAGGTTATACAATTCTGGAACACGATAGCTCGCTGACTATCGCCAAGACAGACGGCATCAATCCGTCGGTTGTCCCCCGTGTTCGCCCAGATGAATTGCCCGATCTGCCACCCCATAGCTTTGTGCGTACTTCATTCGAATTGACGTGGATGTTGGCTGAGGATGTTCATAGCGAATTCAGTTCGATGCTCAGCAAGAATGGAACATTGACGCCTCTCATGTCGACCAACCGCATCGAAGCCATGGATGCCGTCGGCAATCTTAGCGACATTTACGACATCTTGGCCAAGGAGCAATCGGCAATCGCGCTAGGCAATCTGGCCGAAGAGTATCGACTCAAACATGCGCGAGCTTCACAGGTTCAGGCCAGCCTTGAGCAATTCCTTGGGACGCTGACTCCGAGTGCCGCATCAGGCAAAACGAGACCCAGAAGGGGCGGCGGAGGAGGAGACGCTTCCGAGGTGATGATGCAGCAAATGCAACAACAGATGGCACAGCAACAGCAGGAAATGCAACAACAAATGCAGCAAATGCAACAAGCGGCGGGCGGTGGAAAACCCGGTGGAGCTGGAGCGGCAAAAAAACGCGATGACAAAGTTTACCTGTTTGCCAATGATCGCTCGAACACGCTGATCGTCCACGCACCGCCCGACAAACGGGCGATCATTGCCGCATTTATTAAACGCGTCGACGTCCCCAACGAACAGGCGGGCGATTTCGAACGCATGAAGCTTCGAACCAAGGTCTTCCGGCTCGTATCGCTCTCGCCCCAAGAGTTGGTCACTTCGCTCAATGCGATGGACATCCTGGAGCCGTCCACTCGATTGCAAATTAACGAAGAGAATAGTTCGCTCATAGTGTACGCCTCTCTGTCGGATCAATATTTGATTCAAGAGGTCATCGACCGACTGGACGGTTCGCAGCGATCGCTGCATATGATTCAATTGCGACGCCTAAGCGCCGATGCGGTTGCCGGCACCATCAAGTCGCTCATGCTGGGTGACGAAGAGGACGAGGACAAAGGGCGGAATCGATATCGTTACTATGGCTTCTTCGGTGAGAATGGGTCAGAATCGACGAAGAAGACTGACAAGATGCGTGTAACCGCCAACATCGAGGACAATCAGCTACTGCTGTGGGTCAACGAGATCGAGTTGGACGAAGTCAAGAAGTTGCTTGAACGTCTAGGCGAAATTCAGCCGGCTCACTCGGCCAGCACGATGCGGGTCGTCGATGCCACACGCAGGCCAGAAACCTACGAATACCTCAAAAAGCTCAAAACGGCCTGGGACAAGATATCACCGAACCCGCTGGTCATTCCTGACCAGTCGGAGTTCCAAACACAAGAGGAACCAAGCGATTCCAATGACGAAAGTGACAAGATGGACCCATCACCCGAAGTCGCGCCTGCTCAGCAAGTTCCACCTGGAGAAATAACTGCGTCCACCAACTCGATGCCTCGTCGTGGCAATCCGCGTCGATTGGTGGCTTCGCAAATCGGTCACCAACCCAGTCAGGATGAAGTAAGAGGCCATGCCCAACAAACCGATAACGCGCTAGCCACGCCGCCTATTTCGATCGATATCGACGATCGCGGAAACCTTGTGATTCAATCCGACGACACTGCAGCCTTGGATCGACTTGAACAATGGATGCTTGAACACAAACCGCCGCGCCGAAATTATGACGTTTTCAAACTGAAGTTTGCCAAGGCAACCTGGGTACGAATTAGCTTGAAAGAGTACTTCGACAATCAAGAAGAAGATTCTTCATTGTCTCGTCCCGGGTATTTCTTTTTTGACTACTACGATGGATCGAAAGACAAGAACAAGAATGACCGGCAACTTGGCAAGCGGGCCGAGCTCCAATTCATCGCCGACAACGACACGAATACGATCGTCGTCAAGAACGCGGACGATCGCGACCGAAGTACGATCGCCGAACTGATCAAGCTGTGGGATGTACCCGATCCCCGCGAAAAGGAAGAAGACAAAATTCGGTACACCAAGTTGGTCGCGCTTAAATACTCTCGAGCCAATTTGATTCTCAACACCGTCAAAGAGGCCTACCGCGACCTGTTGAGCGCCAATGACAAAACCTTCGAAAAAGACGCAAGCGGCGAATCTAAGCGCGAAGATGGAAGCAGTTTCGGTTTATCGTTCAAAGGCAAGTTATCGCTTGGGGCCGACGAAGTCAGCAATCGTATCCTAGTTTCCGCCGAAGGCCAGACGCTTTTCAAGATTGTTTGTGACATGATCGCAGAGTTGGACGAAGCCGCCAAGGATCAAAGCACCATTCAAGTTATTGCCGTGGCAGGCGGAGTAAACTCGAAATCGATGAAGGACGCTCTGCAAGCCGTCTTGCCTACTCCAAAAGAAGACGGCAAGAAAAACGTGGACGAGCAGCAAAAAGAAAATCAAGAGCAGGCGGAATCTCAGCAACAAGCTACGGAAAAGGCCGCCCGCAAGAATGATACGCGGAACGGCCGTCGATAGGATTCAAGATCTAAGGGATCAAGACCCGCGTCATGACCGCCCCGCCCAGTTGCGGAATCACGCGTTCACTTCGCAGCGTGGCCAGCGTTTCAGGATTGAGCCAATAGGTAGTCTTCTGGGCCGGATTTCCAATGCTGGTCAGGCTGACTTTCATCCGCTTGCCGTCTTCTGTATCCTCGACGCCTTCGACTTTCAGACGAACTTGTTCGATCTTCTTGGAGATCGGCTCGACCGTATTGGCCACCAATTCATAGCCCTCATCCAAAGGCAAGCTGCGCAGAATTACTTCCAGGCCGGGGCCTTCGGGCAGAAAAGCCCCTTCATAGGTCAAGGTTGAAGCCTTGCCGTCTACG
>WPCK01375292.1_pt1 | contig 30267 bp, 30 predicted proteins | sample 5399851 | NCBI WGS metagenome assembly WPCK01 (sample SAMN12869471, study PRJNA574797) | sludge metagenome | isolation source: wastewater treatment of pH11 | place: China:Beijing | collected 2019-05-20 | reverse complement strand
GTCCGGTCGGAGTCGTCGCGGCGGCAGCGCGAGGAGCGCGACGCCCGCCGGACGGCGGAGTCGGGCTACGACCTCGAGCGCGAGGTGTGGGACCTGCCGAACACCCCCGCGGACAAGCGGCCGTTGCTGCTCAACTACCACCCGCTGGTGATCTACCGGTTCCAGGTGCTGAAGCAGGCGGATGTGGTCTTGGCGTTGTTCTTACAGGGGGACGAGTTCACTGCTGAAGAAAAACTCGCCAACTTTGACTACTACGATCCGCTGACCACTGGCGACTCCACGTTGTCGGCAGTCGTGCAGTCGATCATCGCCTCCGAAGTCGGCTACCAAGAGCTTGCCTTGGACTACTTCCGTTCTGCGGTCTTTGTCGATCTGGCTGACCTGCACCGCAATGCCAGCGACGGCGTGCACACTGCGTCGATTGGCGGGGTGTGGAATGCACTGGTGTGCGGCTTTGGCGGATTCCGTGATTACGTCGGCAATTTCACCCTCGACCCGCGACTTCCTGAGGTGTGGAAGGGCTTAAGTTTCAAACTCACCTTGGAGGGCACCCGGGTGCGGGTCGACCTGAAGCACGGTCAGGTCACGCTGACTGTGGAGGAGGGGTCTTCCGCCCGCATCGATGTATGCGGCAACGAGGTAAACGTCACGGCTGACGAGCCTATTGTGATGGAGCTTCCTGATCCGCCACGGTTGATCGGTTCGCCAGAAGTCCGCGACATTGAGGGCACCCGCCGTGCGGATGGCACCAGGATGACTGCGACCGTTCCAACGCTGATCGAACCGCCTGCCTAGCGTCGAACCGTCGCGAAATTCGTGAATCGTACTCGCATACTAGGCAATGACACGAAAAAGGCGACGGTTCATGGGTTCGCGGCCTCTGGCAAGCGTCATGAGCCGAAGGTCTGAAGTGCCAATGGTGGCATATGTCGATACTGGGGTGTGAGTGAGTTGAGCTGGAGTGTGTTGGACGGGCCGGTTGGGCAGTTGTCCCTGATCGGGCTCGTATTGGACGAGCATGACATGTTGCTTGATTACGAATTGAGCGTCCTTACGGATGTGCCCCGATTCCGCAAGCTGCTGGCAACGAGAGCGAGCACTCGTCTGCCTGAAATCCGCGAACTGGCTCACACTGACTCGCGCCGGCTGATGGACGTGGTAGCCCGATTCGTGGAGTCGACTCACCACGGCTTTGCGCCATTCGGTCATCGCAGATTCGTCGCGTTGCGATCCTGTGCGGATGTCCTCCATCCGGTAGCCGAAGCGCTGACCGCAGCGCCCGAGTTCTCCTGGTGGTGGGACACTGTCGGAGCCAATCAATTCATCACCCAGACGGCTACGGGCACGCGAATCGACGTCGAGAATTTGACGGACGACGAGGCTCTCGACTGGTGGGTCGTGCCGAGGGCGTCACGCACTTTGCATACGACGAGAGGCCCGGTTGCCGGTGCCGGAAGTGTCGGTGCGATCTGCGCGGAAGACATCGCCACCGAAGATCCTGAGGTCGCGCATTTCACACCACCAGCAGGCGACGTGCTTGAACTGTCTACGCCGCGAGAGTGGGCGCAACTCGTCGTGAAATACCCCAGGAAAATGCGCGATCCAAGCAATGAATGGCGGTGCATGACCGGCTGCAACGGGCCATGGTTGGTGCCGGATTGGTCCCAGGTCGCCCAGCATTGTGCGGGCGTTCATTTGCCGTTGGCGACGTACCTTGCGGCGGCTTACCGGCCGATTCCAGTCGATGGTGGTTACACGATTCTGGCCGGTTGGGACCCGGACGCGACGGTGTGGCTTGATGTGGATGCCGCGCGGATCGTGAGTTCACGAGGTGTGACTTAAGCGCTGGTCGTAGGCTGGCATACATGTCGCAACTGTTCTCAAACGCTCCACAGTCCATATCGGCTCTGGAAGAACTCGTCCAAACCGTGCGAACCCTCCTTGGCGAGGGCGGATGCGCGTGGGATCGCCAGCAGACCCACGAGACCCTAGCCAAGTATCTGCTGGAGGAGACGTGTGAAGCCCTTGACGCCATCGCCGCCAAGGATCACGAGGAACTATCGGAAGAACTGGGCGATGTCCTGTTCCAGGTGCTCTTCCACGCGGAAATAGCGCGGCGCGATGACGAGGGTTACGACATTGAGTCACTGGCGGCAGCAACGAACGAGAAGATGCGCCGTCGGCATGCCCACGTCTTCGGCACACCGGAGCAGCGAACCCAGGACATCGACGAGATCGAAGAAAGTTGGAAGCAGCTCAAGGATGCTGAGAAGTCGGGGCGTACCTCAGTGCTCGACGGTGTGCCGCAATCGCTCCCGGCCCTCTCGCTCGCTGCGAAGGTGATTTCGCGTGGTGAGTCGCTGGGATTGCTCGGGTCCCGCGAGGATGCGGCAGCTACCTTCCCCTTCACCGACGAGCTGGAAGTGGGGCGCACTCTGCTCGCGATCGCTTCCGCAGCTCGGGCTCAGGGATTCGACCCAGAACAGGCACTACGTGCGACCGTGCGGGATCTGAGTGTCGAGATACGTGCTGCCGAAGAAGGGTTGCGCGATGCGGGCGTCGTGGGTCGCTCCGGCGACTAGCCGACCAAGCGCACCAATGCCACACCGGCAAGAACGATGAAACAACCGGCAACGCGCATGATAGTGGCGTGGCGGCGCTGTGCGCCAAGTAACCCGGCATGGTCGATCACCATGCCGGATGCGAGTTGACCGAGCAGGATGACGCTGACGGTGGTGGCGGTGCCCAGGATCGGTGCGCATAGCGCCGACCCGAAGACGAAGGCTGCGCCGAGCAACCCACCGGAGAACTCCGCCAGGCGCGGCCGTGGCCGACTCGTTGCCTCAGCGGACTGCGAATGGGAGCGCTGTGCAACTCGTCCCACATTGATCAGACCGAGTGCCGCAGTCCCCACTGCGAATGAGACGAGGGCGGCGACGAGTGGTGAGTTGATCTGCGCGCCGAGCGCTCCGTTCACCGTGGTCTGCAGGGCTGAAAGCCCACCGGCCACGATCCCCAAGGTCACCAGAATCGCAATGAGCAGCGGCGATTTGCGCTGTGCGGCATCATTGCTGCGAGGAAAGTGGCCGCGCCGGATCACGGTCGCAGCCGCACCACATACCACCAATGCGGCACCAAGAGTGCGCGCCACCGTCAACGGATGATGCGGTGCTCCCACAAAAGCCCCGGCATCGATGATCAAACCGCCAAAGACCTGCCCAACGACTGGAATGACCACCGCGATGGCAGCGCCAAGGTGCCGCATCAACACCATGTTGAAGGTCAGGTAGACAACACCGCATAGACCGCCGATCCACATCCACCAGTCGAGGTCGCCGATGCGGATACCGGATAACGCGGGACGAGTGACCGCAACTGCGATAGCGAGCGCCAGGGTGCCGATGCTGAACGAGATCAACGAGGTCAGCCATGTCGATCCCAGGGCACGCGAAAGCCGGGTGTTGATAGCGGTCTGAACAGGTAAGAAGGCACCAACCGTGATTGCGGCGCCTAATGCGAGGGGGATCAGGGGACGGTCCTCGTCTCTGGCTTCGCGGTAGGGAGGCTGTGCTGGATGGAACGATCAATCATCGAGACCAAGGTCGAATGCACGCGTCAAATCATGCTGCGAATAGGCGCGGAACGCGATGAATGTCTGGGTGCGCAGCACACCGTCGACTTTCGAGATCCGGTTGGCGATCACTTCAGCGAGGTCGTCATGTTCTTTGACCCGGGCGATGGCGATCAGATCGATGTCGCCGGTGACTGAATAGACCTCTGAGACGCCATCGAGGTTCGCGAGGATTTCGGCCACCTCAGGAATCTTGTCTGGTTCGGTGTCGATGTGAACTATCGCGGTGATCATGATCGGGTCCTCTCGGTGTCGATAGGTGCTCCTCCTACTCTAGGCACTCATCGCGGGAAACGAATCCGTTCGCTGACCAGTCGCACAGAGTCGGTTGTCCGATATGGAAGGCGCCCGTGCGATATGTCTGTCTGATACTTCGCATAATAGGCAACCGAAACGTTTCGGGTATTGCTGTGTAGTATGGGGACGTGCCTACTCTTAACAGCGTTGACGCGCGCCCAGTCAAACTCGTCGCCTTTGACCTTGACGACACCCTCGCGCCATCGAAATCCCCGCTCGACCCCGCCATGGCCGACCTGCTCATCGCGTTGCTGCAGCGTGTGCCGGTGTGCATCATCTCCGGCGGGCAACTCGGACAGTTCCAGATGCAGGTCATCGACCGGCTAGTCGATGCGGACGAGGCGGCGCTCGCGCACCTGCACCTGATGCCGACCTGCGGCACGCAGTACTACACCCACCACGACGGCCAGTGGCACCAGATCTATGCCGAGAACCTCAGCGACGATGAAAAGGCTCGTGCGCTCGCATCTGTCGAAAAGCACGCCAAGGAGCTCGGATTGTGGGAGTCGGAGACCTGGGGACCGATCCTGGAGGATCGCGGCAGTCAGATCACATTCTCCGCGCTAGGCCAGCAGGCGCCAGTTGCCGCGAAATCAGCGTGGGATCCCTCGGGTGAGAAGAAATCGAAACTGCGTGACGTGGTCGCGTCCGACCTGCCCGATCTTGAGGTGCGTTCTGGCGGATCGACCTCCGTCGACATCACCCGTCGCGGAATCGACAAGGCCTATGGCATGCGCAAACTCGCCGACCTGACCAGCCTCTCATTGGACGACATGCTGTTCATCGGCGACCGGCTCGACCCGGACGGCAACGACTATCCGGTCAAGGCCCTTGGTGTGCGCTGCCATGCCGTGACCGGCTGGGAGGACACGGCGGAATACCTGCGTGAATTGATTCCGACGCTGTAAGTGTTTTACAAAGCCGCCGATCATGCGACTATTACCACATGGCTATTCCGCGAAAGTTCCTCGGTAAGGACGAGAAGGTCATCTTCTCGATGCGTACGCACGCCAAAGCTCTGATCATCCCGGTGCTCGCTTTGCTCGGTACGGCTGCGGTTGCCGCCGCGCTGATCGTGATCATGCCGGACTCGTGGCGTTCCTGGGGATACTGGGCCGTGGGCATACTGGCAGCGATCTCCATTATCGCGTTGTTCTTACTGCCGTTCCTGCGTTGGCTGACCTCGACTTACACGCTGACAGATCGACGGATCATCACCCGTGAGGGAATCTTGAACAAGACCGGTCACGACGTGCCGCTATCGCGAATCAACAATGTGAACTACGAGCGTTCGATTACCGACCGTCTTCTGGGCTGCGGCACGTTGGTGCTCACCACGGCGGCCGAGCGGCCGTTGGAGTTGCCAGATGTGCCGCGCGTCGAACGAGTGCACGTGATCATCACTGAACTGCTGTTCGGTAACTTCGAGGGTGCACGTGCCATCGCTGACGAGCTTGACGGTCACGACGATGACGAGCCCGGCGACGGTCGGTCTGCCGGAAGTGGGGCTCCCGCGCCGTCCGTTCCCGCTCCTGCCCCTGGGGAACTGCACCCAGACGGCGAATAGCCGCACGCCATTCCTCACCTGCACCACCCGCGCGTTCCGGGTGCCATCTTCGGGTTGTCCTACCCATATATGGCACCCTCAACCCGACAACGGCACCCGCAAGTGATCGTGATGCGAGGTCGGGACAACGGCAGTCCTCGCGGACAGCGATTGCAGAACGTTTGTCACTTTGAGTTATCCACATCATTGCGCTGGTTGCGCATAAGTCGAGGTTGGATGCAACCGTAGATGTGATGAGTGCCAAGGAACGTGATTGCCGCGATCTCACCTCTCGCAACTGCTCCGAGCAGGACCTGCTCGACCGTTTTGCAACGGTGCCTGGTGCTGTGCGCCATCGCAGTGAGGTCCTACTCGACTACGACGATCCAGATCTGCCAACTAGATGTATTCGTGCTGGACTGCTCGTGCGCGTCGCACATGGTTACTATGCGACTTCTGTGGTTTGGTCGGCACTTCGACGACGAGAGCAACATATCGAACTAGCACATGCGGTAAGTCGGCGGCACCCCAATGTTCAGTTCAGTCATGTGACTGCCGCACTGCTGCACGGACTGCCGTGGCTGGGGCGAGTATCGATGCAGTTGCATTCTGTGGTGGACCGCGCAGCAGAGGAGCGATCATCTTCGATTATTCGACGGCGCAGGATTGATCGGGACATCCAACCGGTGCGGGTAGCAGCCGCGCTGGTGACTTCACCGGCCAGGACTATTTTCGACGTGGCGTGCGACTCTTCGTTTGCCACGGGTCTCGCCTGCGCAGACTATGGGCTTGCGCGTCGACTTACCACTCCAGACGAATTGAGTTCCCTGCCCTTGCTCCACTCAAGGCGCAAGGGCATTCGTAAAGCTCGGACCGTCATCGACATGGCAGACGGGCGCATCGAATCTGCAGGTGAGTCACTATGCCGCAGTGTCATCCATCATCTTGGCTTTATCGCTCCGGTTCCCCAGTATGAATTCTGGGACGGCGGCGTGTTGCTCGGCCGAGGTGACTTCTATTGGCCAGAACAACGCGTGCTACTTGAGTTTGACGGTCTAGCGAAGTACACAAACCCGCAATTTCGAGATGGCCGCACCGCTGGTGAGGTAGTCGTGGAAGAAAAGCTCAGAGAAGACCGAATTCGCAGGCTGGGGATCCGCGTTGTTCGGTTGACATGGGACGAGTTGAAACAGCCCAGCGAAGTTGCACGACTGTTAACCAGCGCCGGAATCCCGCAGCGGCAGCCGCGTGGTGACTGACTTCGTTCTCGATTGAGGGTGCTGTCTTCGGGTTGGGGGTTGCATATATGGATGGGACAACCCGAACATGGCCCACGGACGTCAATGGCACATCGCGGAAGGGTGTGTGGGCTGGGGCGAGTTCGAGTAGGGGAGGGAGGTAAGGCAGCACTAGGGACGAGGGAGAACGAGATGGGAGAACTCGTCCGAAATATCGGGGAATAATCCAGGTAACCCTAAGGTTGAGTGTATTAGACTCAACTTTGGGCAACCAAGACTTGCGTCCCTCCGGCTCAAGGTTCTAGGTTGAGTATGGACGACTCAGGATTGATTACGTTGCGGTAAGGCAGAGCAGACGCGAATAGCACGAAGCGACGCCGAAACAGCAACACGCGCCAACACTTAAGGAGCACATATGGCACGCGCAGTAGGCATTGACCTCGGAACCACCAACTCCGTGGTTGCAGTTCTCGAAGGTGGCGAACCCACCGTCATCGCCAACGCTGAAGGAGCTCGGACCACCCCGTCCGTCGTCGCCTTCTCCAAGAACGGCGAAGTCCTCGTCGGTGAAATCGCCAAGCGCCAGGCGGTCACCAACGTTGACCGCACCATCACCTCGGTCAAACGCCACATGGGCACCGACTGGTCAACCGAGATCGACGACAAGAAGTACACCGCGCAGGAGATTTCCGCCCGCATCCTCGGCAAACTCAAGCGTGATGCTGAGGAGTACCTCGGCGAGCCCGTCACCGACGCGGTCATCACCGTGCCCGCATACTTCAACGACGCCGAGCGCCAGGCAACCAAGGACGCCGGACAGATCGCAGGCATGAACGTGCTGCGCATCGTCAACGAGCCGACCGCGGCCGCGCTCGCATACGGCCTCGAGAAGGGCAAGGAGGACGAGCTCATCCTCGTCTTCGACCTCGGTGGCGGTACCTTCGACGTCTCGCTGCTCGAAGTGGGCAAGGACGAGGACGACTTCTCCACCATTCAGGTCCGTGCGACCAGCGGTGACAACCGCCTGGGCGGTGACGACTGGGACAACCGGATCGTCGAGCACCTGATCAAAGAGGTCAAGAACAACTACGGCGTGGACCTGTCCAAGGACAAGATCGCGCTGCAGCGTCTGCGTGAAGCCGCGGAACAGGCCAAGAAGGAACTGTCCAGCGCCACCAGCACGAACATCTCGATGCAGTACCTGTCCATGAGCGAGAACGGCCCGATCCACCTGGACACCACGCTGACGCGTGCCCAGTTCCAGCAGATGACTTCGGACCTGATCGACCGCACCAAGACCCCGTTCCACGCCGTGATTCGCGACGCCGGTATCTCCGTGTCGGAGATCGACCACGTAGTGCTCGTCGGTGGTTCGACTCGTATGCCTGCCGTCACTGAGGTAGTCAAGGAACTCACCGGTGGCAAGGAGCCCAACAAGGGCGTCAACCCGGACGAGGTCGTTGCTGTCGGTGCGGCACTGCAGGCAGGTGTCATCAAGGGTGAGCGCAAGGATGTGCTGCTCATCGACGTGACTCCGCTCAGCCTCGGCATTGAGACCAAGGGCGGCGTGATGACCAAACTCATCGAACGCAACACGGCGATCCCGACCAAGCGTTCGGAGATCTTTTCCACTGCTGATGACAACCAGCCGTCGGTGACCATCCAGGTCTACCAGGGCGAGCGCGAGTTCGCTCGTGACAACAAGCCACTGGGCACCTTCGACCTGACCGGAATCGCACCGGCACCACGGGGCGTGCCGCAGATCGAGGTCACCTTCGACATCGACGCAAACGGCATCGTGCACGTGTCCGCGAAGGACCGCGGTACCGGCAAGGAGCAGTCGATGACCATCACAGGTGGCTCGGCACTGCCGAAGGAAGACATCGACCGCATGGTCAAGGAAGCCGAAGAGCACGCTGAAGAGGACAAGAAGCGTCGCGAAGAGGCTGAGACCCGCAACCAGGCCGAAGGTCTCGTCTACGCAATCGAGAAGCAGTTGGCTGACAACGGCGACAAGATTGCTGACGATGTCAAGACTGAGGTCCAGGGCGCCATTGACGAGTTGAAGACCGCGCTCGAGGGTACCGATGCGGATGCCGTGAAGGAAAAGACCGAGAAGCTCTCGCAGGCTGCGCAGAAGATCGGCGAGGCGCTGTACGCCGCTGAGTCTGAGGCCGGGGCAGCCGATGCGGGCGCTGCCGAAGGCGACTCAAGCAGTGACGATGACGTTGTCGACGCCGAGATCGTAGATGAGGAAGATTCCAAGTGACGGATTCGACACAGCACGATCCTGAGGAATCGGCTGACACTCCGTTCCACTTCGCGGACAACCGCCGCATTGACCCTGAAACCGGGGAAGTGCGTGACTCGGCGGGGTCGGCTACACCAGCCGACCCCGCCGGGGCGGGCGAAAGGTCGGAGGCGACAGCCGGTCCGGGATCGGACAACAGCGAAGGACGGGGCCAGTCAGCCTCGTCGGATGGCGACTCCATCGCACACCTCGATTTCGAACCGAGCGAGGTGACCGATGACGAGTTGTCAGCGGCGAAGGCCGAAGCCGCCCAGTTGCTCGACGACCTGCAGCGCGAGCGCGCAAGTTTTACGAACTACCGCAACCGTGCGCTGCGGGACCAAGAGGCTGCGCGGGTGCGCGGCATCGAGGAGGTCCTCACAGCACTTTTGCCGGTGTTGGACGACATCTCTCGTGCTCAAGAACATGAGGAGCTTGAAGGTCCCTTCGCCGCGATCGTGGAAAAGCTCACGGCAAGCCTGACCAAAACCGGCATCGAGTCCTTCGGGGTGGTGGGCGAAGAGTTCGACCCGACGATTCACGAGGCCTTGATGCACCAGAGCGATGACAGCGCCGAGACCGTGACAGTCACCCATGTGATCGAACCGGGCTACCGCATCGGTGACAAGATCGTGCGCGCAGCGCGCGTGGCAGTCACTGGTCCACAACAGTGAGGGAGAGCTCGTCCCGGATTGACACACCCAGGTCACCACAGAATGCACCAAGGAAGGAGACATCATGACGGCACAAGATTGGTTCGACAAAGACTTCTATGCTGCGCTTGGCGTCTCCAAGTCCGCTGACGACGCTGAGATCAAGAAGGCGTATCGCAAGTTGGCGCGCAAGTATCATCCGGATCAGAATCCGGGTGATGCGGCTGCTGAGGCAAAGTTCAAGGACATCTCAGAGGCGTACTCGGTGCTCAGCGACGAGAAGGAACGCCAGCAGTACGATGCTGTCCGTGCGATGGCATCGGGTGGACCACGCTTTGCTGCCGGTTCGGGTGGCCAGGGCGCTGCTGGCTTTGAGGACCTCTTCGGTGGCATGTTCGGCGGTGGCGGCAGCGCTGCTGGCGGACCGAATGTGCGGTTCTCCACCTCCGGTGGCGGCGGCTTTGACGACATCCTCGGCGGTATGTTCGGCGGGGGTGGTTTTCGCCGCGCTGCGCCGCAACGTGGTAGCGACCTGAGGGCATCCACCACTTTGGACTTCCGTTCGGCAGTCGAGGGCGAGACTGTGTCTTTGTCAGTGGGCGGACGCACCATCAAAGCGCGCATTCCCGCCGGGGTGCACGACGGTCAGAAGATCCGGCTGCGCGGCAAAGGACAGCCCGGCATGGACGGCGGACCCGCTGGTGATTTGATCATCACGGTGTCAGTCAAACCGCATCCGGTGTTCTCCATCGACGGACGCAATCTGCGGATGACCCTGCCGGTCACCTTCCCAGAGGCGGCGCTCGGTGCCACGGTTGAGGTGCCCACCCTTGATGGGAAATCGGTGAAGCTGAAGGTTGCACCGGGCACCCCGTCTGGGCGAGTATTGCGGGTTAAAGGGCGCGGCATCGCAACGTCCAAGGGCGCGGGCGATCTGCTGGTGACGGTCCAGGTCGTGGTACCTCAGAAATTGGACGAGGACGCCCGCGCCGCTGTTGAACAGTTCGCTGCGGCAACAGCCGGTGCGAATGTGCGAGAAGACTTGATGCGAGAAGCGAAGCGGTGAGACCGTGAACGACTCGACTGACCGCCGTTACCGACGAGGCGAGATGCCCGGCGGTAACGGCGGTGAGCGTTTTGCCGAAGAACAGTTGGATGAACCGCTGTTCTTGATCTCGCGTGCCGCGGAGCTAGCGGGGATGCACCCGCAGACGCTACGCCAGTACGACCGATTGGGGCTGGTGTCACCGCAGCGTACCTCGGGTCGCGGTCGCCGGTATTCGCTGCGCAACATCGCGACACTGCGCGAAATTCAGCGACTGAGTCAGGACGAGGGAATCAATCTCGCCGGAATTCAACGGATTCTCGGATTGCAGGCGGAAGTGACACGGTTGCGGGGGCACATTGATCTATTGCTGACGCGCGAGCCGGGGTCGCGCATTTTCACCGCTGCGTCCGGGGGAGATGTCGTTGTCGTCAGCGGCGCCAGAGCGCGCAGCGAACGGCGATTGAAGATTCGCGGCATGCTGGAAGCCGCGCCGCGCCGCAACCAAGAATCGAATTAGTAAACATTATTGTTTTGGAATTCCAGTGCAATAGTGTAATAGTAAGTTTGGCCTAACTTGCTAGCGGCAATTTCAATTTGGGTTTAGTTTGGAGTCATTAGGGCCAGACTAAACTTCGGGAGGTCGCCATGAGCGCCACAATGGATTTGCCACACATCGCAGAGTGCTCGGTCGCTGGGTGCTCGTATAACAGCCACCACTCGTGCCACGCCGGTGCGATCACCGTCAGTGGACAGGGTGCTAGCACCGCGTCTTGCGCCACCTTCATTCCGCTCAGCGTCAAGGGTGGTCTCGAGAAGGTCATCGCCGAAGTCGGCGCCTGCCACCGTGCGGACTGCACTCACAACGACTCACTAGAGTGTCACGCGTCTGCGGTGCGTATTGGTGCCGGAGCGGACGATGTCAGTCACCCTGGCTGCCTGACATTCGAAAGCCGCTGAGTTTTCTGATCTGAAACAGTCAACGCCCCTATCCATGCTGTCTGCGCGGATAGGGGCGTTGGCTATTTCAAATCTTTGGGTTATATCGACTTCTCACTGCGAGTTATCGCGGTGAATTAGTCAACCACACCGTAAAGGCGATCTCCCGCGTCACCGAGACCCGGAACGATATAGCCGTGTTCGTTCAGGTGCGAGTCAACGTTGGCGACCACGATCTTGACCGACGCGTCCGTCGTCCCGACAGTCTCCTCCACCGCTTTGATGCCTTCGGGGGCCGCGATCAGGCAGATGGCCGTGACATCGCGAGCACCGCGCTCCAACAGGTACTCGATCGCCATGATCAGGGTTCCACCGGTGGCCAACATGGGGTCAAGCAGGAAGCACTGCCGTCCGGTGATGTCTTGCGGCAGCCGGTTGGCGTAGGTCACGGCTTCCAGGGTGGTATCGTCCCGGATCATGCCGAGGAAGCCGATTTCTGCGGTGGGCAACAGTCGCGCCATACCATCGAGCATCCCTAGGCCAGCCCGCAAGATTGGCACGACGAGCGGCCGCGGGGCGGCGATATGGGTGCCGGTCGTCGGCGCGACCGGGGTGGTGACCTCGATTTCCTCGGTCCGCACGTCACGTGTTGCCTCATAGGCGAGCAGAGTGACGAGCTCATCGACGAGGCGACGGAAGGTCGGAGAGTCGGTGCGCTCATCACGCATGACAGTGAGTTTGTGTGCGATCAAAGGGTGTTGTGCCACGTGGACTTGCATGGACATAACGGTAGCGCCTTTAATGCGATTGTGTGCAGGACCGTGGGCTGATGCGACACTGAAATCATGACGAGTTCCGACAAAGCGAGCGTGCTGGAACACCAGCAGTTCTGGATGCGGGAGGCGCTTCGACTCGCTGACCGCGCGCGCCAGGGTGGTGATGTGCCCGTGGGCGCGCTCGTCGTCGCCCCCGACGGAACGGTGTTGGGACGCGGCTGGAATCAGCGCGAATCCGACCACGACCCGACCGCGCATGCTGAGGTGGTGGCGCTGCGGCAAGCCGCCGCCGCGCGCGGAACGTGGCGGCTCGACGATGCAACTCTGGTGGTGACATTGGAGCCGTGCGCCATGTGTGCGGGAGCAGTGCTGCTCGCCCGGGTGCGCCGGATCGTGCTGGGGACGTGGGATGAGAAGGCCGGAGCCTGTGGCTCAGTGTGGGACCTGGTGCGAGACCGGCGTATGAACCACTGGGTTGAGGTTGTTCCGGAGATCCTCGAAGACGAGTGCGCCGCCGATTTGCGAAACTTTTTTGACCAGCAGCGCTCGTTCTGACCAGCACGATTGTGACAACAAGGCTCGAACCGGGTAGTCTGTCGGACGCAAGGTAGCGTGTCCGAGCGGCCTAAGGAGCACGCCTCGAAAGCGTGTGTGGGTGAAAGTCCACCGTGGGTTCAAATCCCACCGCTACCGCCAAATTGTTGAGGACCTGCCACGAAGTGGTGGGTCCTCAACAATTTATTGGGCACGGCGGGATTTGGGAGGAACGAGCGCAGCGAGCGACGGTTCCCACCGCTACCGCCACCGACGCGAACCCCCACTGATTCTCCAGTGGGGGTTCGCGTCATTTCAGGCACTGCGGGATTTGGGAGCAGCGAGCGACGGCACCCACTGCGCCGTCGGACCCGCCTACACCGTGCATCATGAGGACTTTCTCATGTGCCGTTCACTTCAGATTCACCCAGATGTACTTGACTTGGGGCAATGGCACAGGCACCGGTCCTGTGCGGAAATGGGGGAATCATGAAACGAACACTGAAGACAACAGTTGTTGCGAGTGCCATCCTTGCGCTGACCTCCGCAGGACTAGGCGCTCCGGCCGCCCAGGCGGACGACATGCGCCGCACCGGTTCATATACGGTTCGTGCGGGCCAGACCGTTGACGACAACCTCATCGTCGCCAACGGCACATTGCGGATCTACGGCAAGGTCGACGGCAACGTGCGACAGGTCGGCAAAGGTTCGGTCATTGTCTATTCAGGCGGCAAGGTCGACGGAAATATCGAAGAGCAGTCCTCGGGCGGCGTGATCGTGCGCAAGGGCGGATACGTTGACGGAAACATCAAAGAGACGGGCTCTGGCAAAGTAGTGATCGCCGGAACGGTGGACGGGAACGTGCAGGAGCGAGGAAAAGGGAAACTTCTGGTTCGCAAGACGGCTCGTATCGACGGCAACGTCAGTGAACGAGGCGCCGGCAAACTCGTCGTGAAAAAGGGAGCGCGAATTGACCGTGACGATGACTAATTCACTGAGGAATTAGGGAGCTCTGCGCCTATTCGCCGCCCAGCGACTCTGGAACGATCGCTGCTGACGGTGTCATCGTGTCCAGTGGCACGCAGCCCGGAAGGTTCTCCATGGGAATCTTCGGCTGGAGGCGGACCGCATCCTCTGGGATCAGCGCTTCGAAGGACTGACCGACAATCAGATCGACAGTGGCCCCGCTGCGGTCGTCGTAGAGCAACTGAACGCCGGGAAGGTGAGCGGCTAAGGTGTAGGCGCGTACGAGTCCTTTATGGCCGAAACTAATCCGAGCATCGTTGACGCCCGCCGACAGGTTACCGGTGGTGACAATGTGGAAACCGCGACCTTCGAGGCTCTTTGCGACTGTCGCGGCGAGGCCGCGGCGTTCGGACGAGTTGTAGACGCGGACCTTGACCTTGTTGTAGGCGGCGGGGTTGCGGCGTTCCTCAGTCAGGCACGGCGGCGTGAGAGCGGGGTCGGCCGGGGCCTTGTCGGACGAGAACTCCCTGGCGAATGGCAGTGAGATGGCTCCCGAGTAGACCGCGGTTGCTCCCAGGCCAGCCAGTGCCATAGTCGCAATGAGCACGCCGAAGACCACTGACTGCCGCGCACGCTTGCGGCGGCGGCGCTGGATCTTGGCGCGCTGGGCTGGATCCTGGGGCTTCGGCACTGGTTTGCCTATCTTCACTCGTCGGGCAGGGTAAGCACGCGGGCGTGCAGAAGTTGTCGTTGCTGGAGGGCGGCTCGCAGGGCGCGATGCAAACCGTCTTCCAGATACATGGTTCCACGGTATTGGACCACATGTGCGAATAGATCGCCGTAAAAGGTCGAATCATCCGCCAGTAGCGTGTCCAAATCCAAGGTTCGTTTGGTAGTGACCAACTCGTCCAGACGAACTTGTCGCGGTGGGACGGTTGACCAGTCTTTTGGAGTCACGTGTCCGTGGTCCGGGTAGGGGCGGCCCTGTCCGACAGCACGGAAAATCATGGGGCTAAGTCTAGTTGGATGCCTGCGGAGTAACCAGTCCACCTTGAAATTGAATACCCCCAGGGGTATATTGCGACTATGGCTACACAAGAGGTCACACTCGACAACGTTCAAGACATCATCCACAACAACGAAATCGTCATCCTCGACTTCTGGGCGGACTGGTGCGCGCCGTGCCGCAATTTCGCCCCCGTCTTCGAAGCCGCGAGCAACAAGCACTCCGAGATCACCTTCGGCAAGATCGACACTGAGGCAAACCGGGAGCTCGCCGCGGAATTCGGCATTACCGGCATTCCCACGCTGATCGCCTTCCGCGACGGCATTGGCGTCTACAACGAAGCCGGCGCCCTGCCAGCGCAAGCACTGGAATCCCTCATCACGGCAATCAAGGATCTCGACATGGACGAGGTCCGCACCAAACTCGCCGCCGCCAAAGCCGACCGCGAGACCGCATCATGAGACTCATCGTCGTTGGCGGCGTTGCTGGAGGCATGAGTGCTGCTGCACGCGCCCGGAGGTTGGACGAGTCGGCCGAGATCATCGTCCTCGACAAAGGCCCCTATGTTTCCTTCGCGAATTGTGGCCTGCCATATTTCGTCGGGGGCGAGATTGAAAAACAGGAGTCGTTGCTCGTCCAAACTCCGCAGCGGCTACGGGCTGCGCTCAATCTCGATGTGCGCCCCGAACACGAAGTCACCGGTCTTGACGCCGCCGCGCGAACGGTCACCGTCCGATCCGCAGCAGGTGAGCAGCAACTGTCCTATGACGCGCTGATTCTCTCGCCAGGCGCCAACGCGATTGCACCGCCATTGCCCGGTCTGGATTCGTCACGGGTGCGCACGCTGCGTACCGTCGACGATGCTGTGGCACTTAAGGAGTTGGCCACCGATGCGCGCCGCGCGGTGGTGCTCGGTGCCGGGTTCATCGGTCTTGAAGCAGCCGAAGCACTGGAGCGCCGCGGGTTGGACGTCACCGTGATCGAACTTGCGCCGCAGGTACTACCGCCACTGGACACCGGCATGGCAAACCTCGTTCAGGACGAGTTAACCCGCCTCGGAATGACCGTGCGCACCGGCGTAGCGGCGACCGAGGTGCGCGGTGGCAGTGACGAGGACACTGTCGTTCTAGGCGACGGAACTGAGATCCCAGCCGACCTGATCGTGCTCTCTGTCGGAGTCAAACCTGCCACCGAAATATTCGAAGCGGCAGGAGTAACCTGCGAACGCGGCGCGATCCTTGTGGACGAGCACGGCCGCACCAATCTGCCCGGAGTATGGGCCGTCGGTGATGCAACAGCCAGCCTTGACCCCATCACCGGTGCTCGCCGCCCCGTGGCTCTAGCCGGTCCTGCCAACCGAGCCGGACGGCTTGTCGCAGACGATATTTTCGGACACCCGACTGCCAGGCCGATTCCCGCGCCGGTGGGAACCGCCATCGTGCGCGTGGGCGAACTCACTGCTGCAATGACCGGGGCGAATAAGCGCACACTGACAGGCGCCGGAATCGAGCATCACACCGTAGATCTGCATCCCAACCAGCACGCCGGCTACTTTCCTGGAGCCGCCCAGATCGCGCTCAGTGTGCACTTCCGGGCCAACGATGGTCTGCTGCTCGGTGCCCAGGCGGTCGGCATTGAAGGGGTCGACAAACGCATTGACGTGCTCGCCACTGCGATCCGCGCCCAGATGAGTGTTAGCGATCTGATCGACCTGGACCTCGCTTACTCGCCGCCCTACGGCAACGCCAAAGACCCGGTGAACTTGGTAGGCATGTTCGGGCAAAACGTACTCGATGGCACCACCCGACTTTGGTATGCACAGGACCTGGATGACGTGCGCGAGTCGGCGCTCGTGCTCGATACCCGTAGCCCCGCCGAGTACGCCACTGGCGCTATCCCCGGATCGCTCAATATTGCTCACACTGAACTGCGGGGCCGTATCGATGAGGTGCGCGCTGCGGCCGCGGGCAGGCCCGTACGGACAGTGTGCGCCTCGGGCATGCGTTCGTATATCGCACACCGGGTGCTGACTCAGGCCGGACTGGATTCGGCCACATTGTCCGGGGGCATGAAGACGCTGCGCGCCTGGTTAGGCAGCCGCACGAGGGAAGAGCTCAAGGAGGGGAAGTCGCTATGACAACAGCAGATGTGGAAGCACAGCGCAAGATTCTCAATCGACTGCGTCGCGCTCGCGGGCAGCTTGAAGCCGTGATTCGTTCGGTGGAAGAAGGTGGATCGTGCCGTGATGTGGTCACGCAACTCGCTGCGGTGACCAGCGCCCTGGACCGTGCCGGATTCGCCATTGTCTCGTCCGCGATGAAGGACTGCGTCGCGCAGAGCGATGACACGGCGGTTGGCGACAACCGCGATGTGCTGACCGTTGCCGAACTGGAAAAACTGTTCTTGATGCTCGCCTGAGTGTTATGCGGCGGCTCGCGCCGCGACTGAGCACTCGTCCCTGTTCTTAACTGAAGGAGATTCCCATGTGTCACCCTGCGACCTGCCGCCGTTGCGGCAAAACCACCTGGACCGGCTGCGGCCAGCACGTTGACGCCGTGATGCGTAACGTGCCGCGGGCCGAGCGTTGTGCCGGACACGAGGATGAGCCCGCTGGGGGCTTCTTCGCCAAGCTATTCGGACGTTAGGCGCTGTCGCCTATGGAGCGACGGTCTTCTCTGCGACCTATGTGACGGTCAGTCTTCGCTGACAACCGCCAGGCCGGTGGTCTCGGCCGCGTCCTGCAGTCCGCCGATGTCGCTCACCTCTAAGAACCCGGCCTGACGCATAAGCACGACCGCTTGAGCGGAGCGGTTCCCGGAACGGCAGTACACCTGGTAGGCGGTGTCCTTGTCGAGTTGGGCGATCCCGTCGGCGAAACCGGGGCCGTTGATGTCGATGTTGACCGCACCCGTCAGATGGGCCTCGGCGAACTCCTCTGGCGTGCGCACGTCGATGACCACAGGGTTTGAGGACGAGTTCGTCGCTGGCGTGACGGCTTCGTCTGGCGCGGTCCCACTTGTGCACCCGGACAATGCAGCGACGAGTGTCAACACTGCTCCGAACAGCAGTCGTAAGGGAGTGTCCACGGTGTTTCCTTTCAGACGGGGCTGGTGGCCCGATACGCAAAGTGGTGGTCGGATATATTGCACTACTTCTTTGCAAGAAGGGCTACCGGAGGCCCTTGCGACTGGCGTCGGCCGCAACGAACGTCACACCAGAAACAAGTGAGCCCCGCGCATATGGCGGGGCTCACTTGATTTGGCGGAGGATAGGGGATTCGAACCCCTGAGGGCTATTAACCCAACACGCTTTCCAAGCGTGCGCCATAGGCCACTAGGCGAATCCTCCTGGCCAAGATCGTGCAGGGACACAATCCAGCGTGTCGAGAATACCGGAGATTGGCCGCAAGACCGAATCGTCACCACGGTGATGCCCCGCAAGGCCAGTGACATCCGCGAGAATTCGCTCAGAAACCACGCGGCGCGACCTCGGCGAACTAGTCGATCAGCGACCCGGACTCTTCCAGCATGCGCAAGGTCGCGAGCACGCGCGGGTTCGATGACCGATCGGGGTCGATCCCCAGGTCGGCATAGATAGTGTTGATGTGGTTCTGCACTGACTTGTCGGTGATTCCGAGCTCTTCGGCGATCCCCGCGTTGGACATACCCTGGGCGACGAGTTTCAACACTTCATAGCGTCGCTTACTTAACCGAGACACCGCGGTGCCAGCACGGGGTGCCGTTCTCTCCAACAGGAAGGGGTCGAGCACCGATCGTCCCGCCATGGTGCGCTCGATGGTCGACACCAGTGTGTTGACTGATGTGCTGGAGTTCTTCGACAAATATGACCAGCGGTCGCGTATGTTCTCGGGCAAATCGAGCAACAGGTCCATCGCGTTGTGCGCGGACAGCAGCAAGATGCGCAGGCGTGGGTCGCGTCGTTGTAGGGAGATGCCCAACGACACCCCGTTACCATCGCTGAGCGCGATATCCATCACGACGAGGTCGACGAGTCCAGGGAGCACTCGTTCCCGTGCGTCGGCAACGCTCGCGCATTCAGCCGTGACGATAATCCCTGAAACGGCTCGTAGTGTCGACGTCAGCATCTGCCGGAACAGTACATTGTCATCGACAACTGCAACGCGCACGTCGGTGCCAAAGGATACAACAGGAGGCGCCTGCCGTCTTCTTGAAGCGGCGTTGCTTAGGTCCATACCCATGAGTATTAACGATATTTAGACCGAATGGAACGAGAGTTACATAAATATCTTGCAACGCTGCGCATCTTCGTCAATGGTGGACGGTGCCCACGCCAAGATGGCACGCTTGGCTTGTGTCGCATAACTCAGCTCCCATCGGCGTCCTGTCGATGCCGCTTGATCCGCCGACGCCGTATGACCGGCGCGATGGCAATCTCACTATGCTGATATTCGCTGGAATTGGTACGGCCTATGTCATTGTTGCGCTCATTCAGTCCTATTACCTTTCGGTGCAGACGCACGGCTCCAATATTCAGGGAACGATTGGCAACCGGTTCGTGGCCTCAGTGCTGCCGCTGTGGATCGTGGCAGTCGTGGCGCGATCTTTCCAGGTGTGGCGTATCCGATCGAGTCGTCAGCGTTTTGCGGCGGGCGTAAGTTTGACTTTTGGAGCAGCGTTAGCGCGCGCCGGTTTGCAGATCCTCTTGGGTATATATGTCCAGCCAGACACATCGACGGTCGGGTTCGAGATACTTGCCGGAACACTGATCTTCAGTCTCGCGCTCGTCACGGCGATCTTTATCGCTCGTCGGCAACGAGCCGAACGCGAGATCATCTCGGAGTGGCAACTGGCGCGACACGATGCGCTAGAGGCCATGGATGCGCTGCGTCACGAGGAGCATCGCGTGCACCAGAACGTTTCAGAGGCTCTTCACGGCACCGTTCAGCAGCGCTTCGTGCTGCTGGAAGCGCACATCAATTCGGTATTGGAAACGGAAGACTTCATCACTGTGGCGGACGACGAAGTGCGCACACAGTTAGAGACGATTCGTGACGAGCTGACCACGATGCGTGACGAGACCATTCGCGCGACAAGCAGGTTGCTTTCCCCCGATGGTCTGGAATTGGGCTTGCGGCCTGCCGTTCGTATCATCCTGGGTCGGTTGCCGGCAGCCATTGCGCACGAGTTCGATGTGGACGAGGCCACCAAGACCCTTGATGACCTCGTCCAGCCCGAACTGACCCAGTCGCAACGGCTGGTCTGTCTGCGTTTTGTCGAAGAAGCGGTGACCAACGCGCTGAAACACGGCCATGCAATGTGGATCGGCGTCTCGATGCGTACCGTCGAGCATCCGGAAACCGGGGAGCGAGAACTAACGGTGAGCGTCGCCAATGATGGGGAGTTGTGGCGGAACTCGGGCGATGGCACCGGACTGAGCCATTTACGCCGCCGGGCCGCAATTGAAGGTGGCGCGGTGATGGTGGACAACTCAGGTGGTCAGACCTGTGTGAGGTTGGTGATGCCGATCGCTCCGGCCGTCATAGTGGACGAGTTCTCAGTCGACTGATTCCGCGCGCTCTTTGATGCCGCGCAGCATCTTGGTGGACATCAGGAAACTCACCATGGACACAGGCTCGACCATCAGTGGTGCCGCAGCCCGGTGGTAGGTGTAGCGTTCACGCACAATAAGCCGGGTGCGGGCGTCGGAGGTTTGGCGTAGCACGAAGGCCCAGGTGAAATCGAATGGAACTGTACCGGGCACATCGCTGCTGCCGCCGCGCAACACCAGGTGACTCTCCGGTTGAAGTGCTACCACTTCGAGTAATGCGCCATCCGCCAAGGCGATATGGTCGCCGACGTTGAGATCTTGCCATCTTGCTTCGATGTGCTCGGCGGAATGCAGGTTCATCCCGACGAGGTTCTCCAACCAGTCGTAGGAGTAGAAGCCGCCGCGCCCATAACCCAACTGTGCCAGCCACGGCCAGATACGCGCCGGAGCAGTTCGGATTTCGATGGCACGAGTGGTCTGATGATCGGCACGACCTAAGAACTCGTCCCCAGGCAGGTACCCGCCCTCTTCGAGTACGTCGGTGCCCCACCTCCCAGACCAGGAACGCAGTGCAATCGCACTCGCTGCGGCAGCGGTCATCACCGCCCCGGCAATAAGGGTGCGCCCGATGATCCGTCGTGCAGATGCCATGTTGCTACAGAACCAAACTATGGGTGGTTGCGCAAGCGAGAGAGTCCGTTATCTGCGGATTCGTCCACCATATTGTGCTTTGAAATGCCGCGGTTCGTCGCCTCCCGTCGTCGCTGTTGCGGTCGCCTGTTGTTTCTTCTCGTTACGCAATGTGGGCTATCCTATTGAGCGACCCCTCGTGTGGCGTCATCCTGCTGAACTCCCCCAGGACCGGAAGGTAGCAAGGGTAGGTGGGCTCTGGCGGGTGCGCGGGGGGTCCTTGCGTGTTCTGCGATGGATCGAAGCCGACAGTGTGGATAGTGTCAGTGGTTCGGTCTAGAGTTCTTTAGGTGAGCCAAGCCCTGTACCGTCGCTACCGCCCGGAGAGTTTTGACGAAGTCATCGGGCAGGAGCATGTCACTGGACCGTTGATGCAGGCCCTCAAGAGTGGTCGAGTCAACCATGCCTACTTATTCTCCGGGCCGCGTGGTTGCGGGAAAACGACTTCCGCGCGCATTTTGGCGCGAGTGCTCAACTGTGCGGCCAATACTGAGGAATCACCGATCGCAGTGCCGTGTGGCAGTTGTGAATCGTGCATGGAACTGGGCCGTGGCGGCTCGGGCAGTCTGGATGTCGTCGAGATCGACGCCGCGAGCCACGGTGGTGTCGATGATGCGCGTGATCTTCGGGAACGGGCTACTTTCAGTCCGTCACGAGACCGCTTCAAGATCTTCATCCTGGACGAGGCGCATATGGTCACGTCCGCAGGATTCAACGCACTGCTCAAGATCGTTGAAGAGCCTCCGCCATATCTGAAGTTCATCTTCGCTACCACTGAGCCGGATAAGGTCATCGGCACGATTCGCTCCCGGACCCACCATTACCCTTTCCGTTTGGTTCCCCCTGAAGTCCTCCAGCCCTATCTGGAACAGGTGTGCGCCGCAGAGAACATCCTCACTACACCGGGAGTCTTGCCGCTCGTCGTTCGTGCCGGTGGCGGATCAGTGCGTGACTCGCTCTCTGTCCTTGACCAGTTGATCTCTGGTGCGGACGGTAACGAAGTCAGTTACGAGATAGCAGCTGGGCTGTTGGGCTTTACGCCCGTCACGTTGCTTGACGACGTGGTGGAAGCCGTCTCCGGTCAGGACGGTGCAGGGCTGTTCCGTGTTGTCGAACAAGTCATCGCGACCGGTCATGAGCCTCGGCGCTTTGTTGAAGATCTGCTGGAGCGATTCCGTGACCTGCTAGTGCTGAAGGTCTCCGGTGAGGGCGGTGCCGCGGTGTTCTCGTCTTATCCGGCAGACCAGGTGGAGCGAATGGGTCAGCAGGCCGGGTCTCTCGGTCTGGCGCAACTATCCCGCGCAGCGGACATCATCAATGTGGCTCTTACTGAGATGACAGGGGCGACATCGCCGCGACTGCATCTCGAGTTGCTCTGTGCTCGACTCCTGCTCCCTAATGCTGAATCTGAACTACGTTCGGTTCTGGCGCGGGTCGAAAATCTGGAAAGTGGTGCTGTCACATCCGGCCGTGGATCAGTGTCGAATGTGCAGAATGCACCCGCGGGCTCTGCTGCGTCCCAGCAGACCGGACGTGGTCCGACAGCACCCCAATCAACAGCGGTCGTCGCCGGACCCACACCTGAGGCCTCAGCAGCACAGCCTGTCCTAGAGACTCAACCCGCTCAAGCGGTTCAACCCGCTCAGACTGCGCAGTCTGCCCCACAGGCAGGTCAGACCACTCAGCATGCGCAAACCGCGCCGCGGCAATCGCCTGCCCGCAAGAATGTTGACGCTGCGCTCGCTGCTGCGACCCGCATTGTGCGTGAAGAGGAACGACCTGCTGCCCCCGCCACTGCCGAGCAGACTGCCGCGGCACCGCAGGCGGGCGGAGTCCCTGAGCCGGAGTCGACACCGCCCTCGACTGAGAAGCAGGCAGCACCAGAGCCGCAGCCCACGCCAACTTCGCCGACGCCGACATCGGAGCCGTCCGCCAGTGCACCATCTGTCAGTGGCAATGTGACGAAGGTCGAGACCGAAGTACTGATGCGGCGCTGGGATGATGTGCTCGCCGAGGTCTCCGCACTGCGTAAAGCGACCTGGGCACTCGTCAAACAAAACGCGACGGTCGGATCGCTTGACGGTGAAGTGCTGACGCTCCTGTTCGCCTCGGAAGGCTTGGCTTCCGCCTTCAAGTCCGGTACTCACGCGCAGATCGTTGCAGAGGCACTGAGCCGGTCGTTGGGTGTGACCGCCAGAGTCACTGCGGCAGTCGGCGACCTGCCACAGGCGGCTGTAGCGGCCAGTACCGCAGCGACCCCACGAGAAAGTCACCGCCAGTCGAGCAGCACCGGTTCCAGCGATGAACCTGCCGCAGAGGAGCCTGCCAGACCGGCAGATACGGAGCCGGTCCCGCCGCATGACGACCCGCCACCGGTCGCAGACACCCCGCAATCTGCGGACGAGGACATCCCACTACCGCCAGAACCCGATTCTCATGATGACCACAACATGGTGCCGCCACTTCCTGAGGCGGCACCGGTTGTCACCGAACCGCAGGCAACACCGGTCCCACCTGGAAACCGTCGATCGTCAGAACGCCCAGTGCTGCCGCCGATTCCGTCACGTCGTAGCCACAACGGCGAAAAGACAACGGAGGCGAACTCGTCCACGGCCAACGACAAAGCGCGCACGCGGCCGTGGCAACGCGGCAATGGTGACGACTCAACTGGCTCAACTGATGGGCGAAACGAATCAAACGCCACTGGGCGCTCAGCATCGCAACGTGAGACCCCATCAGCGCAATCGCCAGCCGAACAAGAGGCAGCGGCAGAAGCCGCCTGGCAGGCCACCGACACTGTTGAGCTCGAGGATTCGTCACTGGTCGGCGCGCCCTTGATCGCACAGATCCTCGGCGGTGTCGTTATCGACGAGGACATCGAACAAGGCGACTGAACCCCTCCTACCGCGACAACGCTTCAGCTAGAGTCTGCGCGACGTCAGTTGTCGGATGTCCGATCAACACCGACAACTCACCGGTCTGCTTGGCCAGCTCACCGGCGGCAATCGCCTGATCGACGGCAACGACAAAGCCGGCTAACGCCTCGTCCATTCCGGCCAACGCGACCAGAGCATCGAGGTGGAACTCCTCGGAAACGTCCCGGGAGTGTACGTCGCGTCCGCTCAGTTCCGTCAAGATCACCGCTAGATCTGCGTAGGTCCACGCCCAGTCGCCGGAGAGCTCATAAGTTTGTCCCTCGTGACCGTCAGTTGCCGCGACAACAGCCGCAGCCTGGGCGTAGTCCGCGCGAGATGCGGATGCGATCTTGCCGCCATGGGTGTTGCCGAGCAGTTCACCGGTTTCCATTGCCTGCCGTGCGCTGTCGACGAAATTCTCGGTGTACCACCCGTTGCGCAAGATCGTGGTAGGTATGCCGCTCGCGTGCAACAGGTCCTCAGTGACGACATGCTCGCCAGCGACCGGGCTGAAACGCGCTTCGCGCGCACCCAGCACCGATGTGTACACGATGCGCGAAACAGCGGCACGCTGGGCTGCGTCGATAACGTTGCGGTGCTGTCTGGAGCGCTGACCGACCGCGTTTGATGAGATGAGCACCAGCGTGTCGACACCGGTCAGCGCTGCGTCCAGAGTTTCTGATGAGTCGTAGTCGGCGTAGCGAATCTCCATATCCGCGCGCAACGACTGTGATGCTCGTTCGGTGTCCCGAGCCAGTGCGATGACATCCGAGACTTCGGTGTCACCTTGAAGCAGTGCCTCGATCGTCAATCGACCAAGATGTCCGGTAGTGCCAGTAACTGCAATTTTCATCGTCCGACCTCAAAGCTCGTGGGAAATGGACTGGTTCTTCCATCTTCGCGCGCTCAGCCGCAAGTTGCACCCGAAATGTCGACAAAGCCCACTACGATCAAAGATGTGTATGAAGGCGCGGTGCAAGACCTTATCGACGAACTCGGCCGACTCCCTGGAGTTGGGCCGAAAAGTGCGCAACGCATTGCGTTCCATATTCTCGACGCCGACCCGGCAGATGTGCAGCGGCTTGCCACGGCGTTGGTCGAAGCCAAGGCGCGAGTACGGTTCTGTGACGTGTGTGGCAATGTGGCGCAAGCGGAGACCTGCCAGATTTGCGCTGACCCGCGCCGCATCGACACGGTGATCTGCGTCGTTGAAGAATCCAAGGACGTCGTCGCTATCGAACGCACCCGTGAGTTCCGCGGCAAATACCATGTGCTTGGCGGCGCTATCAACCCGATTGACGGCATCGGTCCATCGGATTTGCGGATCAGGGAACTGATGGCGCGGCTGCAAGACGGTGTGGTCCAAGAGGTCATTCTCGCTACCGACCCCAATGTCGAAGGCGAGGCAACCGCGGCTTACCTGGCCAGAATGCTGACTGCCATCGAAGTCAAGATCACCCGGCTTGCCTCTGGCCTTCCAGTCGGCGGGGACCTTGAATTTGCTGATGAAGTCACCCTCGGGCGTGCGTTTGAGGGCCGGACTTTAATCGGATCGTGACGGAGGTCACGTAATGGGGAAGCTGGACAACGTTAGAATCGGCTGTCCCCTGTTGTTCGTTGGGCTTCACCTGTAATTGAACTTTATTGGCGATTACAACCCGCCTGACCTTGACACGGAGTATCTTGTGGCACTTATCGTCCAGAAATATGGCGGTTCGTCGGTCAGTGATGCGGCGAGCATTCGCCGGGTCGCGCGGCGCATCGCGCAGACCCGGCTAGCGGGCAACGACGTTGTCGTCGTGGTTTCGGCGATGGGTGACACCACCGATGAGCTCATCGACCTGGCCAACGAACTGACCTCGGTCCCGCCGCAGCGCGAGATGGACATTCTGCTGACTGCCGGTGAGCGCATCTCGATGTCGCTGCTGGCGATGGCGATCGACTCACTCGGTGTGAAAGCACAGTCCTACACCGGGCAGCAGGCCGGTGTGATCACGGACGCCGCATACGGCAAGGCTAAGATCATCGACGTCTCACCGGGACGCATCCAAAAAGCGCTGGATAAGGGACGCGTCGCCATCGTCGCGGGTTTCCAGGGCGTCAACCGGGAGAGCAACGACGTCACCACGCTAGGACGAGGCGGATCCGACACCACTGCCGTTGCCTTGGCTGCTGCCTTGGGCGCCGATGTCTGTGAAATCTACACCGATGTCGACGGCATCTTCACGGCCGATCCGCGCATTGTTCCCGCCGCACGGCGGGTACCGCGGATCACCTATGCTGAGATGCTGGAAATGGCAGCCAGCGGCGCAAAGATCTTGGCGCTGCGTTGCGTCGAATACGGTCGCCGTTACCGAGTGCCGATTCATGTGCGCTCGTCCTTCTCCGGCAAGCCCGGCACTCTGGTCACTGACAAGCCCGGCAGCGAGATCCCAGGTCTGCTGCCCGAGGACGCTGAACTTTCCTCCCACTCGACTGATAGCGAGGACATCATGGAAGCACCCATCATCTCGGGAGTCGCACACGACCGCACCGAGGCGAAGATCACCGTGGTCGGCCTGCCAGATGTGCCCGGTACCGCGGCACTGCTGTTTGAAACCGTTGCGAACGCGGACGCCAACATCGACATGATCGTGCAGAACGTCTCTGCCGCCCGGACCGGTCTGACCGACATCTCATTCACTCTGCCCACGGCGGATGCCCCCGCGACCATCGAGGCTCTCACGAAGAGCCGCAGCGAGATCGGCTTTGACGAGCTGCTCTTTGATGACCAGATCGGCAAACTTTCCCTGATCGGGGCGGGGATGAAGTCCAGTCCGGGTGTTTCTGCCAAGCTATTCGGCGCGCTGCGCGACGCGGGAATCAACATCGAGATGATCACGACGTCAGAGATCCGAATCTCGGTGGTCACCCGCGCCGAAGAACTGGATTCGGCAGTGCGCGCCGTTCATTCTGCTTTTGAATTGGACTCGTCGAGCGAGGCCGTCGTCTACGGTGGAACTGGTCGCTAGAACGTGATCCGCTGAACCGTAACCAACTCGAACCCCAAAACTTCAACATAGGAAAACATCATGACTGCTGAGCCACTGAACTCTGGATTGACCGTCGCCATCGTTGGCGCGACCGGCCAGGTAGGCACTGTGATGCGCACCTTGTTGGATGCTTCCACGGTTCCGGTTGCCGCAATGCGGTTCTTTGCCAGCGCGCGGTCAGCCGGCAAGACTTTGCCCTGGCGCGGGCAGGACATCGTCGTCGAGGACGTCGCCGCGGCCAGCGTGGACGATCTGCGCGGCATCGACATTGCGTTGTTCTCGGCTGGCGGGGCTGGATCGAAGGCCCACGCTCCGCGTTTTGCTGAAGCCGGTGCCACAGTGATCGACAACTCGTCGGCTTGGCGCCTTGACCCGGATGTTCCGTTGGTCGTCTCCGAGGTCAACCCGCATGCACTCGATGATGTCCGCAAGGGCATCGTGGCAAACCCGAACTGCACCACGATGGCTGCCATGCCGGTACTGAAGCCGCTCGCCGTTGCCAAGGGTCTGGAACGTCTCCGGGTGTCGACCTACCAGGCAGTGTCCGGTTCGGGGTTGGCAGGCGTTCAGGAACTTGAGGGTCAGATCCGTTCCACTGTGGAACAGGACTGGAAGAAGCTCGCCGTTGACGGCAGCGCCGTGCAATTCCCAGACCCGAAGACCTACGCGAAGACCATTGCGTTCGACGTCGTCCCCCTCGCTGGCGGACTCGTCGATGACGGCTCAGGCGAGACCGACGAGGAACAGAAACTGCGCAATGAATCCCGCAAGATCCTCGATCTGCCGGGATTGGCTGTCGCAGGGACCTGCATCCGGGTTCCGGTGTTCAGCGGACACACCCTGGTGGTACATGCGGAATTCGCCCAGCCCATCACCCCGGACGAGGCCACTTCGCTGCTTGCCGATGCGCCGGGAGTCAAACTCGTCGATATTCCCACGCCACTGGAAGCAACCGGAATCGATCCCTCGTTGGTGGGGCGTATTCGGCAAGATCAGTCGGTGCCGGATGGTCGCGGTATCGTCATGGTGATCTCGTCCGACAACCTGCGCAAGGGTGCGGCGCTCAACGCGGTGCAGATCGCAGAACTCGTCGCCCAGCGCAAATTGGCTTAACTAGCGGTGCTAGGATATGACGCTATGACCGGATCGCGATGGTATCAGCGCTTTATGCAGGCTCCCGGTGGAGCCATACAGGTGAGCGCCTGACACCATCCACCCGGAGCCGCACAGGGCCTTGGACACGTCTTATCGACGTGCCGGGCCCTTCGTCATGTCAGTCGGCTCCGGATCGATTCAGCGCATCAGGGCACCGATTGGCGGCCACGTCCCAGCCACATGAAATGGAATGACTATGACTGTCCACGCCGCACCGAAGACCACTTCGAACGTGCACGTTCGAGCCCTTGAGCCGCTGCCCACACCAGAGCAGGTATTGGCTGATCAACCGCTCAGCGACGCCGCTGCTGAACTCGTGCGCCGCTCCCGCGACGAGATCTGCGATGTTCACGCCGGACGCGACGACCGCCTTGTGGTTGTCGTTGGTCCGTGCTCCGTGCACGACCCTGACGCCGCGGTTGAATATGCGCAACGGTTGGCAGCGCTCGTTCCAGAGCTGAGCGACGATCTTGTCGTGGTGATGCGGGTCTACTTTGAAAAACCACGCACCACGATCGGGTGGAAAGGGCTAATCAACGACCCGCACCTAGACGGTTCGCACGACATCACCACAGGGCTGCGCCTAGCCCGCCGTGTCCTGCTGGACGTGCTTGAGGCCGGCGTGCCTGCCGCGACCGAGTTCCTGGAACCCACCAGCCCGCAATACATCTCCGACGCAGTGTCGTGGGGTGCGATCGGGGCACGTAACCCCGAAAGCCAAGTGCACCGGCAGCTCGCCTCCGGATTGTCCATGCCAGTCGGTTTCAAGAACGCCACCGAAGGTTCCGTCCAAGCCGCCGTTGACGGCTGCATCACCGCCGCGAGTTCGCACGTGTTCTTCGGCATTGACGACCAGGGACGAGCCGCAGCAGTTGAGACGTCTGGCAACCCGGATTGCCACGTTATTCTGCGTGGCGGTGCGACCGGACCCAATTACGATGACGAGTCAATCCGCGCCGCCAATGAACTCGCGGCTGCCGCAGGGCTCGCCCCGAGACTCGTCGTTGATGCCTCCCACGGCAACTCCAACAAGTCCGAGGTGCGCCAGGCTGAAGTGGCTCGCGAACTCGCTGAGTCAATCGCAAGCGGCAACCAGGGAATCTTCGGCGTGATGATGGAGAGTTTCCTCGTCGCTGGAAACCAGAAACCCGCCCCGTCCGGGCTGGTCTACGGTCAATCGGTCACTGACAAATGCATCGATTGGGACACCACAGCCGATCTGCTGCGGACTTTTGCGCAGGCCGTCCGGGCGCGTCGCAGTGTGCAGTAAATGGCTCACTGTGATTCATAGTGGTAGGGGTATAGCGCAGTATGGTGTGCTGAGCGCATCGTTGAAGAGCAGGTGAAATGCCAGACATAATGATCGGCTTGGTCCCGGCAGTTGCTTGGGGCATGCAGGGCATCGTCATGCAAAAGCTCGGCGGCCGGACTGCAAACAAGCAGATGGGCATGGTCCTGACCGCTTTGGTGGTGGCCGTTGGCGTGTTGATCGTGCGACCGCCTACCGCGGGTGCTTGGACGAGCACATTGATCGTGGCTGCCGTCCTCAATGGGGTGCCGTGGACTATCGGTCAGATTCTGCAGATTCGCACGTTCGAGATGATCGGGGTCTCGCGCACCATCCCGATATCAACCGGGATGCAGCTTTTCGGCACGACTCTGGTCGGCGTGGCGTTCTTCAACGAATGGGTGCATGGATGGCAATTCGGTATCGGTGTCCCGGCGTTGATCTTGCTGGTCATCGGTGTGTGGATGACGACCTTCCAGGAGAAGACAGCGGCTCATGACGGTCTGGCGGAATCTGGCGGGAGCATCAAAAAGGGCATCCTGTTGTTGCTGGTGTCATCTATGGGCTACGTGCTGTATGCCACCTCGGGTTTGATCTTTGAAGTAGACCCGCTTGACCTGCTCTTTCCTCAAGCTGTGGTGATGGTGATCGCCACTGGCGCCATTGCTTTCGGCACAGCGAAAAAGGGCGAGGCCTTTGACCGTGAAACCGGGGTATTCGGCTCGAAGAGCTTGGTC
>WPCK01145727.1_pt1 | contig 30298 bp, 31 predicted proteins | sample 5399851 | NCBI WGS metagenome assembly WPCK01 (sample SAMN12869471, study PRJNA574797) | sludge metagenome | isolation source: wastewater treatment of pH11 | place: China:Beijing | collected 2019-05-20 | reverse complement strand
ACTGACATGAAGTCATATTCTTTTGCTTCTGCGCATAGATTTAAAATTTGGGCTTCAGTAGCATCTTGTTTGAGTAGTGTATGATCGATTAATTTATTGATTTCCATTTTTTGTTTCCTTCTTTCTTTTTTTTAATATTTTTTTAATACATCTTTTTCGAATAAGCGTATTTTCAATCAATGTTTCATAGAAATCTTCGATTGATATCAGTAATTGATTTGATAACAATTGTATTTGATTTTGCGTGGGCATTGATTTGATATCAATGGGATAGCGTTCAAATGCCTGGTTGTTTATCTTATAGAATATTTTCTTAATGGGATAATATAAAATGATTGATTCATCATTTTGGGATATCAGTTCTAAACTTGAGAATCCAGATCTGAGGGATTCTAATTTGTAGAATTCTAATGGAATCAGTTTTTCTTTAAAATTGTTATAGAGTTTGAGAAACTGAGGTAGCTCCAATATGGCAGTTTCAGTAGCAAATAAGGAATTAAGCAACCGATCAAAGAAAGGCATGTATATTTTTGTGTCTTCAAAGATAAAAAATTTCATATCTTTTACTTTGGGTTCAAGTGCTTGTAGTAAAATTTCATTACGCTCATAAAAACTCAAGCGATCCCACATATCAAAATATGTGTTTCGTGTTTCTTCATAGGTTGTTTCAAATATTCTCTTTTGATTTAGCCCTGTTTTAAAGACAGAGAGTTTGATAAAGTCGTAGTCTGAATCAAGCTTATAGCCTAAATCATACTTTCGATTCAATGCCTTATATTGATTGACAATATTTTTGTCAATCTTTTGTTTGTGATATTTTTCAAGCACGTTATCTTACTCCTTATCCAATAAACTAACAAAACTGGCCAAAACTATGGGTGCTGTTTCAGCACGCAAAACGTTGGCCCCTAAAGAAACAGGTTCGTATCCAATATCTTTAAATAATTGACGTTCTTTCTCAGAAAATCCCCCTTCTGGACCAATTAAAGCGACGATATCTTGGTTGGGTATCAACCGATCGTAGATATGATTTTTGAGATGAACATCAGCATAGAAGTTTAAACTTCCTTTTTCAGATTCGAGGTTCTTTTTATCAATGACTTTTGAAACTACCAAGGGATATTGACGGTAGGATTGTTCTGAAGCCTCTAAAGCAATGGTGTTAAAGCGTTCTAATTTTCGGTCAGTCTTATTACCATAATCACGCACAACGCCATGATCGGCTTGATAAAGCACAATTTCATCCACGCCAATTTCAGTGGCCTTTTGAATCATCCATTCCAAGCGTTCATTTCTAATCAGAGACATAATAATTTTTAAAGTATAGTTTTTTTCTTTAAATTTAATCGTTTCGATCACTTTAAAATCACTAAGATTGTCGTCTTTAATCTCAACCACAATCCCCAATCCCTTTGCATCAACCAATCTCATAGTATCGCCTGTATGCATACGCAAAACATTTTTGATTTGGTGTAGTTGTGTTTTAGAGAATCTTATATCGTCGATAGAATCAATAAAAAACTGTTGCATTTTTATTTACCTGCGGCTTGTTCGATCAATCGTTTTACCTCAAAAGGTTTTAACCTACGATATTCACCAATCTTTAAATCATCTAAGTTCAAATCACCAATCGCATAGCGGTGTAAACGAATCACAGGTACATTAAAGTGATCCATCAAAGTACGAATCTGACGGTTCTTCCCTTCTTGTAAAACAATATCAAAGGCAGTTCTATCTTTTTGTTTGATATATTTAATACGTTTAACTTTCATGGGTTTATAATCAACATTTTTAACTGTCAATCCTGCTTTAAGGGCGTTGGTTATATCATAGTCCAAGTTGCCTTCCACTGAAACGCGGTAGGTTTTTTCCATTTCGTATGACGGATGGGTCAACATATGGGTAAAGTTACCATCATTGGTTAAAATAAGGGCTCCTGTTGTATCCATATCAAGACGTCCTACAGGGTACAGTCTATTTTTATCTTTAACAATATCTAAGACTGTCGGGCGATCAAATTGATCGTCTGTAGTGGTTACAAACCCTCTGGGCTTGTTTAAAAGGTAATACACAAAGTTTTCTTCCTTTTGAATGGCTTGATTGTTCACGGTAATTTGGTCCTGTGGTGAAACCTTAGTTCCAAGTTCACGCACCACCTCACCATTCACACGCACCACGCCTTTCAGAATAAGTTCTTCTGCTTTTCTTCTAGAAGCAATACCGCTCATGGCGATGGCTTTTTGAAGTCTAATCTCGTTTGAAGAGGCCATTTTCTTCCTCCATTTCTTCAAATTTAATTTCGGGTAACTCTTTTAATGATGTGAGTTTAAAAACATCTAAAAACGAAGGTGTTACTTCATAAAGGATGGGTTTACCGACGGTATCTGCACGACCCACTTCTACAATTAAGTCCATGGCTTCGAGCCTACGACACATCATATCAGAATTTACACCACGAATTTCTTCAATTTCAACCCGTGTAATGGGTTGTTTATAAGCAATAATCGCCAGGGTTTCTAATGCAGCTTGAGAAAGTTGACGTTCGGTATTGATATCCAAAAAAGAAGTAATCAAGCCATGATGTTCTTTTTTTGTGATAAATTTAATACGATTTCCATATTTAACACATTCCACCCCATGATCATCTTGACGATAGCGATCCATAAATGCTTCAATCAAGCCTTCAATCTCTGTAGCATCCATTTCAAACATATCTTTAACTTCATCAATTGAAACACCCTCATCTCCAAAAGCAAAGAGTAATGATTCCAAAGCACTTTGGTAGTTCATCTTAAACAGCCCCTTTCAAATATACAGTTTCTTCCTGTATATTAATTTTTAAATCGCCCATTCTCAGCATGTCTAAGACGGCTAGAAAGGTCACAATTAAATGATGCAGACTGGGTGAATCATTTAAAAGTGCATCTAAGGTATATACTTTTTCATTTAAAAAATGTCTTCTTAAAGTAATCATACGATCATCCACCGAAAGTTCCACTTTTTCAAAAGAAACATCATGTGGATTTGAAATGCGATAACGCATTAAAACCTTATTCATGGCTTTCATTAAATCATAAGGGTTTTGATCAAAGGTGATTCCTTGATCAATGGAATTTTTTAATGATTTAAACAAGTCGGTCGACATCGGTTTAATAAATTGGTGCATCCGTTCATTGAAACGATCGGCCAGTTCAACACTGACTTCTTTATAGCGTTGATACTCAATTAAGCGCCGTATTAAGTCACGTTCTTCCTGTTCAAGATTTTCGACTTCAAGTTCGGTCTTATCGCGAGGCAAGAGTTTTTTACTCTTGTACTCAATCAATCCAGCCAGCTCCGAAATATAATCACTGGCAGCTTCAAGTTTACTTTCATCCTGAGCATTAATAAAGGCAATATATTGATCCGCAAGGTCCACAATATTCAACTCAAAAAGATCAAGTTTATGATCCTTGATCAAATAGAGCATCAAATCAAGAGGCCCATTAAAATTTTCAATCGTTACTTCAAATTTCATGATTTCACCAGTCACAATTATAGCACACGTTCAATTAATTTAGGAACCATTACATTTTCATTCACAATCTCATAAGTGTTTAAAAATTCTTGGATATGTGAATCCGTTATTTCGCTCGAACTGAGTAGTGTTCCTAAAACATCCCCCACTTCGACTTTATCGCCAACCTTCTTATTCAAAATAATACCGGCTTTCATATCAATAACATCTTCAACTGTTGAGCGTCCTGCCCCAAGATGGAGTGAGGTCAAACCCATTTCTAAGGCTTTTAGATCCTTCACATAACCACTGACAGTCGATTTCACATCCACTTTATTTTTCACTGAAATAAATCCATCTAAATCATCAAGAAATGAAATATCGCCCCCTTGTGCAACAATCCACTTTTTAAAAGTTTCATAAGCACGGCCATCACGAAGTGCTGTTAAAGCCATCTCATATCCAGCTTCATAACTATCAGCAATACCACCATGTAGTAACATATAACCCGATGCGACAAGGCAAAGTTCTTCTAAGTCCTTTGGACCTTCATTCTTTAAGGTTTTAACTGCCTCATAAACTTCAAGCGCATTACCGATGGTTGTTCCCAAGGGTTGATTCATATTGGTCAACAAAGCAGTAACATCACGGTTTAATTTTTCTCCAATTGAGATCATCGCCTCGGCCAATTCACTGGCACTTTCTACGTCTTTCATAAAAGCACCTTCACCATATTTAACATCCAAAACAATCGCATCGGCACCGCCGGCAATTTTCTTAGACATGACAGATGCTGCAATTAAAGGTAATGACTCCACAGTTCCAGTGACATCACGTAAAGCATATAAAACCTTGTCGGCATAAACAAGATTTCCTGTTTGTCCAACCACCGCGATATTGATATCGTTAACTTGTTTCATAAATTGATCATTTGAAATGGCGACTTGATAACCATCAATACTCTCAAGTTTATCTAAAGTACCCCCGGTATGACCCAAACCACGGCCACTCATTTTAGCGACTTTGCCACCACAACTTGCGACAATGGGTGAAATGACCATCGATGTTTTATCACCCACACCACCGGTAGAGTGTTTATCAACCTTTTTACCTTGAATACTGGATAAATCAATGACATCACCTGATTTTACCATGGCCTCAGTTAAATACGAAGTTTCATCCATATTCATTCCTTTTAAGGTAATGGCCATCAAAAGTGCCGTTGTTTGGTAATCAGGGATGATCTTGTTTTTAACACCCTCAATCCAGAAATTAATCTCTGCTTGAGTTAACGTATGTCCGTCACGTTTCTTCTCTATAATTTCTACAATTCTCATTTTATACATCCTTCCTTCTATATACAAAACATGTAAATGTATTAAATTCTGTTTTAGACTCCAATTCAAATTGATCCATATCAACTTCTGGAAAAAAAGTATCACCAATCACGTCATTATCATGGATCAGTGATAAAACCAATTTATCAGCAAAAGGCATGGCCAATTTGTATATTTCACCGCCGCCTGCAACAATAATCTCTTCATCAAAAGACTGAGACAAAAAAGCCGGCAAATCTTTTATATCATAAGATTCATCTCTGGAAACCACCAAGATATTTCGACCTTGAAGGACTTTAGGCAATCCTTCATATGTTTTTCGTCCCATGATCAATGTTTTATGCATTGTGTAATTTTTAAAATGGTTTAAATCTTCTTTATTATGCCATGGCATCACACCCTTAAGTCCAAGTGTACGATGCTTATTCATAGCAGCAATCAAAGTAATCATTAGACAGATACCTTGGCTTTAATAGCCGGATGATGATCATAGTCTACAATTTCAAAGTCTTCAAACTTAAAATCATCAATTTCTTTTTGATTGCCATGAATGATTAACTTCGGCAACGGTTTGGGCTCTCTTTGGAGTTGGAGTGCAACCACTTCAAAATGATCATTATAAATATGTGCATCACCTAAGGTATGAACAAATTCCCCTACTTCAAGATCTGTTATTTTCGCTACCATGTGAAGTAAAAGCGCATATGAAGCAATATTAAAAGGAACGCCTAAAAAGATATCTGCAGATCGTTGATAAAGTTGGAGTGAAAGCTTACCTGACGCACTCACATAAAATTGAAGAAAAGCATGACAAGGCGGTAAAGCCATGTCTTCTAGTTCCGCAGGATTCCAAGCGCTCAAAATAATTCTTCTTGAGCTGGGATTGTGACGAATGGTATCAATGACGGTTTGAAGTTGATCAACGCCATTGAAATTTCGCCACTGTTTACCGTAAACAGGGCCCAAATCCCCGTACTTCTGCGCAAAATCATCGTCTTCAATTACTTTTTCGACGAATTCCTTCATGGTTTCTCCCTTAAAATCATCAGATTTTTGGAACTTAGCATAAGGCCATTCATTCCAAATTCTAACTTTATTTTCAACCAACCATTTGATGTTGGTATCTCCAGAAACAAACCAAATCAGTTCTTTTGCTAAAGACGGGAAATGGACCCTCTTTGTGGTTAAAAGCGGGAACCCCTCAGACAAATCAAATCGCATTTGATATCCAAATACACTTCGCGTTCCGGTTCCCGTTCTATCACTTCTATCTTCGCCATGTTCAAGGACATGACCACATAAATCTAAATAATTTCGCATACTATCACCTAGTACTTATTATACACGATAACTTGCGATATTTAAAATGTTAATAGCTTTCTAAAAATTCAACATGTTCGGCAATAATGGTCAACTCATTATTTTTAATTTCTAAACGGCCTTTAATTCCCAACAAGCAATTTAATTTTGCCCGTTCTATAATCTCACGATTAAAGCCTTTCCAAAGCACTACATTGAATGTATCATATCTAAAATAGCCATCAGCTTCACGAAAATTTGACTTAACTTTCACGCCAATTGATGCATACTCCTTTGCAGTAGCCCCTTCAATCACGACCGGTTTTGAATCATAGCGTCCAACAACTTGAACATAATTCATCTCATTTCCCCCCTTCCTATTTATTTTACTTTGGGTATTAATTCTAAATACGCAACTGAAAAATCTCTCAAATACGCCATTATAGCTTCAACATCCTTAGGTTTTACACTACGAATGGACTCTAGATACTCATAGAAAGGTATCTTTTTAAAATAAGCAGTCATTACATTGATAGCGTAACGATCATAATTATCTAAGGTGAGAATTGATTCTCCCCATGACCGTTTCGTAATTTGATCAAAGACCTTCACATCCAATTCCAGATTTTCCATTTTGGAGGTAACCAAGGACTTAAATTGATCGTTCTTTTCTCCTTCATTAAAGAAATAAATTACCCCAAACCCATCCTGAAGATCAACATCAAAGGAGAAATAATTGTTAATAATTTCAAGGTCAATCCAGCTTTGAAAGTCATCATTAAGTTGAGAAAAATTAATATTCAATAAAGTACGAATCAAAAACTCATCTTTTAAGATATGGGTTCCCTCATACTTAAATTTAAAACTCAAACTGGCCTTGGGTGTTTTAACCATAAAAGGGATGACTTCATTTTCAAGTGCTACCGATAAAGGTTCCGGCTCAAAAACATCTTCAATCACCATGGGTTCAGTTTGACGCAAAGGATATTTTTCAATCATTTCAAAGATTTTTGATGGTTCTTCACCACTGACTACCACCACAGCCATGCGTTCTGGTCGATAGTTCATATCATAGGCACGTAAAACATCCTCTAAATTTGTATCACTTACAGAGGCTTCTGTACCACCAATGTCATACTTCATAGGGAATTTTTGGAAAACATTCTCATAAGTTTGCATCAACAAAAACATATTGGGATTGTTGGCATACATTTTCAATTCCTCTATGATAATTCCCTTTTCTTTCTCAATACTGGCCTCATCTACATAAATACGGTTGATGAGTTTCATTAAAAGTGCCAAAGGGGCTTCAATATCTTTATAGGTACTGAAGTAATAAACCGTTTTATCATACGAAGTAAAAGCATTGGCACTGGCTCCAAGCTCAGTAAACTGTGATAAAATATCACCCTCCTCATCTTCAAAGAGTTTATGCTCTAAAAAATGGGCCAATCCCATCTTATGAGTCACGGTTTCATCCAATACGCGTTGGGTTAAGTTCAAAGCTCCAAAAGACGTTCCATACGCAGCAACCGTCTTTTTAAATCCTTTTTTCTCAATTATAAAAACATTGAGCCCAGAACTCGTGATACCATGATAAGCATTTTCATGAAATATATTTTCTATTTTACGCATCTTGTACTCCTCTATAGACAAAGATAAAAGGTTTTTCAATTAAAGATAAAACTTCTTTTACTTCCGCCTCTGTAACTTTCTCAAAAGCAGCCATTAAATCTGCAGGCGTATCATCCATACCCAATCGATTGTTTCTAAAAACAAAATCAATTGATTTACGTGTACTCTCAGAAATGCCACTTAATTTGTTAATCTGGTATTGTTTTGCGCTGTAAAGATCCAAATCATCTCGCTTCATAAGCTCAAATTGTTCTGAAATCTTACTCAAGACAACCGCTTCGTTATTCGAATCAAAACTGGTCGAAATATAAAACAAACCATCATAGATGAGTTGTGATGCGTAGATGCTATAACACAAACTCTCTTTTTCGCGTATATTCTTAAATAAGTACGATGAGGGGCTTTGTCCTAAAATTCCTAAAAATAATAAATACGGATAATAAAGCCGATCTCCAGGTTTGATGTTTATTTGATAAACCTGAACCAATTCACTTTGACTCAAATCATGTGTTTCAAATACAAAATCCGCTTCAATATTCGTCTGCACTGGTGCTGGAATATGAAGCGGCTTCATGGATTCAACATACACATCCCCCAAGTCCCCCATCATGTACCATTCGGTAAACGACTCATTTACCACTCTTTCATGAAAATTCAACATATCGTTTAAAGTCATTGTTTCTAAATCATCGGCATATCCTGACAAGGAAATACCAAAAGTTTGATCCCCACCCGCTAACTCAAAGGCTTTGGTAATCGCATAATAGTTAGGTGTTTCCGTTGCACTCTTGATATCTTGGTTAACATTCTTTTTCGCTTCAGCAAATGTTTCTTCATTGATTAATGGACGTTTAAAGGTCTCTAAAATGAAATCAACATAGATTTCATGTAGTTTTTCTTCCACAAATCTTTCATTGATACCTCTTAAAGATAATTCAATAATCAAATATTTACCAACACCATAGGTACGCGTACTATATTTCATACCATACGCAAGATCTTGTGCTTCAGTAATTAATTTTTTAGTTGGATATTTCTGCAGTCGATCACTGAAAAGTTGCGATAACACGTTTGCTTTGGTTACGCTTTCTTTCTTTAAGTCTAAAATAACACGTAAAGACATGCGTACTTCATTAAATTTTGTATCATTGATTTGGTAGATTCCTACTTTATCCATAAATTAATACCTCCGGTATGCTATAATATATATTAATCTAAATGTAAATTAAATCAAGGAGAGATTTTTATGATTCTTAAAGATGATGTAGTTTTTTTAACAGATTTATATGAATTTACAATGGCATATACTTTCTTTAAAGAACAGAAACATGAAGAAATTGTTTATTTTGATATGTTTGCTAGAAAAGTACCAGATTCAGGGGGTTATATGATTTTCAATGGTTTGTATCGCCTGATTGAAGGCATACAAAACTTTAAATTTGAAAACAAACATATTGACTATCTCAGAGAATGTGGATTTAAAGATGAAGACTTTTTAAATTATTTAAAGAACATGAAAATTACGCTCGATATTTGGGCTGTTGAAGATGGTACTGTTGTTTTTGGAAACGAACCCCTCGTAACGGTACGTGGTCCCATCATCCAAGCACAATTAATTGAAACCATGTTGCTTTTATCCATCAATTACCCCACTCTCATTGCCACAAAAGCCAGTCGCATTGTGACAGCTGCCAGAGGTCGCGCCGTTTTGGAATTTGGTGCACGTAGAGCCCATGGTTATGACGCTTCATTAGAAGGCGCACGTTCTGCCATCATTGCAGGATGCATTGGTACTTCCCATACCCTGGCTGGCGCAAAATATGGTGCCTATGTCTCAGGAACCATGGCCCACTCCTATATCCAAATGTATGATACTGAATATGAAGCTTTTCTAAATTTTGCTAGAATTAATCCAGATAATGCGATTTTCTTAGTCGACACTTATGATACTTTAGAATCAGGCGTTCCAAATGCGATTCGGGTTGCTAAAGAATACCTTATCCCCAACGGATATCGTCTAAAGTCCATCAGACTTGATTCAGGAGACTTATCCTATCTATCTAAAGAAGCCCGTATCATGCTAGATGAAGCAGGTTTTCAAGACTGTAAAATTATGGCATCGAATTCATTGGATGAGTACATCATCGATGACCTTATTTACCAAGGTGCACGCATTGACCAATTTGGTGTAGGCGAGAAATTGATTACCTCTAAGTCTGAACCTGTGTTAGGTGGTGTTTATAAATTAGTTGCACAGGAAAAAGACGGTAAAATTATTCCAAAAATTAAAGTCAGTGATAACATTGAGAAAATAACCAATCCCGGATATAAACGACTTTATCGTTTCTACGATCGCACAACCAATAAAGCAATTGCTGATTATATTGCACTTCATGACGAAGAAATACCTAAGGATAATCTCACAATTTTCGACCCCCAAGCCCCTTGGAAAAAACAAACCATCACCAATTATGACATTCGTGAATTGCAAGTTCCAATCTTTAAAAATGGTGATTGTGTTTATGAATCATTTTCACTTTATGACATCTCAGTTTATGCCCAAAAAGAACGAGAGTCATTCTGGGAAGAAGTTAAAAGGCTTCATTACCCCCATAATTATTATGTGGACCTCTCTCAAGAACTCTATGATCTCAAATTAGAGCTTTTACATGAACATGCTGAATAAAGTAAAAAAAGAATCTCACTCGGGATTCTTTTTTAGTATCACTTCAAATACGGTCGCTGTTTCATCAGATTGGTTCACCATCACAGTGCTTTGATGTAAATCCAGTATACGTCTAACAAGCGGTAAACCCAAACCATTCCCTTCTGTCTTTCGTGAATCGTCAATTTGATAAAATTCTTCAAATATTTTCTGTCTTTTGTGTACGGGAATCACATCCCCTTGATTGGAAATTAAAACGCGTAAATTATCATGCTCATCGATGATTTTAATGTCCAATTCTTTATGATCATATGAAAACTTAATGGCATTTGAGATAAGATTCACCCAAACCTGGTACATCATTTCTTCATTGGCTAAATAATCATAATCCTCTCCCTCAAAATTTAAGGACAAATTTTTATGGAGCCAATTGCCTTCCAATAAAACAACCACTTGTCTGAGTTGTTCAGTCACATTGAAAACCGTTTTATCACTCACATAGCGCTGTCTTTCAACCTTGGATAGATTTAATACATTGGTTGATAGATCACTCAATCGTTCAGTTTCACTGATAATAATATCCAAATATTCATGTTTTTCTGTATCAGATATCTGATCATCTTTTAATAACTTGGCAAATCCAGCAATAGAAGCAATGGGTGTTTTAAATTCGTGTGAATAATTATTAACAAAATCCCTTCTTAAAATTTCTGTGCTCTCAAGTTCACTGGCCATACGATTAAAGCTTTTGGATAGTTTCTTAAAAATATCAGGTCCACTTAAATAAATACGAGCATTAAACTCACCGTTGGCCAATTGGTCAATCCCATTAATCAATATTTGAAACGGTTTTATCGGAACTTTACCAAAGATAAAAGAAATCACAGAGCCAATAACCAAATTCATAATTATAAACCAAACAAGCAGTAAGTGTTGGCCTTCTTTTGTAACGCCTACAAAATCAGCAAAAAGATTTGAAAGCGCAAAAACTATCATCATCGTTAACGACATAAAAATGAAGTAACTGATTCCAAAGAACAACCTTAAGGATACTTTTTTCCAAAGTTTCATTTATGAATCACCGCCTTATACCCCAAGCCACGAATCGTTTCAATACTAAAATCATCGACCTTTTCAAATCGTTTTCTTAAGCGTGTAATGTGAACATTGACCGTTGTATCTAATGAATTTGAACCCATTCCCCATATTTCATCCATGAGGTTTAAGCGCGTAAATATTTTATTGGGGTTGGACAAAAGTTTATAGAGTAAATAGAATTCTTTTTGAGGAAGTGTTTCAATTTTTCCATCCATATCAACCGTCAACGCATCATAATTCAAGATAATATCACCGACTGTGAGTTGGTGTTCACTCACAATTTGAGCCCGTCTTAAAAGTGCTTTAATGCGCAGTAATAATTCCTCTTCATTAAAGGGTTTTACCATATAATCATCAATGCCCAATCGAAAACCCTTGTTTCTATCTTCAGGTAATTGTTTTGCGGAAAGCATTAAGATTGGGATTTCAAACTCCGCTTCTCTCAGGTTTTGGGTAAATTCATAGCCATCCATATTGGGCATCATCACGTCCAAAATAATGATATCAATATGACTTTCATCCAAAACATCCATGGCCTCAAGACCATCATACGCAACATATACATCGAAATTGTGATTCTTTAAAATTGTCTGAATTAATTTAGACATATTATTATCATCTTCAACCACCATGATTTTAAACATAGGAACACCCCTTTTTAATTCAGTCCTAGTATATCACGAAACAATAACTAAAGATTAACGAAGCATCACTTAACAATCAGTTAATAAATTTGGTTTATACTGTAAATGTCAAAAAGGAGGACAAAATGTTACAAATCAAAAATATAACCAAAACCTATGTAACGGGCGAATATAAGCAAGTTGCATTAAATGGAATCAGTTTCAATTTAAGAGATAGTGAACTGGTCGCCATTTTAGGTCAATCTGGTTCTGGAAAAACAACCACATTAAATATTATTGGTGGCTTGGATCGTTATGATAGTGGCGATATCATTATCAATGATGTTTCAACCAAAAATTACTCTGACAGAGATTGGGACTCCTATCGTAACCACACGATTGGATTTGTGTTTCAAAGTTACAACTTAATTCCACACCAATCTATCTTGTCAAATGTTGAACTGGCTTTAACAATCTCTGGTATCTCTTCTTCAGAAAGAAAAAGCCGTGCCATTAAAGCGTTAGAAGATGTGGGCTTGGCAGATCACATTCATAAAAAACCAAATCAAATGTCTGGTGGACAAATGCAACGTGTTGCGATCGCAAGAGCGCTTGTGAATGATCCAGATATCTTATTGGCTGATGAACCCACAGGAGCCCTTGACAGTGAAACCAGCTTAGTGGTCATGGAGCTTTTAAAAGAGATTGCCAAGGATCGATTGGTAGTCTTGGTAACCCATAACGAGGAATTGGCTGAATCCTATGCAACCCGTATTATTCGATTACATGATGGAGAAATTATTTCCGATACAGATCCCTATGATCTAGATGAAAAACACGGAGAAAATGCCCAACATAAAAACTTGGGGAAAACATCCATGTCATTTTTAACGGCGTTAACACTCAGTTTTAACAATCTAAAAACAAAGAAAGCACGTACCTTTTTAACTTCTTTTGCTGGATCGATTGGAATTATTGGAATTGCTTTAATTTTGGCCCTTTCAACAGGTGTGAATCAATATATAGAAGACATCCAAAGAGATACCATGGCTTCCTATCCAATTGTGCTTCAATCACAATCCTTGGATCTTTCATCCATCATTGATATGGGTGCACCCAACAGTTCAGATGTAGGTGAAGATAGAACCGCTGTTTATGCGAATACAACCATGCTAGAACGCGTTTCTCTAACAACCCAAAGTATCAAAGAAAATAACTTAAGCGAATTCAAACATTACTTAGATAATGAGGATTCTGAAATCCACCAATATGTGGGCTCAAATGGGATAATCTATAGCTATGATGTCGCTTTTAAAGCCTATGCAACAGATCCAAATGGTGAATTGATCAATACAGATGGTTCTACCTTTGAAGAAGACAGTTCATTCATGGGAATGGGTGGTGGTAGCCCAATTACCTCACTCATTTCCACAACCTCTACTTTTACTGAACTCTTGCACGGACAAAGCGATGACCTTATTTCTAATGTTCTCTTGGATAATTATGAAGTCGTAGAAGGCGCTTGGCCAACAAAAATGGATGAAGTCGTCTTAATTTTAGACCAAAACCAAGAAATATCGTTGGCAACACTTTATGAATTGGGTGTATTGCCAAAAGAAGATTATGATGAAATCTTAGAGAAAATCGATAAAGGTGAAACCATAACTTTTGATGAGATAACCTTGGATTATGAAACACTCCTAAATCATACCTTCCAAATGATTCCGGATGCAGCCTTTTATATAAAAAATGATGAAGGTTATTTTACTGAAATCATAGAAGGTGAAGAAGCCTTTAATAACCTACTTGATGAGAGTATGACGCTAAAAATTTCGGCCATCATCAAACCCATAGATTCAGATGCCTCACAACTCATGAGTGGCACAATTGGTTATACCCGTTTATTGAGTAATCATATTATTGATATTACCAATAATTCCGAGGTGGTTTTATCTCAAATTGACAATCCCGATACCAATGTTTTAAATGGTCTGACCTTTGATCCAAAGGATGATGCTACAATCATTGAAGATACTAAAAATTACTTGGCATCAATGGGTGTCTCCGATAAAGCAACACTCTTAAAAAGTATGATGCGTTCGATTTATGGCAATGATCCTGAAATGCTTGACCAAATGATGGCAATGAGTGAAATTCAACAAGCTACCGTTTTGGATCAATATCTAATGGATCCTGAAGACGATGTAATTTTATCAATCTATGATAACTATATATCTTCAGGTAGTTATGATGATAATATGGCTTCGTTTGGATGGATTTCACTTGATGCCCCAAGCAGCATCTCTATCTACACAGACAGTTTTGAAGCCAAAGACGGCATCACCAATAGTATCGCAAACTATAATGAAACAGCCGCTGACGAAAATTACATCACATACACTGATTATGTTGGCTTGTTGATGTCTTCTATTACCACAATTATTAATGTAATCTCTTATGTACTCATTGCATTTGTTGCGGTATCCTTAGTTGTATCTTCAATCATGATTGGTATTATTACCTATATTTCAGTGCTTGAAAGAACCAAGGAAATTGGAATCTTGCGCGCCATTGGTGCTTCAAAAAGAAATATCTCCAATGTCTTCAACGCTGAAACCTTTATTGTTGGATTACTCAGTGGCATCATTGGGATCGGAATTACTTTGATCTCACTCATCCCCATTAATGCTCTGATTCATAAAATCGCAGGGACCACTGATGTGAGTGCTTCCTTACCAATACCCTATGCTTTGGTATTGATATTATTAAGTCTCGTCCTAACTGTTATTGCTGGACTCTTGCCCGCTTCTAAAGCAGCCAAACAAGATCCTGTAATCGCATTAAGATCTGAATAACATAAATAAAAACTGTCTGAAACTTATAAGTTTCAGGCAGTTTTTTCTTAAGCACCTCCAAGGTACAATTCTTTAACTTTATCAGAGTTTCTTACTTCATTTGAAGGCCCCTCAAATTTAATAGAACCCCCTTCAATAATATAAGCATAATCAGCAATCTCCAAAGCTTTATGTGCATTTTGTTCAATTAAAAGAATGGTCATGCCGTCATTATTTATTTCTCGAATGATTTCAAAAATTTGCTTAACAATCAAAGGTGCAAGTCCCATACTGGGCTCATCCAACAAGAGTAAATCAGGTTTGGAGAGTAAGGCTCTAGAGATGGCTAGCATTTGTTGTTCCCCACCGGAAAGTGTATTGGCATCTTGGTTTTTACGCTCTTTTAAAATTTCAAACTTCTCATAGACCAAAGACAATTCTTTTTCAAGTTGGCTCTTATCTTTTCGGGTATAGGCCCCCAATAATAGATTTTCTTCAACACTCATACCAGAAAAAATGCGCCTGCCTTCTGGAACATGAACAATCCCCTTTTTAACGATATTGTGTGGTTGCATGTTTTTTAAAGGAACCTCGTTGAATAGGACTTCGCCTTCTTTTGGTTTCAACAACCCTGAAATTGCTTTTAAAAGTGTAGATTTACCGGCTCCGTTGGCACCAATTAAAGTCACGATTTTTCCCTTTTCAACATATAGCGATACATCCTTGAGTGCCTTAATTTCGCCATAGTTTACGGTAAGATTATTTATTTTTAACATCAATCATCACTTCCTAAATAGGCATCAATTACCAATTGATTATTTTTAATTTCACTGGGTGTGCCACTGGCAATCAGTTGTCCATAATTTAGGACATGAATTGTATCACAAAGCGACATAACCAAGGACATATCGTGTTCAATTAATACGATCGTTAAATCAAACTTTTCATGAATTAAATTGATAAAACCGATTAAATCTTGTGTTTCCTGTGGATTCATACCTGCTGCCGGTTCATCCAAAAATAAGGTTTTCGCTCCGGTTGCAAGGGCTCTGGCAATTTCCAAACGGCGTTGTTCACCATAGGACAACGAACTGGCCAATTGATGCCTTTTTTCAATTAAATCCGTAATGTCTAGGAATTGTTTGGCCTTTTCATGCACAATGCGCTCTTCCCGGTAATAGGCTCTACTTCTAAATACAGCGCCTGCCTTCGAGTATTTAACACTTTCATTCATCGCAATTTTTATATTATCCAATAAACTTAAATCCTTAAATAAACGTATATTTTGGAAAGTACGCGCAAAGCCCAACTTGGTTATCTCGTGTACTTTCTTTTTACTTAAGTTAATATCCTTGTCACTGTGATAGGTAACACTGCCTTCAGTTGGACTATAAAATCCCGTTAAGCAATTAAAAAGGGTTGTTTTTCCAGCACCGTTGGGTCCAATGATGCCAATTTTGTTTCCTTTTTCAACTTTAAAGTTTACATCTGAAATGGCGACAATTCCCCCAAAACGTTGGGTTAAATGATCAATCGTAAGTAGGGTCATTGTCTTTCCTCCTTTTCAGTAATTTCTTAAAGCTAAGTTCATATTTTCCCATCAAACCACTGGGTTTGAAAATCATCATTATGATTAATAAAATTGAGTAAATAATGACACGTTCTTGTGCATACCTTTGAAATACCAGGTTAATAACACCCAATGTAATGGCTGAGATGACAGTCCCAGTAAAACTTCCCAATCCACCTAAAACTGCAATAACCAATATATCTACTGATTTATTAAAATCAAAGAGTCCTGGCATAATAATCGTATAATAGGATGCATAAATGCTACCCGCAAGACTCGCAAAACAGGCACCAATCAAGAAGGCTGAAACCTTATCTTTGGTGAGATTGATTCCCATGGCTCCTGAGGCAATTTCATCTTCTTTTATGCCATGCCAAGCCCTTCCAAATCGTGAGTTTTTTAACGCTGATAAGATATAGAGGGTCAAGGCAGTGAATATGAATATCATTGTAAAGTTTGGAAATCTTGGGATATTAGAAATCCCAATGGCACCGCCCGTAAAGTCCCCCATATTGACCACAATAATACGAATCATTTCGGATATACCCAGGGTTGCGATCGCAAGATAATCCCCTTTTAAGCGTAGGGTTGGAATCGCAACAATAAGTGAGACAACGGTAGTGACAACAATTCCAACCAGAATACTCAAACCAAAACCCCAAATAGTGGGTACGGTTTTAAGTACTATGGCGGTACTATAGGCTCCAATTGACATAAAACCAGCATGACCCAGTGAAAATTGCCCCGCAACCCCTAAAATAAGATTTAAAGAGGCTGCTAAGATAATATTAATTAAAATAGCGATAATGGCAATCTCTTGAGAACGTTTGATGATGCCTGCTTCAATCAACAAGCGAACTACCCCAAAGATGATAAGTGCAAAAAAGATCCAGGCAAGGGTTCCTTTATTAAATCGTTTTTTCATACCTTTTGATCCCCTTTCTTACCAAATAACCCGGTGGGTTTTATAATTAAGATGAGAATCAAAATAAAATACACCACGGCGTCGCGCCACATTGTGAAAGGTGTAATGGCGATGGCTGTTTCAAGTGCACCAATAAAAAACCCCCCAAAAACAGCACCATGTAATAGACCCACACCCCCAAATACGGCTGCAATAAAGGCTTTTAAACCTCTGGCAACACCCATCAGCGGCGTGATGTTATTATAGTAGTTTGCAACCAAAGTCCCTGCAGCAGCAGCCAAAACACTTCCGATAACAAAAGTGATGGTAATGGTTCTATTCACATTGATCCCCATTAAACTGGCGGCTTCAGAATCAGTTGAGACAGCACGCATCGCGCGACCAAAATTGGTATGATAGACAATAAATTGTAATAGAATCAGCAAAATAATGGTGACTGTGAAAATAACAATCTGATTACCAGAAATCACAACATTACCAATTTTAATTGACTGAAACAACTCAACAGGAGGTAAAGCAATAATATCTGCCCCAAAATAGCGCATAACTAAGTTTTGTAGTAATAGTGACATTCCAATTGCAGTGATTAAAGCAGAAATACGCGTAGAGTTTCTCAAAGGACGGTACGCAATTTTTTCAATTAAAAAGCCGATAAAACCACAGACAACCATAGAAAAAATTAAAGCCATCACAAACGGCCATTTAAAACGAGCCATGGCAACATATGACATATAAGCCCCTAGCATAAAGATTTCACCATGGGCAAAATTAATCAATTTCATGATGCCATAAATCATGGTGTATCCCAGCGCAATAAGAGCATAGATGCTTCCAATTGTTAATCCATTTAAAATCTGCTGCATAATTTGATCCATAAAAAATCTCCTTTCTTAAAAATGGTAAAAACGGGGTGGTAAATCCACCCCAAACTTTTTATGGTTCGACAATTGTTGCATTAACCTCAACACCGTCTTTCAATTCGATAACATAGGTTGATTTTTCAGCATTGTGTAAATGATTGATGGAGATGGTTCCTGTAACAGCCACAAAACCTTTTGTGTTTTTGATTGCGTCATTAACCTTAATCGGATCAGGTTCACCCGCTCTCACCAAAGCATCTAAGGCCAAATTGGCAGCATCAAATGCTAAAGCCGCAAATCCAATGGGTTCTTTTCCATATTCTGCTACAAAGGCATCCACAAATGCACTGTGTTCTTCAGAATTGATTAATTTGGAATAATGGTTTGAATAGAAAACATTGTTTAAAGCTTCAGCCCCCGCCAAATCAACAAAGTCAACCGAATCATAGCCATCCACACCTAAGATAGGCAAGTTAACATCCAATTGATGTGCTTGTCTTAAAAGCGGCCCAATTTCCGAATAATATCCAGGAATAAAGAGTGCTTCAACTTCTTGGTTGTTTTTAACTTTTGTTAAGATGCTTGAAAAATCACTTTCTCCTTGAGCATAGAATTCTTCAAAAATAACTTCTCCACCCAATTTTTCAACATATTCTTTATATATTTTCGATAGCCCTTGTGCGTATTCAGAAGTATTATCTGCGATAATACCCACTTTTTTAAAGCCCTTGGTTTCTACAGTAAAATTAGCCATCGTAACTGCTTGGAACATATCTGAATAACAGACGCGATATCCAAATGGATATCCAACCTTACCATCATTGGTTACGGTGTCTGTTGTTGCAGATGGAGAAATGGTTGGCACTTGAGCCTCTCCAGATGCCTTAACAGCCTGAGCCGATGTACCAGAAATGGTTGCACCAATAATGGCGAAAACCCCTTCTTCAGCCAAAGCCATTTGAACCAAATATGATTCTGATGGATCGGACTTACCATCGCGAGAAACAATTTCAACTTCCTTGCCATTGAATCCACCTTTTTCATTAAACAGCTTAACAGCAAGCTCAACGCCTTCAAGTTCCGCAACACCATATTGCATTCCGACACCGGTTAAATCAAAGTTTACACCCAATAATAACTTGCCATCTGCTCCGTTTGCGCTTCCCCCACAAGCGACCAAACTCAAGGTGATAAATGCCATCACCATCAATCTCAAATACTTTTTCATATCTCGTTCTCCTAACTCTTTTTATTAGTATACTCAAGTTTGACAGAGATTACAAGATGATTTTCACTCGATTATCATTTTCTTTCATGTAGCTTACATTAAATTTACATCTTGAACAATCCATAACACATGATATACTATGAATATAAGGAGGTACGACAAATGGTTGAAAAATATTTAAATGAACTCACCAGTTCATTGGGTGTACTTTATATTAAGCTACATCAACATCATTGGTATGTCACGGGACAGAAATTCTTTACCTTACATGAAAGGTTTGAAGCGTACTATGACGAAACCACAGAATATCTAGATGAAGTCGCAGAAAGAATGTTGGCGCTAAACTTAAACCCAGTCTCAACACTTCAAGAATTCTTGGAACATGCTTGGATTAAGGAAACCCCTTATACCCAAAAAGTAAGTGACCGTGATATGGTCTTGTCTGTAATGGATGACTTTAAAACGATGGCTGCGAAACTTCAAGAAGGCCTTGATATCACTGCAGATGCAGGTGATGATGTAACCAATGATATGTTTGTGGGGATGAAACAAGCCTACGAAAAACATATTTGGATGTTACGTGCTTATCTAGATTAAAGATGTACTAAAAAAGGATCTCCACTATTTGGAGATCCTTTTTTTAGTTGTCTTGTTTTTCTAAAACACGATTGACTTTATTTTCAATTTCATCTAAGGCCAATTCCACAAAGGCATGCATGGATACAATATGTTGTGATTGTTCACCATAACGTCTGAGGTTTACAGTTTTGTTTTCTACTTCTTTATCACCCAGGATCAATTGTAGTGGAATTTTTCCTTTTTGAGCTTCACGTAAACGATAACCCAGTTTTTCATTTCGATCGTCAATTTCACTGCGAATACCATGTTTATCAAGAAGGTCTTTGACTTCTTTGGCATATTCAGTATGATAAAGCGCGTTGACTGGAATAATTTGAACTTGAAGGGGCGCCAACCAAAGTGGGAATGCACCCGCAAAGTGCTCAATTAAAATTCCAATAAAGCGTTCGACTGAACCAAAGATTACGCGGTGTAAAAGGACGGGTTGTACTTTTGAACCTGTGTCATCAATAAATGAAAGGTCAAAGCGTTCTGGTAAATTCATATCCAATTGGACAGTACCACATTGCCATGTACGATTGAGCGAATCCCTAACAATAAAGTCCAATTTTGGACCATAGAATGCGCCATCCCCTTCATTAATTTTATAAGACTTTCCTGCTTTTTCACAAGCGTTTTTAAGGGCTTGTTCAGATTCATCCCAAACAGAAATATCACCAATGTAGTTTTCTTCAGGTCTTGTGGAGAGTTCAATATCATACTCTAAACCAAAGACATGATACACTTCATCTAGAAAATCAATGATTTCAAGAACTTCAGCTTCAATTTGTGAATGACTCACAAAGATATGCGCATCATCCTGTGTAAAAGCACGGACTCTAAATAAACCATTCAATGCACCACTGGCTTCATGTCTATGAACATGACCCAACTCTGCTAAACGAAGTGGTAAATCTCGATAGGAATACAAACCGTTTTTATAAATCAGAATGCTTCCAGGACAATTCATGGGTTTAACCGCAAATTTTCTTTCATCAATTTCTGAGATATACATATTGGATTGGTAATTATCCCAATGGCCCGATGTTTCCCAAAGCTCACGACTCAACAAGGCAGGCGTTTCTATAAATTCATAACCACGTTCAATATGAACCTTTCTCCAATAATCAAGGAGTAAGTTTTTTAAGATCACACCATTGGGCAACCAAAATGGAAATCCTGGACCATATTCACTGAACATAAATAAACCCAGCTCTTTACCCAATTTTTTATGATCGCGTTGCTTGGCAGCTTCAAGCCATGCCAAGTAAGCATCCAAATCTTCTTTTTTATCAAAGCTAATACCATAGATTCTTTGGAGCATTTTATTGTTGGAGTCAGCCTTCCAATAAGCGCCTGAAACCTTAAGCAATTTAAAATATTTGACTTCTTTTGTTGAAGCAACATGTGGACCACGGCATAAGTCCACAAACTCACCCTGACGATAAGCTGTAATCATAACATCATCATCTGATAAGTTATTTTCAATCAAATCAATTTTATAAGGATCGTCTTTGAACATCTCTAAAGCTTCTGCACGTGTTAATTCTTCACGTGTTATGTATTTCGCTTCTTTGGATATTTTTTTCATTTCTTTTTCAATTTTTTCGAAATCCGCTTCTGATAAAACTGTATCGCCCAAGTCAACATCATAGTAAAAACCATCTTCAATGACAGGTCCTACCCAAAATTTGGCTTGAGGATAAATTCGTTTGATGGCCTGTGCCATCACGTGTGCACTGGAGTGATTTAATACACTTAAGCGTGCATCTTCCTTAATATTTAACATACTATCATTTCCCTTCAAAAAATAAAAAATACCACGAAACTTAAGGACGAAAGATCGCGGTACCACCTTAATTCACAAGTCTATCTTGTGCGCTCTAATCCATAACGCGGAATAAACGGAAACTTTTCTAAGTTTCAACTCCAAGGTGGTAATCTATGACTGCATCCGAAGTTTTCACCAACCACTTCTTCTCTAAATTAGCACATCACAAATCATGTCCTTTTCTTCGTTTGTAAGTTAATTATAATACGATGCGGCTGCAAATGCAAGCAAGTTAAAAAAGTAGATTTTAATTGCTTTATTTGCGATTTATTTTGCTCGTAAAATAAGATAATACAAGAAATAATAACGCTGTAAAAACTAAATACAGGATGGAATGAAGATGTGTCAGAGTGATATCGCCCACCTCATAGACAATCCCCAATTGTAGTTCAATCGGTTTTACGATTTCAATTGGAACACTGGACAATACTTCACCCATCATCACTTGTTTGAATAGTAAAGCACTGTGAGAGGGTGGAAAGAGTTTGATTACCATTTGAACTGCCGATGGTAAACTACCAATCGGAACATAGATTCCAGTTAAAAACCCGGAAATGGTTCCTACAATAATACTCAGTGTGGTAAATGCATTGTTGGATTGTATGAAAGCAACAACAAAGAAAACCATGGATGCACTGGATATAGTTGATAATACTAAAATACCCAGCATTTGAAACAGTTGCATGCCAGTTAATATATCCTTACCGTTAATGAGTAAATACCCTTCTGCCAAGATCAAGGTCATCAAACTCATAAGCAATGAAACAAAGATTGCACTGAATAGATGCGATAAAATACGTTTCATATTATTTAAAGGAGAAATGAGAAAGTCTTTTTCGACCCCTGAAGTTTTATCCTCAACCATGATTCCCAAACTACCCAAGGCACTGGTCATCCCAGTAACAGCTAAGATTCCAGAAATCATCCATAAATCCGTGAAATACCGTCCATCTTCTAATCCTATATTTTGGCCTTGTACATCCCCTAAAAATAAAATATAGAGGCCTAAAATAATAACTGCTGAAAGAAATGAAAAAAACACGGAAGTTTTATCTCTAAAAAAGAGTTTTAAATTGCGTTGGGTCAATGCGATCATCATCGAATCTCCTTTCCTGTAATCTCAATAAAAGCGTCATCTAAGGTTCCCTGAACTACTTCAAATCCTGAAATATAAGGTTTAAGGGACTCAATAATGGCCAAAGCCTCCATTGTATGGTTCAACTTTACATGAATCGATTTATCACTGTTAAGTTTGGCATCGTGTTTAAGATGTTGCATAATTTTTTCTGTATCGGTTGGATAGAGTTTTAACGTATCGAAGCTGTATTGCGTTTTTAACGCATGTGCAGTCCCTTGCGCAACCAAATTTCCTTCATCAATCACAATAACGTAGTCCGCTTTGGCTGCTTCTTCCATATAATGTGTTGTAAGAAAAACGGTCATTCCTTTTTCTTTTTGGAGTGTTTCAATCACTTCCCATACTTTTTGTCGGGTTTGTGGGTCCAATCCAGTGGTGGGCTCATCCAATACCAATAGTTTGGGATTATGAAGTAAGGCTCTGGCGATATCGACTCTTCGTCTTTGACCCCCTGAGAGTTGTTCATAATATCTATCAAGAAAATCATGAAGATCGACTTGTTCGCTCACACGCATAATGGCTTCTTGAATATCGAGTTGATAAAAAGAGGCACGCACGGCCAAATTTTCTCTAACTGTGAGCTTGTCATCCAAAACTGAGTCCTGAAAGACAACGCCCAAGGTATTTTTTATCTTGTCATCATCTTTACCCAGCTCGTAGCCATCGATTAAAACAGTCCCCTCGTCTTTTTTGAGTAAAGTTGTAATCATGTTAATGGTGGTTGACTTCCCAGCACCATTGGGTCCTAGGAAGGCAAATAAAGAGCCTTTATCAACATTAAATGTGATTCCCTTGACGGCATCCACATTTCCATAAGATTTTTTTAAGTTTTTGATTTGAATCATAATAAAAGTCTCCCTATTTTGATATATTATACCACTATAAAGGGAGACTTGAATATTTTATTCGTCAATGTTTGTTAATGATTGTTTATGAATCAAAGTATCAAGAATTTCAGATTCTTCTTTTGTGAGCACACGCTTTTCAAGTAGATCCGGTCTATTCTTCAGTGTTTTCTTAATTGAAGATATGAGGCGGAACTTGCGGATATTTTCATGATGTCCGCTGAGTAAAACTTCAGGTACCTCTTTACCATCATATTCTCTGGGTCTTGTATAATGTGCATACTCAATTAAACCATCTGAAAATGAATCATCTTCATGAGATTCTTGGGTAATCACACCTTCCACTAAGCGAATCACTGCATCAGAAATAACCATCGAAGCCAATTCTCCGCCCGTTAATACGTAGTCACCAATTGAGATTTCACCATCCACATAATCACGGATGCGTTCATCAAATCCTTCATAGTGTCCGCATACCAGCACAAGATGGTCTATATCTTCTGAGAATCTTTGGGCCATTTTTTGCGAGAAGGTTTGCCCTTGAGGACTCATCAGAAATACTTTCGAGTTTTCAGTGCGAACATGCTTAATGGCATCTACAACTGGCTGACACATCAAAACCAAGCCAGCCCCACCCCCAAAAGGATAGTCATCAACACGATTGTGTTTGTCCTTTGTAAAAGCACGCATATCAATCACTTCTACTTTAACAATATTTTGTAGAATTGCCTTTTTGACAATAGATGTATTGATGAAACCATCAAACATTTCTGGAAAAAGTGTGATAATAGATATTTTCAAAGCAAGCCCTCCATATGAATGACATCAATTCTCTTTGAATCTAAATCGACTTCTTCAACAAATGTCTCCACGAAAGGAATGAGTTTATCGTCCTCATCTGTTTTAACACGCAAAACAGGATGGGCAGGTAAATCCATAACCTCACTCACAACGCCAAGAAATTCACCATCTACGTAAACATTTAGGTCAATAAGTTCTGTAAAGTAGAATTCATCGGATTCCAATTCATGTTGCGCTTCTTTTTCAATCTGTACCAAAGCACGATGATAAAATTCAACATCATTTAAAGAATCTAGGCCCTCTAATTTTAAAAGCACTGAACCCTTATGCATACGGGCATGTTCAATTTTGTGTTGTGTAATTTTTTGATTTAAATTAATGTAGATCACATTTCCTACATTAAAACGATCACTGACAAAGTCAGTTTCGGGTTTTACTTTTAGCTCACCTTTTATGCCAAAGGGCTTTTGTACAACACCAATTGTAATTTTCATAAGAGACCTCCAAGTTAAAAAAAGGATGTAAGGTACATCCTAGTAAGATTCAAAGTTAATTGAAATTTTCTTATCCAATACACGTGAACCAATGGTCATAGTTTGACGAATGGCTTGCGCCATCACGCCTTGACGCCCAATTAAACGTGCAATATCTGCATTGTCGGCATACACATTTAAAATGATTTCATTTTCATCAAGACTCTCCAAACGTTGAACGTTCAAATCATCTTTGTTTTCTACCATTGGATAGACTAAATCATAAAGAACTTTTTCAATATCTTTCATCGTCTATTACTTCAACTTTTCTTCGTGGAATTTTTTCATTAAGCCTTTGTCACTTAATAGACCACGTACTGTATCAGATGGTTGTGCACCGACTCTTAACCATTTTAATGCAAGTTCTTCATCAATTGAAATTTCAACTGGTGTACTTAGCGGGTTATAGTGTCCAACAATTTCAATAAAGCGACCATCTCTAGGTGCGCGTGAATCTGCCGCAACAATACGGTAAAATGGACGTTTTTTGCTACCCATTCTTCTTAATCGTAATTTTACTGCCATTTAGGGTTCCTCCTTTAACTAATTTCCTTTAAAATTATAGCACAAATAAAAAAGGTGTCAAGTATTTTTACTTAACACCCTTTTAAAATCAAATTACTCACCTTTGGGTTTATAAAAGGCACGATTTTCAAGTGGGAATTGACGTAATGAGAAAGCACCTTTCTCTACATCCACAAACATTTTATCAAACATATTCATTCTTGCATCGATATTGTCAATAAAATGCAACAATTCAGCTTCAATAACTTGAGGTCTCACCGGAGATCCAAAATCAAGTTGGCCATGATGGGCTAAAACCAAATGTCTCAACAACATGGTTTCCTCAGTATTCTCAAGTTTTAAGTCTTTCGCAATATCAAACAGTCTTGCGTCCATCATAGAAATATGCCCCAAAAGCTTTCCTTGTACAGCATATTCACTCAATACAGGTTGGGTATATTCTTCGATTTTACCCATATCATGGATTAACACACCTGAAAGGAGTAAATCCAAATTAACATTGCGATAAGTTTCTTTCAATTTTATAGCAAGCTCACACATGCCATAGACATGGGTCGCAAGGCCCCCCACAAAGTCATGATGGTTTCGTGTAGCTGCTGGATAAAGGTAAAAATCTTCACCATAATAATCAAAGCATGCATTTACCAATTGCTTGTAAGTTGGGTTTTGAATCATTAACATATATTCTTGCATTTTTGATTCTAAAAAGTCCCTGCTGTATTCTGAACTCACCACGAAATCTTCTAAGCTGTAGGTTTCACTAAAATCGATTCCATGAACCCTCACTTGTAGGTTGTTGCGGTACATTAATACATCACAATTCACCAGTCCAATTTTACCAGCCTCTACTTGTGACTCCATAACAGATGGAATATCCCACCATTTACCTTCAATCATGCCCGTTTTATCTTGAAATAAAATTGACAGATACGGCGCCCCATTTTGAGTGACCCCTTTGGTAAAACTATGGATAAGCAAGGGTGTTTTAACCTGTACTCCATTTTCAAACTCATTAATCTTCTTCATTTTCAAACTCCTTAATCACTGCTTTAATCATATCATATTGATAACCCCGCCCCAAGGCATAGCGCATTGCTTTTTCTTTAGCAAGTTGGGGACCATCTTTTCTTAAATAGCGATGATATGTTTTGGATAAGTCTTTTCTTAGACTTTCACGCTCATCGTTGTCATCATAATCATCTTGAATCATATTTCTAATCTTGCGATTGACATCGTTTTCATACCCTTGACGCATGAGATGATCTTTTAATTTGGCTTTACGCTGTTTCAGTGAACCACTTGAAAGACCACTTAGAAAACGTTCTGCACGCGCAAGACCCCGATTAATATAATCATCTTCATCTTCATCTAAAAGTATGGCTTCGACATCATCGGGTTCAAATCCGCGCTTTGACAAATCCGTTATGATCCAACCATTACCACGAAGTTGGTCTTTGTGATATTGTATTTTATCATTTAAATAACGGGCATCATCTATGAGACGATTTTCTTCCAAATATGCAATTAAATCATCCATTTGATCATGCGTTAAATCAACTTTACCGCGAATATACTCACGCATCTCAAATCCTGTAAAATCTCGATGCGTTAAACGTTGCAGGGCAAGGCTTCTTGCTTCGCTGTAAGATTGTTCATGTTCCAGTGATTCTATTTCATTTCTAGAAAGTTCCATTTCGATGTGAAGTCCCCTTTCATTTACCAAGTCAGTGCTTAAAAGATATACATCTTCAAACTCACCTGATTTAATGACGATGACAGACATGCTGTCATTCGCCTCAAATATATCTACAATTTCAAATAAACCATAGTATTGATCAATCGCTTGTTGGTAGGCTTTCAAAACAGAGGTCCCAAAGGATCTCAAATCAAAAACATCCACCGTTTCATAAGCATTCATTCTAAGCTTTTCATGCTTCACAGGATCCATCTCTAAATACGCAATGACCTTCTTTTTAAAGTCTTCTGCATCGGTAAAGAAAAATCCAGTTTCATCTTCTAAAATAATATCTTTTAAAGGCTCATCATATCGTGCAAACACACATAAACCATTGGCCAAAGCTTCAATAAAAGTTAGCCCTTGTGTTTCCGTTAAAGACGCACTCACAAAGGCATCACTGATTTGATAGTATGAGACAATCTCATTTTGCTTAACTGCGCCCACAAATGTGACATGCTTATCAATACCATAACTTTGTGCAAGGTTTTCTAAATCACTTTTAGCAGGTCCATCCCCTACAATCATCAAATGACACTGGGGACGTTCTTTAACCAACTTAGAGAAACCCTCAATCACCAAATCAATACTTTTCTCTTCTGCCAAACGTCCTGTATAGTTAATCACAAAATTGTCATTAAAATTATATTGCTGCTTTAATGCCAAAATTTGTGCTTCATCACGTACTTTGAATTTATCCAAATCCAAGCCACTGGGAATAACTACAATGGATTTACGAATATCATAACCTTCCAACATTTCCTTTGTTTTTATAGAAGGCGCAATAATGACTTGAACGTTTTTACTATAAACCCGACTTAAGTAGGCAACCATTTTACGTGATACTTTTTCAAAATTTTTCGAATTAAAAAAGTTCACATAATGGGTATAATCTTCATATTGCGTATGATACGTAGTCACCATCGGCACATTGGCTTGTCTTGAGAAAATACGTCCAAAAATACCAATCCCGAATTCTGAGTGAATGTGAATGACATCCAAATCCAATTCCTTCAGTATTCCAGCTGCTTGGCGATGGATTGGCGTACTAAACGTATAGCCATATAAAAACTTTAATTCTACACCCGGTAGATATAAAACCTCATCTTCAAATTTGGTTTGAGTTAAACTGGGATGGTTGGTGATCACATAAACTTGGTGACCTTGTTCCATCAATGCTTTGCGTAGGTTAACAATCGATGTTACCACACCATTAATATCAGGTAGATATGTATCAGTAAACAAACCTATTCTCATAATTCACAACTCCTATGGTTTTAATAAAACAACTGCGTTTTCTCCATCTTTTTCCTCTAAATGAACTTTAACTTGTTCATCCTTAGAAGTTGGGATATTTTTACCCACAATATCAGCACGGATTGGCAGTTCTCGATGGCCACGATCCACAAGGACAGCCAATTGAATTTCTTGGGGACGACCATTGAATACGATTCCGTCCATGGCAGCCCGAACTGTACGACCCTTATGTAAAACATCATCAATTAAGACCACGATACGATCTTGAACTGAAATTGGAAGTCGTAAGGCCTGTTCCTTAATATCTACATCATCTCTCCAATAACTAATATCAAGTGATGCTACTGGAACTTTTACTTGTTCAAATTTTTCAATCAAATTGGCAATTCTAAAGGCCATGGTTGCGCCCCTTGTTTCAATCCCAAGTAAGACTACTTTATCAACACCCTTATTGCGTTCGATAATTTCATGTGTCATACGAACCAGTGTTCGATTGATTGCCGTTTCATCCATTATTATTTTCATATACACACCTCCAATTTATTATAACACATGACGCTGTGGGTTGGTTCTTAAAATCCATGGAATTAAAGAAGACTTAACAAATTTTTAAAAAGACATGATAAAAGGCTGCTTTGATAATTTTATTGATTTTATAAATACAAGTTGAAATGATTTGGGGGTTATGATATTATTAATGAGCAGTCAAATAGGGGTATAGTTTAATGGTAGAGCTACGGTCTCCAAAACCGTCAGTGTGGGTTCGAGTCCTGCTACCCCTGCCATAAAGAATTCAAAGCACTCACTACCATGAGTGTTTTTTATTACTATAAAAAGGAAGCATACTATGATAATAATTATAATTTTACTCATCCTATTCATATACAGTTTGTTTGAATATCGAAATATTCAAATTAAAAAAATATCATCCGAAGATTTTGGTCTCAAAGAAACCAAGAATCTCAAACTGGTCTATTTATCAGATATTCAATACGATCTCTATGGACATTTTACTCAAAAAAGATTGATGCAAAAGATTGTTGAAACCATCAATAACCTCAACCCCGATCTCATCATCATTGGCGGAGATATCATTCACCATCGCCATTCAGACGTTTTCGATTATATAAAAAAACTCAATTCACCCATCATCGCAATCTTAGGTAACCATGATTACAAAGATATTGATAAGGTACTCCAAAGCTATCATGATTTAAGCATTAAATTATTAATCAATGAAACCTATCAATTTAAGGGTATCACCTTCATTGGATTGGATGATCTAAGACATGGCGCACCGAAGTTACCAGAATACAATAAAGAAGACTACAATATTTTATTAATCCATGAACCCGATGATTTCGAATCCTATGCCTACGATCACCAATTTAACATCTCCCTAGCAGGACATCTACATGGCGGTCAGGTCACATTTTTTGGTAAAT
>WPCK01367127.1_pt1 | contig 30319 bp, 30 predicted proteins | sample 5399851 | NCBI WGS metagenome assembly WPCK01 (sample SAMN12869471, study PRJNA574797) | sludge metagenome | isolation source: wastewater treatment of pH11 | place: China:Beijing | collected 2019-05-20 | reverse complement strand
CGTAACAACGGGGCGCACTTGCCGCAGCTCGCCGAGAAGTTCCTCGGTCGCTCGCTCCGCCATATCGTTAACGGGTTCGCCTTGCTCTTACTTCTCTTGGTCGGGACGGTGTTCGTCACGTCACCGAGTAACATGATCAACAACTTGTTCGGTGGGGACGCGTCGACGCTCGTCTTCGTCATCTTCGCCATCTTCGCTTACTACATTTTGGCGACGCTCCTACCGGTCGACAAGATCATCGGCCGCATTTACCCGTTCTTCGGCGCGCTCCTGTTGATCAGCGCCGTCGGCATCGGGGTCAGCCTGTTCGCACAGGGCTACAAGGTGCCGGAGATGTCACTGACGAACATGCACCCGGACGGCCTGCCGATCTGGCCGCTCCTCTTCTTCACGATCTCGTGCGGGGCCCTGTCCGGATTCCACGCGACCCAGTCGCCGATCATCTCGCGGACGACGATGAAGGAGAGCAACGGCCGCTCGATCTTCTACGGCATGATGATCGTCGAGGCGGTCATCGCGATGGTATGGGCCGGTGCGGCCATGGCCATCTTCGAGCCGGGTGAACTGCTCGGGATGATCCAGGACGGCACCCCGGCGCTCGTCGTCCAGGAAGTGGCGACGCTCATGCTCGGCAGCATCGGCGGCACGCTCGCCATCCTCGGCGTCATCGTCCTGCCGATCACGTCCGGCGACACGGCGTTCCGCAGCGCCCGGATGATCATCGCCGACTACTTGAAAGTCGCACAGAAGAAGTTCGCCTCACGCCTTTGGATCGCACTCCCGCTCTTCGCCATCTCGTACGTGTTGACGAACATGGACTTCCAGATGCTCTGGCAGTACTTCAACTGGGCGAACCAGACGACGGCCGTCATCGCGCTCTTCGTCGGGGCGATGTACTTGTATATCAAGGGACGCAACCACTACATCGCGCTCGTCCCGGGCACGTTCATGCTGTACGCGGTCTGGTTCTACATCCTGACGGCGCCGATCGGCTTCAAGATGGACGGACCGATCCCCTACGTCATCGCCACGATCGGGACCATCACGTTGCTCGTCTTGTTCCACGTGCGCGCGCGTTCGATGCGGGCCCAGAACATGGAGTGCGACGTCGATATCGATACAGCCGCATGACAAAAGGGTTTGACCGTGACGGTCAAACCCTTTCTTCGTGTTCACCGAGCCGCGTCGTGCTCGTGGCGGTCGGGGAGTAGAGGTAGATGCAAAACGTCGTGCCTTCCCCGTAGACGGAATCGGCATGGATGCCCCAACCGTGCGCCTCGGCGATCCGTTTACAGATGCGCAGGCCGAGACCGGTCCCTTTGATCGGGCGGTGGGCGTCGGAGTCGACGCGGTAATACTCGTCAAAGATGTACGGCAACGCCTCCTCGGGGATGCCGATGCCTGAGTCTTTGACGGACAAGACGAGCGTCCCGTTCTCGTCCGTCACGTCGACCGTGACGGTGCCGCCTTCCGGCGAGTACTTGATGGCGTTGCCGACCAAGTTGTGGACGAGCTGCAACAGCTTTTCTTGATCGGCCTCGATGACGAGGCCGTCCGGTGCCGCTAACGTCACATGGTGATCAGAAGACGTCGTGTCATAACTCGCCACCACTTCCTCGAGGAGTGGTTTCAATGCGACCGGTTCCCGTGCGAGCAAGTCCTCGGAATACGTGACGCGCTGATAGTCGAGGAAGTTGTCGACGAGTCGCTCGAGCCGGTCCGCCTCCTGTTTCACGAGCGTCAGCATGGCGTGTGTCTTCTCGTCATCCTTGTGGCGATGCATGAGCAGTTCGGTGTAACCGGTGATGGCGGTGAGCGGTGTCCGGAAGTCGTGGGACAGCTCGGCGAGGAACGCGTCTTTTTGTTCCTCGAATTGGATCATTTCCGTCTCGTCGCGCCACATGATGAAGACGCCGCGCGGGGTGTGCGTGAAGTTGAAGATGAGTTGGATCACCCGTTCCCCAAGGTGGAGTTGACGGGAGTCCATCCGCGGGCAACAAACAAAGCGGTTGTCGAGCATTTCTTGCCAAAGCGGTGCCACGGCGTTAAGGTCGGCCCCGTTCTCTTTAAAGCGAGCGAAAAAGAATTCGGTGAGCGCGGTCGTGTCCTCGAAGCGGCGGGTGACCATCGCCGGGCACATCGCGCGCAGCTCATCGTTCGAATAGAGGTGGTTGCGGGTGAAGTCGATATAACAGATGGCATCTTGCGCTTCCTTGACGATCGATGCGATCGGGAAGCTGTGCGGCGACCGGGTCCGTTTGGCGGGAAGGGGACGTTTCCCTCCGTTCCGGTGATGGTGGCGACGCGACGGATAGAACTGTTTTCGTTCCATAGGCGAACCTCCTTTCACTCTTGTTACACGTATCACATAAGTAAAGAGGAATGATCCTCTAGCAAGTCGTTATCTTTTGATTCCCATTATACGTCAATGCCGCGAAAACCAATAGTCACAATAAAGTACCAATCAAATTCGGGTACAAACCGGGACAAATCGGACAAAAAACCTCCACCCGGTGAGGGATGGAGGTGAGGTGTCAAAAGAAGTTATAAGGGTTGAGGCTGCTCGCCGGTGCGCTGCTGCTGTAGACGTACGGCGACTTATGTACTTCGAAATGAAGATGGCTGCCGAACGAGTTGCCGGTGTTGCCGACCGTGCCGATATTCGCGCCTCGTAAGACGGTCTGTCCCTGGACGACGTTCAAGCGGTCGAGGTGGGCGTAGACGGTCGTGTACGACTGTCCGTTCAATTGATGCGTGATCATGATGTGGTTCCCGTAGGCGCCGGCGTTGCGGGCGACGATGACTTGTCCGCCAGACGCGGCGATGACCGGCGTGCCTTTCGCTGCCGCGAGGTCGATGCCGTTATGGAACGTGTAGCCGTAAACGCCGCTCGCCGGACCATACTTTTGCGTCAACGTGCCTTTCGTCGGCATGAGGAGCTTCGTCCTCGATGTCGTTTGGAGCGTCGTACTCGCATAAGGTTTAATGAATGCGCTCGAGACGTAGCGGGACGTGCCGTTGAAATTGATTTTCGTCCATGAACCCGTCGTCTGTTGCGCCGAAAACGTCTGGCCGAGCTTGACGCTGCCGACGATTGCGTACGTCGTACCAGGGCCGGACCGGACGTTCAAACTGTTTACTGTCACTTCAGCTTTGTAATACGTCGACGCTTCGACCGGCGTCGGGGCCGGGGTGATGAGACCGATGGTGAGCAACGCACTTAATAAAATTGTCATTAATTTCTTTTTCATTTTTATGGAAATCCCTTCGGTGTGAAAGATTAGTATATGCGACATAATGAACCTGATAATTTAAATTTTATCACCAAAAATATATTTTTATATTTCATTTATATTTCAAAAAAATATATTGCCATTTTAAAACATAGAAAAACGAACCTGTCCGGACTGGACAAGTTCGTTATAGTCGCTTCATATGGTCGGTCTGACTTCTTTAGTTCGCGGACAGTTCGTCTTCGGTCACCCATTTATGGTTCGTGACTCGTTCACCATTGTCGAGCTCGAAATCGACCATGTAAACCGTCGTCTCCTCAGCAGAGTCGATCGTTGCGGTCGCACCACCCATGCCGCTCATGTGCTCGGCATCGACCGTCACTTCGTCGCCTGGCTCGTAAGCGCCGGCTTTTGCGTCGACGATCTCTTCGTGAATGATCCACTTATGGTCACGCACTCGTTCGCCCCCATGCATCGGGTCGTACGAGATGCTATAGACGACCGTGTCGTAGGCACCGACGATGGTCGCCTCGGCCCCTTCCATTCCTGGCATATGGGCTTCGGTAATGACAGCTTGATCTCCGACATTGAACGTCGGGTTCTCGGCTTCTTGAAGACCTGTCGGCAATTCACGGGAACCGGACATGTCCATATTTCCATGGTCCATCGTCTCTTCCATCTGGTCATTCATGTTCGTGTTGCTATTCGTTGTGTCGTCTTCACCGCAAGCGGCGAGTAAACCGCTGAGTGAGAGTGCCATCGTTATCGTCGCAAGTTTCTTACTTAAATTCATCGTTATTCCTCCATTTTAGGGGGTCAGTTGACTTGTAACTGACCCATCATTCCGTTTTCCTCATGTTCGAGGATGTGGCAGTGGTACATAAACGTTCCTTTTTCTTGGAACGTCATCTCGATTTTGACCATCTCGCCTGGTGCCACCGCGACCGTATCTTTCCAACCTCTTTCGTTCTCAGGAGGCGGGTTCCCGTCCCGCTCGAGAATTCGGAACTGGACGCCGTGAATATGGAACGGGTGGGTCATCCCGCCCATCATGTCTTCACGGTTATAAATTTCCCACACTTCGGTCGAGCCTTGTTCGACGTTAATATCGATGCGATCAGGATCGAACCGTTTCCCATCAATCGTCACCATGTTTCCCATCCCGAATAACGTGAGCCGCCGGTCGGCTCCACTCGAATCGTTCGAAGTATATTCTTCTGTAGGGTGCTCGAACCCATCTTCGTCTTGTTTGTTGCGTTCGCGTAACGTAAATGAGGTGAACGCAACACCGTTCGCTTGAAGGTCGATTTTGTCCTGAAGTGATTGCCCAGAGAAGTCGATTAAAATTTCGGCCCGTTCGCTAGGCGTGAGCGTCAACGTCTCGAGTGAAACTGGTTTGTCGAGCCGTCCGCCGTCTGTTGCAATCTGGATGAACGGTTCCCCGTTCGATAGAGAAAAGTCGAGATTCCGTGCATTGGAGCCATTGACGAGGCGAACGCGTAACGTCTCCGTTGTCACGTCGAACGTCGTATTGATTGCCCCGTTCGCGATGATCGTGTCTCCGAGCGTACCATCGATATTCATTTGGCCATCGTAGTCGAGTTCCCCGTCGGCGGTGAAGAGCCGATCTTGGACGATGAGCGGGATGTCATCGATACCGTACGTGTTCGGCAGTCCTGTCGGCATCTCACTGGTCACATAAAGGAGACCGGCCAAGCCAAGATATACTTGTTCGGCTGTCGCACCCATAGGATGCGGATGGAACCAGAGCGTAGCCGGTTCTTGGTCGATATCGAGACGAACTTGTTTCTCTTCACCTGATGCAATGAGTTGATGAGGCCCACCGTCTTCTTCCCCAGGTATGACGAGGCCGTGCCAATGGAAAGAGGTCGCCTCGTCGAGCTGATTGATCGTGTTGATATAGACGGTCTTTCCTGCCGGCAATTCAATCATTGGGCCGAGCACGTTCCCATTATAGCCAAGCGTCTCGGTTCTGACACCTTCGTCGAAGAATCGATGTTCTCCGAGTTCGGTCCGGACCGTGTAATAGAGCGCATCGTCCGTGACGCGGTCGGGCTGAAGCCGTTCCGGAATCGGTAGTGGTTTGGTCGGTTCGCTAGAGGCGGTGAGGTCGATCGTGTTCCCTCGTCCCATCCCTCCGTGCATCATACCAACGTCGTCTTGATTTCCCATGAATGAATCGTTTCCCATCATCCAACGTCCCGGCGTGAACGTGAACAAAAGGAGGAGCAGTCCAACCACGATACTAAGCACGAGACCCGCCCCGATGATCCATGTTATCGAGCGGTTCATAAGGCATCGTCCTTTCATCCAAAAGTACCAGCCTAGTTAGTTATACCAACAAGTTATGAAATTTTTGTTAAAGAGAAAAGTAAGTTTCGATATACCAAATAGGGGTATGAGGTATACATAGGAGGTGGTAACGTGGAACATTCCCATCACGCATCATCTCATCATGAACACGGAGAAACGCATGACGCGCAAGCCGGCGGACATGAAGGGATGATTGAAGCGTATAAGCGTCGATTTTTTGTCTCGTTCGGGTTGACGATCCCGATTCTCATCTTGTCGGACATGATTCAAGCATGGGCCGGTTTCGAACTGACGTTTCCTTATGAAAAGGAGACGCTATTCGTGTTGGCGACGATTGTGTACGTCTATGGAGGGTGGCCGTTTTTGAAAGGGAGCATTGACGAGTTGCGTGAACGAAATCCGGGGATGATGTTGCTGATCGGTCTCGCCATCAGCGTCGCCTACTTTTATAGTGTCGCCATTGTGTTCGGGTATGGGCATGGACATGACTTCTTTTGGGAGTTGGCGACGTTGATTGTTATCATGTTGCTCGGGCATTGGATTGAGATGCGCTCAATCATGGGCGCATCGAACGCGTTGCAACAGCTCGTACGTCTATTACCGAGCGTGGCGCATCGAATCAACGGGAACGACATCGAAGACGTTCCCGTCACGGCGCTCGCTAGCGGAGATTTGATTCTCGTCAAGCCGGGTGAACAGATTCCTGTAGACGGTGAACTGCTGAAAGGGCGGACAACGGTCGATGAGTCGATGTTGACTGGTGAATCGATGCCGGTCGAAAAAGAGACGGGCGACATCGTCATCGCAGGATCGCTCAACCAAGAAGGCAGTATGACGATTTCGACGACGAGCACGGGAGAGAGCACATATTTGGCAAAAGTCATCGATTTGGTCAAAGAGGCTCAGGAATCCAAATCGAAAACGCAAAACTTGGCCAACCGGGCTGCCAAGCTCTTGTTCTATGTCGCTGTCGGGGCGGGTGTGCTAACGTTCGTCATTTGGATTGCCCTCGGTTATCCGGTCAGTATGGCCGTCGAGCGAATGGTCACCGTTATGGTCATCTCTTGTCCGCACGCACTCGGCCTTGCGTCTCCGCTCGTCGTGGCGGTCTCGACGGCCTTGTCGGCGAAACGCGGGCTGTTGATTCGGAATCGGACCCAATTCGAGGAGGCACGTCATCTCGATGCGGTCATTTTCGATAAGACGGGCACGTTGACGCAAGGCGACTTCGGGGTGACGGACATTGAAGCCACATCCACGTATACAGAAGATGAAGTATTACGTCTGACCGCCGCGGTCGAGACGGCCTCTCAACATCCGCTCGCACGAGGCATTCTTCGGGAAGCGGAGGCACGTGAGTTGAAGTTGCCTGATGTTGTCGATTTCGCCTCGATCACGGGCGTCGGGCTGGAAGGTCGTGTGGACGGGGGACGCGTTCAAGTCGTCAGTCCCCGCTATATTCGGGAGCGCGAGCTATCAATCGATGAAGCGGCGTTCGATCGATTGTCCGCCGCCGGCAAGACCGTCGTCTTCACGCTTCGAGACGGGGACTTGGTCGGTATGATTGCCTTAGCAGACATGGTTCGGGATGAGGCGAAGGAGACGGTCCGTGCGTTGAAAGCCCGGGGCGTCCGCCCGATCATGCTGACGGGGGACAACCGGAAAGTGGCTGATTGGGTCGCGTCGCAACTTCACATCGAGGAAGTGTATGCCGAAGTGTTGCCGGACGATAAATCACGGCAAGTCCAAACCGTCCAAGCCGACGGCAGCAAAGTGGCGATGGTCGGGGACGGCATCAATGATGCGCCGGCGTTGGCCCAAGCGGACGTCGGGATTGCCATCGGAAGCGGGACCGACGTCGCCGTCGAGACGGCCGATATCGTACTCGTCCGGAGCAACCCGAAAGACGTGTTGTCAATTCTCGACTTGTCTCGCAACACGTACAACAAGATGATTCAAAACTTGTGGTGGGCCGCCGGCTACAACATCGTCGCCATTCCGCTCGCGGCGGGTGTGCTGGCACCGCTCGGCATCCTCTTGTCACCGGCCATCGGTGCGGTGTTCATGAGCCTTAGTACAATCATCGTGGCGCTCAATGCAAGAACGCTTCGGATTTAACAATTCTTTCATTTTTAGACGTTAAACTGAAAACGATGCTGAAGATGGAGGAAGAACAAATGAAGAAAAAGTTGATTTTGCCAACTCTGTTGGCGACCGTATTTTTGACCGCTTGTGGACCGGACACGCCACCGAATGAAACGGCGACTGAATCGGAAGCGCCTGTGGCCGAGACGGAACAAAAGTCACAACAAGTCGAAGTCGACAATTGGAAACGAGTCGAGACCGACGCGGCCATTACCCACATCCATGGGACCGGGTTTTGGCAGGACGATGCCCGTCCGGTCGTTGCGACGCACCACGGACTGATGGAGTATCGGGAAGATGGCTGGTACGAATTGATGTCGAACCGTCACGATTATATGGGTTTTGAGCTTGTCGAGGATGGTTTTTATGCGAGCGGTCACCCCGAACGTCAATCCGCATTTAAAAATCCGCTCGGTGTCGTCCGCGGCACCGACCGAGGCGAAACGCTCGAAGTCCGTTCGCTAGAAGGGGAGGCGGATTTTCACCATATGAGCGTGGGTTACAGGTCAGAAAGTTTATACGTCTATCTCGAAGAGCCGACAAATGAGTTGCGACCAGGCTTTTACCGTTCGCTCGACAAAGGTGAGACGTTTGAACCGATGAAGATGGAAGGGACGGAACGGCACGGCATCGCCGGTCTCCTCGCCGACGCGAGAGAGCCGCTGCGCGTGCACGTGTACGGCCCGAACGGGATGCTCGTCTCGGACGATGGGGGCGATACGTTCGACACGTTGATCTCAGGCGAGCACATCCTCCTCGCCACGACGGACGACACGACGCTCGCCTATGTGCGAGAAGCGTCCGATTATGAACTCGTCTTACGTCAGGACGAAGATGAGACGGTGCTGCCGTTGCCGGATCTAGAAGCGGACGCGGTGCCGATTGAGCTCGCCATTGACGAGGGACGTCTCTTACTCGCAACTTCTGACAATAGCGTCTATTTGTATGAAGAGGGGAGTTGGTCGACACTCCTTCAAACAGGTGCAGCGAAGTGACGCTTTCACAACTCTTTCACATGTTGAGGGGAAAAGAATGTGAAACCAGTTGGAAAGAGAGGTGCCGAGGTGAAAGCGGAACGACGGATCGAAATCTATGACCTCGAGCTTGGCGGGATGAACGTACAGTCGTTCGCCCATGTAGTCGTCCGGATGGCAACGTGTCTCGTTCGAGATGATGATTTGATTTTCGAGGGATTCAACGAACGCATCGGGCACCATTATTCCGACGTCGAATTCTTCGAAGTCGTCCATCAGCTCGAACGCCACATCGCGAGACGGATTCATCACGTCCGGCAGTTCATCCTCATCTCTTCCACTTTGGACGAGGCTGTTCTCGTCAACTATTCATCAGAAAAGCTGGTGCTCGTTCCCTTGTATGGGCCGAGAATCATGTATGCCGCGTTAGAGCGCCTTGAGCCGACGTGGGGAACGTACGAGGTGGACATTTGGCCAAAACATAATAAATAGCCGCTGCTTGTGATACAAGCAACGGCTATTTTGTTAGGAGCGGGAGCGTGATCGTGAAGGTCGTCCCTGAACGGTCGGAAGCGACGTCAAGCGACCCTTCATGCAATTCGATGATCTGCTGCGCGATGGCGAGTCCGAGTCCGCTCCCGCCCGTGCGTCTCGAACGGGACTTCTCGACACGATATAGACGTTCGAAGATGTACGGTAAATCTTCCTCCGGAATGCCCTTGCCGTCGTCTCGGAGGGTGAACGTGATCGTGTCTTTCATCAAAGCACCATCAAGTGTGACGTGCGCCGCACCGCTATGTTCGATGGCGTTATGCCCGAGCGCGCGAAACACTTGAATGATTCGATTGTGGTCGATGCGAAGGGATACATCGGACAACATCGAGAGTCGGCTGTCGAACAGGATCGGCGTGACACGAAACATGGACGCGAGGACACGTGTCAAGTCGTCACCTAGTTGTGAGACGAGGATGTCGTCTTTATGAAGCGTGAACGTGTTCTCATCGAGTTGGGCGAGTTGAAACGCGTTCTCGACGAGCTCGGTTAACGCTTGGCTCTCTTCCAATATCGTTTGAATCGACTGTTCCTTCAAAGCGACGGGCGTTTGAGGCTTGGACGCGATCTCCGCATACCCTTGCAAATACGTGAGCGGTGTCTTGATCTCATGGGCGAGATCGGACAGAAATTGATTCCGCTCTTTTTTTAGATGCGCCAGCTCGAGCGACATCGATTCGATGGAGCGTGCGAGCTCCCCGATCTCATCGACACGTGAAGTGGGAAGGGTCAGCTCACCCGGTCGCGTCAACACGTTCTCGGTCGCTCGGCGGAGCTGTTGAATCGGGTTGGAGATCAATCGACTGAGCAAGATGAACGTCAAGGCCGTGACGATGAGCGCGATGGCGGTGATGTAGAGGAAACGGAGCTGCAAACGATGGCTGATCCCGTGGATGATCTCTGTCGGAAGGAACATGTACACATAGCCGTAACGTGTCGTCTCATCCATCGACTCGATCGGCGTCCGGACGGCGAGATACGGCTTGTTTTCCCAGTCCGTCTCGAGCACGACCGTCTGATCGAAGGCGGACTGGTCCGAAGCATCTCGGATGAACGTCGACAAGACGGCGGGGAATCGATTGGATGTGTCGATCAGCCTATGATCCGGTGCGACGATGGCGACTTTCGTGTCGGTCTCACTTTCCATCGCCGCGACGTGCGAAATCGTTTCCGTATCAAAGCTCATCGCCAATACGTTAGCATGGCTTTCCGCCCGCGACTCGAGCCGGTCGATCTCCTCAACGACTCGTTCCCCGAGCAAGGTGTGATACAAAAGCATGAACAAGACGCTTTCGATCAGTAACGTCGTCAACAAAAAGACGAGACTGATTCGAAACGGGAGACTATTTCGCCAAGGCATCACGGCACATCCCGTCCCTCGACCCATCGATAGCCCCGTCCCCACACGGTTTTCAAGTAATCGTCGATCGGGAACCCGGCCTCCCCGAGCTTGTCCCGAATCATGCGGATGTGGGCATCGACCGTCCGGGGGTCGGATTCTGAAGAATACGGCCAGACGAGGTCATACAAGTCCATGCGGTTGTATAAACGGTTCGGGTGCTCGAGGAACAATTTCAAAATCGCCGTCGCTTTCGGGGTCAACACGACCTCTTGTTCCTTATAAAGCACGCGGCCGCTCGGTTCGTCGTATCGCAATTGATTATAGCTGACGTTTGTGAGTCGGCTACGTCGTAACACGGCGCGAATCCGAGCGAGCAAGACGTTCCCATCGAACGGTTTCGTCACATAGTCATCGGCACCGGCGTCTAAGCCGCGAATCGTCGTCTCGCTATCGGACCGTGCCGTCAACAGGACGACGGGCAACTCTGCGTCACGTTTTTTCAGTTGACGACAGAGTGTGATGCCGTCCACGTCTGGCATCATAATATCCAATAAGACCAAGTCAGGACGGTCGGCGATGAGCTCGAGCGCTTCGGTCGCATCGCTCGCCTCGAGACACGTATAGCCGTCGCCTTCGAGGAAGAGCCGCAACAGGCGGCGCATCTTCATCTCATCATCCACAATCAGTATCTTCATGCATTCCCTCCTTTTTCTCCTCAACGTTCAGTTCGTGATGCGTCCCCCGGTTCCCTTTCATGTGGATAGAAACGATGGACGAGGGCCGGTTCGTCACACGGGATCAGCTCGCCGTCGACACGCTCGATTCGATCGTGTCCTTTTCCGAAAATGACGCCACAGTCATAGTCCGGAAGCCGTTCGGCGAACGCCCGGATGGCGTCGTGCCGGATCGGATGAACGGATAACGGCGGGCGAGCGGTTCGCCCTGACGCCAAATCGTCAAGAATCTGTTGCGGTGCCTCCCTTCTCGGGTCGTGGACCGACAATACATAGTCCGCTCCCGATTGCGAGACGATTTTGGTCATCTCGCTGCGCTTTGAGCGGTCCCGTTCCCCGGCGGCACTGAGCAGCACGAGGACACGCGCGTGACGTTCGGTCAAAGCCGTGACGACTTCTTGGATCGCATCCGGCGTGTGCCCATAATCGACGTAGGCGAGGGAAGCGATGCCCTCGATCCGCTCGAGCCGACCGCTCGGCAAGCGAAGAGAGGCAAGATGCGGTGCGGCGTTTTCAAGCGATATCCCGGTCGCGAGGACGATTCCGAGTGCGCACAGCAGGTTGTCGAGGTTGTACGTCTCTGTGAACGGAGGTGTGACGGCGAGGGACCGTCCTTTCGTCTGAAGCAACAAGCGGTCACGCTCGAGTTGTCCGAACAAATCAACAGACGTGTCACGGCGGCTGTAATAGCTTCGTTTCACACGACGGGGTGCCGTTGCTCCCATCCGCTCATGGAACGGGTCGTCTCGGTTGAGGAAGACATGGCCGTTCGCCGTCACTTGTTTGAACAGGCGGGCTTTCGTCTCGGCGTAGGAATCCATCGACCCGTGGTAATCTAAATGATCATGGGTCAAGTTCAGGAAAGATGCCGATTGAAAAGAAAGGCCAGTGATGCGGGATTCAGCGATCGCCTGAGAAGAGACTTCCATGACGCAGTCGGTGATTCCCGCTTTGACCATCTCATCTAGATGACGGTTGACGGTCAACGGGTCGGGTGTCGTGTTCGGTGTCGTAAACGTCTGACCGGCGTATTGAATCCCGAGCGTCCCAATCCACCCGGCCTTCGTTCCGAGGGAAGTGAACAGTTGATATGCAAGCGAGGTCGTCGTCGTTTTCCCGTTCGTCCCCGTGACCCCGTGTACACGTAAACGTTTAGAAGGCTCGTCATAAAACGTTGCCGCGAGCTCGGCCAAAGCGATTTTGGTATCTCGACAATAAATGACGGGTATAGGCGCATCGATTGGTCGTTCCGCGACGATGGCGATGGCTCCGTTTGCGATGGCTTCATCGATGAAGTTGTGTCCGTCATGCCGGTGTCCGTTTATGCAGACGAATAAATTATTTTTTTTTATTTTTTTCGAGGAGAAAGCAATCCCTTCGATGAACGTTTCATTCGGACGTTCCAAATACGTCCACGTGACAATCTGGCTTAGCCTTGCCATGAAGTGTTGTAAAGTGTTGAGCACGAGCCGTTCTCCTTTTCCTAGTGAGTCCATTTTGACAGTATAGCCGTCGTTTGTGAAAAAGAAGTGAAATCGAAGAAACGTGAAAATAGCTCATGTTTTTGATTCAGAAACAGTGGAAACATAGTGTTAACCATGCAAAACAAAGGAGGAATCCGTTTGAATCCATACGTAAAATTTGGGGTCATGATTGGCGTGTCAACGTTTCTTATGTATTGGCTCATGTATTTGAACGTGTTTCAACTTGACCACGTCCTTTTCAGTCAGACACGACTTTACATGGCGCTCATTATGGGGTCGGTCATGGCGTTCGTCATGTTGCTTTTCATGTGGGGGATGTACAAAAACAAGAAGCTGAATGCGATCATTTTAGGGACGAGCGCACTCGTGTTCGGATTGTCGCTATGGCTCGTCCGGAGTCAGACGACGGTCGATGACGTCAGTTGGATGAAAGCGATGATTCCACATCACTCGATTGCCATTTTAACGAGTGAACGGGCGGAAATCGAAGACCCGCGCGTGAAGCAACTGTCGGAAGAAATCATCCATGCGCAAGAACGGGAAATTGCCGAGATGAAGCGATTGATTGAAGAGTTGGAAAAAGAAGAGGAACAAGCTAAAACTGACATGCAAGTGCATGCCAAGACGGACAGGAGTGAATAAGGGGACCCGTCCATCATATTTCAATCAGAAAGCCGTCGGTCATGACTGGACCGACGGCTTTTCGAGTAGTGGTTTACGAAGAAAACATAGAAAAAGACGAACTTTATTTAGCGAGCTTGTGGTATGTCGTTTCGCGAACGGCGTTTTGACAAGTTCGGGGCGACAGCAAAACCAATACCAAGCAAGGAACCGACGCCAAGCCCGATCAGGCTACCGGACAAGAGCGTCAACACGATGCCGAATACAAGCCCGATACTCAAATCACCAATTCGGTCAAACATGCCGCACCACCTTTTCTTCATAGACGAAATCATTACGACTGAACGTTAACTCGTCTCTCTTTTACGCATGCTTTCCTCGTTAGGTTTCGTCTTATAGAAACTATAGGCGACACTGATTAGAATCACGACAACGATCGCACCGAGCGACATCCAAATCGGCATCTTGTACACATCACCGAACACCATCTTCGTCCCGATGAAGACGAGCATGAAGCTGAGGCCGTGCTTCAAGTAGTAGAAGCGGTCAATCAAGTTGGCGAGGACGAAGTAAAGGCTACGAAGCCCGAGGATCGCCATGATGTTCGCGTAAAAGATAATATACGGGTCACGCGAGTAGGCGAAGCTAGCGGCGACCGAATCGACGGCGAAGACGATATCCGAGAGCTCGATGAAGAGGAGCGCGATGAAAAGCGGCGTGAAGAACAGCTTGCCGTTGATTCGTTTCGTGAACTTACCAGACGAGATGTCTTGTGTGAGCGGCAAGCGACGCTCGAGCCAGCGGAGCGTCTTGTTTTCTTCGAGTGACTCTTCTTTCCCGATGTTCTTATACATCATCCATCCGGTATAGATGAGGAAGGCACCGAACACGTAATAGACCCAACCAAAGTTCTCTAAGAGCGACACACCGGCGACGATGAAGATGGCCCGGAAGAAAATCGCGCCGAGGATGCCCCAGAACAACACCTTGTGCTGGTACTTGAGCGGAATCGCGAAGTAAGCGAAGACGAGCGAGAACACGAACACGTTGTCAATCGCGAGCGCTTTCTCGATGAAGTAGACACTCGCATACTCCGTCGCGACCGTGCTGCCTTGCGAGTAGAACAACCAACCGCCGAAGGCGATGGCGATCCCAATCCAGACGAACGTCCACGTCCATGCCTCACGCATCGACACCTCGTGGGCTTTCCGGTGAAACACCCCTAAATCAAGTGCGAGCATGACAAGTACGAGCAGTAAAAACCCAATGAGTAGGGTCAACAACAATTCCTCCTTTTAAGTTCATATGAACTTCTATATATTTAATTTAAGGTCATTAGAACTTAAAGTCAACACATTTTTATGATGAATGTGGGATGTCGTGTAATTTAAATTTTAAGTTCTAACGACTTTGAAATTGTAATAACTAAGTTGGAGCTGTAAAATGAAACTAACTCAACTGAAAGAGGTGGAATAAGCCTTGGATTCTTCCTGGCTGCTTGATTTATCGATTATTTTGTTTCTTATTTTGTTGAACGGTGTATTCGCGATGTCGGAGATTGCGCTCATCTCTTCGAAGCCGAGTCGGCTCGAAGCGGCTGCCGCTCGCGGGAGCCGCAGTGCTTCGATTGCCCTCCGTCATGCGAAGGACCCGACCGACCTATTGTCGACCGTTCAAGTCGGGATTACGTTGATTGGAATCATCAACGGTGCGTTCGGTGGTGCCCGATTCTCAGATCCGTTGGCCCAACAGTTGATTGCCCTCGGACTCGGGCGCGAAATCGCGGCGACGCTCGGATACATCATCGTCGTCACGATTATCACGTACTTGTCGCTCATAATCGGAGAGCTCGTGCCGAAGCGAATCGCCCTCGTCACACCGGAACGCGTGACGATGACGATCATCCCGGCCCTCGATTTCTTCAGCAAGATGATGAAGCCGTTCGTCTTCGTCTTATCGAAGTCGACGCTCGTCGTGTATAAGTTGCTCGGATTGAAATCTGAACAATCGACCGGAGAAGCAGAATTGGAAATTAAACAATTATTGAGCGAAGGGATGGCCCAAGGGGATTTCGCCCATGATGAAGTGAAACAAGTTGAGCGCTTGTTCGCATTCCACGACCGCTATATCTATCAATTGATGCAACCGCGCACGACCGTGGAATGGATTGACTTAGACGATTCGATTGAAGAGATTCAAGAGACGATTTATAAGAGTCAGCACAATAAACTCCCGGTCGGCCGGGGGAGCTTGGACCAATTCATCGGGTTCGTCGAGATTCGTGAGCTGTTGTCGCTCCCGTCGATTAAACATGAGACCCAAATCTTGAAACGTGTGAGACAGCCGCTCGTCGTCCCGCGCCAACAAGCAGGGAGCCTCGTCTTACAGTCGATGCAACAAAGTGGAGTCGAAATGGCGTTCGTATTGGATGAGTACGGCGGATTCCTCGGAGTCGTTACGCTGTTTGATATTTTAGAAGAGATCGTCGGCGAGGTCGTCGTCGAGCGGGAAGAACCATCCGTCGTCCAACGCGAGGATGGGTCGTACCTTGCTGACGGGATGCTCAATATCGATGAGGCGAAACAATTGTTCGGCCTCCCGCGCGAGCTAGAAGGGGAAGAACGGGCGGCGTTCCATACACTCGCCGGCTTCGTCATCACCGGACTCGGGACGTTCCCGAAAAAAGGCGATGTCATGGAAGCCCACGGCTTACGCTTTGAAATCGTCGATATGGACGGACGAAGGATTGACCAGGTGTTGGTTCAACCGCTCGATTTAGAACCGTCCATTGAAACACAATAAAAGAAGTCTCTCTCATGTCGACGAACCGACACGGGAGAGACTTTTTTATTTTCTGTTTTTTTAGAGTTACTGGAAGACGCCATTCACTTGAACCTGCCTTACAAAATCATCATCGCTCGAGTTTTCGCCGTTTCCAAATTAGACGAAGGAACAGGGTTCCAAGGACGAGGGCGATGGTGGCCAGAATCGTGTACATGACATGTGAGTACGACTCGACCCGTGCCAACCACATCTGCCAGTTAGCGCCGACATAGACCCCGATGTAGATGAGGACCGTATTCCAAATAGCCGTCCCGAGCGTCGTCAACGTCAGGAATTTGAGGAACGGCATGTTCGACATACCGGCCGGGATTGAAATCAAACTGCGGACGACCGGAACGAACCGACCGAAGAAGACGAGGTTCGGTCCGAATCGGTCGAACCAATGGTCTGCTTTGCGAACGTCTTCCGCTTTCAAATAGATGCGCTTACCGTAACGATTGACCCATGATTCGAGACGTTCTTCGTCGAAGACCAGACCGACACAATATAACGTGATTGCCCCGATGACGGAGCCTGCGGTCGCGACGGCGATCATCCAGCCGGGCATGAGTGTCGACGTTGTCGTCAAAAAGCCGCCGAACACTAAAATGAGCTCGGACGGGATGGGCGGGAAGACGTTCTCGATAAAGATGAGAAACAGCACGCCGAGATAGCCGAATTGTTCCATGATTTGTTGAATCCATTGTTCCACTTTAAAGTGCTCCTTATGTATGACGTCTCAATCTACTCTACGGCACGGTAAGGCGAGCGTCCATCCGTCTCGAGGTTGATATGGAGCTTTCGGCCGACACGTCCCGCAGGTTATGAAATGGACGTGTCCGGGAACAGTATCGGGTGAACGAAAAAGGAGGAAACCACATGAAATACTTAGTCACAGGGGCAACCGGGAAACTCGGTTCAAAGATCGTCGACGTCTTACTTCAATCAGTACCGGCAAGTGAAGTGGCGGTCAGCGTCCGCAACCCAGAGAAAGCGTCGCTATTGAAGGAAAAAGGTGTCGACGTGCGTCATGGCGACTTTGACAAGCCGGAGACGCTCGAAGCGGCGCTCAAAGGGGTCGAGCGACTCCTGATCATCTCAGCAGACGGAGACAACGACACCCGCATCCGCCAACATGCGAACGCAGTCGAAGCCGCAGAGGCAGCAGGGGTCAAGTTCATCGCCTATACGAGTCTCGCGGATGCCCAGCAGAGTCAGAACTTGATGGCACCGCCGCACGTTGAGACGGAAGGCGCAATTGAACGGACAGGAATCAAGCATGCGTTCCTGCGCAACAACTGGTACTTAGAGAACGAACTCGGAAGCATCAAAGGCGTCCTCGCTGGTGCCCCGTGGGTGACGGCGGCTCGTGACGGGAAAGTCGGCTGGGCGCTCCAACAGGACTATGCCGAGGCGGCGGCGAACGTGCTCCTAGCAGACGATTTCGAGCAAGACATCTTCGAACTGTCGGGCCCGCTCCATACACAAGCCGAGCTTGTCGAGGCGCTCGGGGAAGTCATCGGACGAGACGTCGAACTCCAAGAAGTGAGCCTCGAGGCGTATGAAGGTGCGATGCGCGGCGCCGGCGTGCCGGAAGTGGCCATCCCGATTGTCGTCGGCATTCAAGACAGCATCCGCAACGGCTCGCTCGAGGTCGAGTCAAACGATTTCGAACTTTTACTCGGCCGGCCGGTGACGCCATTAAAAGAAGCGCTTAAACAATTGGTCGATACGTTATAAAACAAGCCGCGACGGCAAAGTCGCGGCTTGTTTTTACGTGTTGGCGCGTTGTTCGAGCTGTCCGGTCACGACGTCGAGCGTACCCGCGGTCGACGCGAGCCGGTCGGACATGTGGCTCAGCTCTTTTTGGACGGCGACTTGTTCCTCGGTCGCGGCGGCGACGTGTTCGATTTGAAGCTGAAGTTCGTTCGCGGCGACTTTCGTCGAGGCGAGGCGCGTCTCGAGTGCTTCCATTTGCGCCGTCACGCGTTGACGTGTCTCTTGGATCGAGGTGATTTGGACATCGATCTCGGAGACGTCTTCGGTCAGTCGTGTGAACACGGCCGTGACGTCCGACGCGACGGTTTGACAGTTCTCTGTCGCGTGCTTGAATAGCTTCGCCGATTCGCGGACGACGCTCGTGTCGTCCATCAGCCCGCCGAGGACACGCGTCATCTCGGACGCATATTCGCGTGACTGGACAGCGAGTTTCCCGACCTCTGAGGCGACGACGGCGAAACCGCGTCCGGCTTCCCCAGCACGTGCCGCTTCGATTGAAGCGTTCAAGGCGAGCATGTTCGTCTGTTCGGAAATCGTCTCGACGTGTTGCAAGATGGCTTGAATCTCGCTCGAACGGTTCGACATCGTCGTGACGACGTCATCGAGCCGCGTCGATTCGCCGATGATCTCTTCGACTTTCGCTTCCATGCGCTGCATGTCACGGTTACCCGCGACCGCGTCCGAGGCGATACGTGACGAGGCGTTCGCCGTCTGGGCCATCCGTTCTTGGATGAGGGCGGTCAGGGAACGGATCGCTTGAATCTCGTCCGCCCCGTGCGTCATCGACGTCTGTTGGTCGGTCGCATGGGCGACGATCGGGTCGACCGAGACGGCAATCTGTTCACCAGACTCGAGCGATTGACTCGCGGCGGCCTCGAGTTCGGCGGCGTGTTCTTTTAATGACGTCACGAGACGGCTCGCGTCCGCGACGGCTTGGTCGAGCAGCCGTTTCGTCTCGTCCTCGTTCGCTTTCGCGCGGGCAGACTCCAAATTTCTGAAATGGATCTGCGTGACGAGCACAGCGCTCAACAAGATCAAATACACGGCGTGGACGAGCAGAAGGCTGAACGGATAGTCGCTCGTGCCGCAAATGATCTCGGGGAACAAGAAGTACCCGGCCAAATGCTGCACGGCGAAGATGACGGTGCTGTATAGGATCAAGTCGATGCGGCGCATGAACGACAAGATCGCCAAGACGACGAAAATCGAGAAGTGATACTCGACGAGCCCTTGACCGCCGGCGACGGTCGAGATGCTCGAAAACGTCAGCGTGAGCATCATCCAGTACGGGAACGAGCGGGGGTGTCTCCGTTCGCTCACCAGCATGCAGATGAAGAAGACGACCGGGATCGCGAACAGCACCCATGCCGCGAGCGGATACGGATAACCGGTCGTGCCGTTCCGTAGGACGGTATAGGCGTAAGCAAAATCGGTGAAACGGTGGAGCAGGTGGACGATGACGGACGTCAAGACGATGACGAGCGTCGTCACGAGCATCAATTGATTACGTTTCGTTGAACTCATACAGATTCCTCACATTCGTAAATTAGTTCGATATGGCTACTTTATTATCGGACGGACGTCCCGAATGTTGATTGAAATTACACATTGGATGAGACGGGAAGTCGAAAGAAGCGAGGGGCTCACGGCCCCTCGCTCATTTTCGTGACGTATTCGTGTTCCATTTGTTATAGAAGTTATAAGGCGGCGTGGTGTCCGTGATCGTCGTGAACACGTATTGCTCTCGCTTCAAATGACGAAGGATATAGTCGAGTGAGGCCGCGGACGTCGACTGGTCGTGCATCAAGACGACCGAGGCGACTTGTTTCGCCCGATTGGCGCGCACCTTTTGAATCGTGTCGAACTGAAGCAGGCGCGGGTCGTCTTTTCGTTTCCAATCGAGACTGTCGACGTTCCAGTCCCACATAGGGAACCCGGCCGTTGTCATCGCGTCGCGGTGGCGCTTCGTCATATGCGGCACACTTCCATACGGCACGCGCATGACGTTCGTCTTCACCCCGGTCGTTTGGAAGATGAGCTGCTGGACGTGCTTCATGTCCGTGACGGCGGACTTCGGTGACTTGTAGAACGCTTTTTTGTCGTGGGTCATGCTGTGCAGACCGAGCGCGTGTCCTTCGGCGACGATTCGTTTCAACACGTCCTCGTTGCCTTTGACCTGTTTACCGAGGATGAAAAATGTTGCTTTCACTTGGTGCTTCTTGAGCACGTCGAGCAACAACAGCGTCTCGGGGCGGGGGCCGTCGTCAAACGTCATGTAGACGAGCTGTTTGTCGTCATGGCGGACCGCTTTCTCCGCAGCTGAAACAGGCAAAGCCAAGCTGACGAATAGACAAAGCAATAGGCTTGATACTAGCCATTTTCTCAATGTGATCGTGTCTCCCCACTCGAATTGATTCTCATTTCCATTCTCGATTGTACGGCAAGGAAGGGAGACGGTTCAATCGCTTCTTTCCACGAAAAGGAAATCAGATTTACATTAATCCGAGCCACTTTTGGACAGGCTTTCGGAAATAGTAGGTGACCCCGATCAGACTCACGAAGACGAGGGCGGCGATGAAGACTGTCGTCACACTCCCCGAGGCGAGGCTCGCCCCTAAAAAGCTATAGGCGAGCGTCCCGGGGATCATCCCGAGCACGGTCGCGAGGAGAAATGATCGGAAGCGGACTTTTGAGATGCCGGCCGCGTAGCTGAGCAAATCGAAACTGACGAGCGGGATGAGCCGCAACACGAACACGTAGAGGAAACCGCGCTGTTCCATCTGCGTGAACAGCTTCTCCGACCACGGATAACGGTCGACGTTGAGCACCGAGCGGCCGAACAAGCGGGCCATGACGTACCCGGTCACGGCGGCAGCGGTCGCGCCGACGATGATGTATAACACCCCGGGCCAGACACCGAACGCGAGCCCGGCACCGAGCGAGAGGACAGACGTCGGCAAGAAGATGAGCGGGCCGACCGCGTAGATGAGGATGAACACGAGCGGTCCCCACCAGCCGAACGACAAGACGACGTCACGCACGTCGGACGGACGTAACTCGTAATGGAAGTGCGTGAGATAGAAGAGGCTTCCGAACAAAATGAGCAGAAGACTGAGTTTGAGCCGACGTGGCATGAGAATCATTCCTTTCCAATCCGTTGCTCTTTTTCTAAGCGTATCGTATTTTTCCGTAAAGTGACGGTGAGCCAGCTTACAGAATATGCTCGCAATGTGGTCATCATTCGATGAAAATGCAAACTTAGGTCAACGTATGTGCCATCTCGCTTCAAAATGATGTGCTTTCGCACGATAAAGCGTGTGGGAGGGATCATAGTGAAAAATTTAAACATGTCTAGGAAATTTGCGGTGCTCATCACCGTTTTCATCATGACGCTCGTCGTCATCGCCGCGCTCAGCCACACGCTCATCGGGCGGATGGCCGACACGGGCGAGGAAATTTATGAAGAGCGGTTGGTGCCAATTCGCGTGCTCGGTCAGATTCGCACGGACAACCGGGCGCTCGACGGATACTTGCTGGAGTTGATGTTGACGTCCGACATCGACCGAAACAAGGAACTGCAGGCGAACATCACCGATCGCCGTAACAGCATCGGCAACAACTTGGCGCTATTCAACGACACGTTCTCATCGACGGACGAGACGGTGATGCAACAAGTCGAGAAGTTGAACAAAGAGATTGTCGCCTATTTGGAAGGGACAGAAGTCGTCTTGCAACCGGCGCTCCGTAACGAGAATGCAGCGGCCTACCGTGTGTATTTGGACGATTTGCGACCGATCCGGTTGAACCTCGTCGAGACGGCCGCGGCCGTCATGGACAGCATCAACCAAGAAGCCGAGGCGGCAAGTGTCGCGATGCAGGATGACCGAAACCGGTCGGTGCTCTTGTTCTGGGTACTTGTCGCGATCGGTGCCCTCGCCTCGATCGGGCTCGGCGTGTACATCACACGTCTCGTCGTCCGTCCTGTCCGTGAGCTGAACGCGCTCATGGGCCGGGCCGGTGCCGGTGATTTGACGGTCGAGAGCACGTATTCGTCACGCGATGAGCTCGGTTCGCTCGCTCTGTCGTTCAATCAAATGAAAGACAACTTGCGCGAGCTGATCCACCAAGTTTCGCAGACGTCGGGCCGTGTCGCCGTGTCGTCGGACGATTTGAAGAACAACGTCGAAGAGACGACGAAGGCGACGGAGATGGTCGCCGTCACGATGGAAGAGATCGCCTCCGGATCGATGCGTCAATTGACGCGGGTGAAGGAATCGAACGATACGCTCACCGAACTGACGACCGGCATCCACCACGTCTCGAACAGCGCCCAGCAGATGACATCCTTATCGGAAGGGGCGCTTCAAAAGGTCGGGACCGGAAACGACCTCGTCGACACGCTCGAAGATCAGCTCGAAGCGATGAATGAGAAAGTAAAGCTGTTGCAGGACGTGATCGAACAGCTCGACGTCCGCTCGCAAGAGATCGGGACGATTACCGGCACGATCTCCGGCATCGCCGAACAGACGAACTTGCTCGCCTTGAACGCGGCCATCGAGGCGGCCCGGGCCGGGGACCAAGGACGCGGCTTCGCCGTCGTCGCCTCGGAAGTCCGGAAGCTCGCCGAAGAGTCGGCCGTCGCGACGAAGCAGATCGCATCCTTGATCGGTGACACGCAAACCGAGACGAAGCAAGCGGTCGCGACGATGCACGTCGTCGAAGGGGACATGCGTCATAGTGTCGTCAACGTCCAACAGGCGGGCCTCGCGTTCGATGACATCAAGCAGGCAATCGAGGCGGTCGGCCAAAAAGTCGAAGAAGTGTCCGGTGCCGTCCAGGAGATGGCGGCCGGCGCGACCGAGATTTTGACGTCCGTGAACGAGATCCAAGGCATCACCGAGACGACCGCGACCGAGACGGAGAACACGTCGGCGGCGACGGAAGAACAGATGGCGTCGATGGAGGAAATCACGGCCTCGGCCCAAGAACTATCGAACATGGCGGACGAAATGCGCCAGATGACGAAAAAATTCAACGTATGACAAAGAGGACAGGTCGTGTGCGACCTGTCCTCTTAGCGTTGCTCATATGCTCGGATCCATTCCGCCGGCGTCATCTTCGAGACGAGTTCACCGATCAGCTCATACGGGATATGCTTGACGTTGCCGAACCGGATACAGCTCTTGCCCATATCGAGCTTCGTCGGCACTTGCGCGGCGTACGCCTCCTCGAACCAACGGAGCAGCGCCGGGTCACTATAGACGCCCATATGATAGAGTGCGACATGCCGCTTCTGGGCGATGACGCTCAAGAACGGGAGCGGTGTGCCCGGTGTGACGTGATACCCGGACGGATACGTCGACAGCGGGACAACATAATGGACGCCTTTGCCATCGGTCGTCTTCTCGAAACCGTCGGGCAGATTCGCGTCGATGACGTCGATCAAGCAGATGAAGGCGTCGAGCCGTTTGTCGTCGACGAGTGTCGTGTAGTCCATCAGAGTTTCCCTCCTCGTAAAATCTTCTCCATCGCCTTGCCCTTGGCGAGTTCATCGACGAGTTTGTCCAGATAACGGATCTCGCGCATGAGCGGTTCCTCGACGTTCTCGACACGGACGCCGCAGACGACGCCTTTGATGAGCGTGCGGTCTTCGTTCATCTTCGGTGCCGTTGCGAAGAACGTGTCGAAGTCGACCTCGGACGCGAGTTGTCGTTCGAGCCCGTCCTCGTCATAGCCGGTCAGCCAACGGATAATCGTGTCGACTTCCTCTTTCGTTCGGCCTTTCCGTTCTGCTTTCGCGACGTAAAGCGGATAGACGCTCGCGAAGCTCGTCGTGTAAATGCGGTGTGCCATGAAATCCCCTCGTTTCGTGGAGTGATAGCTATATTTTCTCACATTGAAAGACGTGAGACATAAGTTATTTTTTGTTGCAAATGCAATAAAATGAGTTAAACTGAACATAATGTAGAGTAAATACAACATTCGGGAGGATTGTATGAGAGACCATCTACGCGAGGTTGGGATGATTGCCCGTGCGCTCGACTCGATCAGCAACATCGAGTTCAAAGAGCTCGAGCTGACGAAAGGGCAATATCTTTATGTCGTCCGAATCTGCGAAGAGCCGGGCATCATCCAAGAAAAGCTGGCTGAACTCATTAAAGTCGACCGCTCGACGGCTGCGCGCGCGATTCAAAAGCTTGAACGGGAAGGATTCATTCGACGAGTCGACGACCCGCACAACAAGAAGATCAAGCGACTCCATCCGACCGAGAAAGGACAGGCGGTCTATCCGCTAATCCTCCGCGAGCATGACCATTCAACGGACGTGGCGCTCGCTGGTCTCTCGGATCAAGAAGCCGAGCAGTTGCTCCGTTTGTTGAAGCGGGTCCGTCACAATATCGAAGGGGATTGGGAAACGGTCAAGCGAGGTCACAAACGAGAATACTAAAGGGGGAAGCAACATGATCACCATCAAAGCTTGCACGATCGAAGACGTCGACACGCTCCGGGACATCAGCATCGAGACGTTCACGGAGACGTTCGAAGCCGACAACGACCCGGCACATCTCGCGGCGTATCTCGAACGGGCGTACAACGTGCCGCAACTTAGAGCGGAACTTGCGAATCCGGACTCGACGTTCTTTTTCGCCATGCTTGACGGGGAACTTGCCGGGTATATGAAAGGGAACGCCAACAACGCCCAAACGGAGGCGATGGGCGAGGGGGCGTTCGAGCTCGAACGGATTTACGTGCGTCGCACCTTCCAAGGGAGCGGCGTCGGCAAGGCGTTGTATGATCAGGCGATCCAACGCGCGAACGAGTTGAATAAACGTGAAATCTGGCTCGGCGTCTGGGAGCATAATGAGAAGGCGCTCGCCTTCTATAAAAAGCACGGCTTCGTCCAGACGGGGTCACACACGTTCTATATGGGCGACGACGCCCAAACCGATTTGATCATGGCCAAGCCGCTTCGTCCGTGACCCATTCCAATATTCCGGATAGATCTTCATAGACGGCGTCAGGGGCCAAATCAGGCATGTCGAGCGGTTTCCCGTCGCGATTGATCCACGCGGTGTGGAACCCGAAGTTTTTCGCCCCGGCGATGTCCCAGCCGTTCGAGGACAGAAACAATACCTCGTCCCGCTCTAGCCCGCTGTTCTTGAACCAATGCATATACGCGGCCGGTGACGGTTTCGCTTGTTTGACACCGTCGACGCTGACGAGCTCCTCGAACAGGTCGGTGAAGCCGGCGTTATGGATGAGCGCGGTGAGCATCGCGTCCGTCCCGTTCGACAGGACGACGGTCCGTTTTGCGTGAAGTTCGTTTAACACACCTGCGACCTCATCGTACGGCGACAGTTCGGTGTACTTTGCGATCAACGCGTCCTCGGTTTCAGGTGTCCACGTCACGCCGGTCGCTGACAAGGCGTAGCGGAGCGCTTCGCGTGTGACGACGGAAAAATCGGCATAGCGACCCATGATGTGGCGGGTGAAGAAGTAGTCGAGCTGTTTCGTCCGCCATATCTCGCTGATCTGGTCACCTTTCCCGGGAAATTGGTCGTCACACGCCGTCTTGATGGAATGGACGTCGAACAACGTCCCGTACACATCGAACACGAACGCTTGAATTTTCGGTTTCATAATAACCCCTCCTCAAGTCATGTAGCGTCATCTTTTCTTTACCCTACTTGACGCGGCTTAGACGAGGGTTACTCAGATAGGAGGAGTTGGATGTACGTCCCAAAATTATACGCTGTGACCGACCCGAAAGAAGTCCACGCTTTTTTGAAGGCCCATCCGTTCGGCACCGTCATCACATATGACGGGCATAAGCCGATCGCGACGCACGTACCGCTCCGTCTGCATGAGACGGACGGACAGCTTTCGTTCACGACGCATATCGCCAAACATAATCCGCAATGGAAAACGATTGAACAACAGACGGTGCTCGTCATCGTCCAAGGGCCGGACGCCTATGTCTCGGCGTCGTGGTACGGCCATGAGGACGTGTCGACGTGGAACTATCAGGCGGTCCATCTCTACGGGAAGGCGACGATCATGACCGAGGCGGAGCTCGAGGACGAATTGGCTGGCTTGCTCCGGGACCATGAAGGGGAGCGGGGAGACGCCGTCGTCTGGGAAGAGTTGTCGGAACCGGTCAAGCGCCAAAAATACGGTGTCGTCGGCTTTCGAATCGACGTCTCAGACATCGAGGCGGCGTTCAAGCTGAGCCAAAACCGGAACGACGAAGATTATGCGCGCATCGTCTCCGAGCTCGAAGCGGAAGGCTGTCCGATGGCCGATGTCATGCGTGAGCGACGCCCTTGATTCATGGACTGGACGTCTAAGGCGCGTCGCGGTGTACTCTCAATCGTCAAACCAATATTTTAGGAAGTGAGCGAAAATCAATGAAATTGAAAAGGATTGTGCGAATACTAGGGTGTTTGCTTGTCATCCTCGCTTTGGTGGAACTGGCCACAGACCGGCCAGATCGACCGAACCCACCGATTGAACACACGTTTGAGGAACCGATTGCGTTTCCGTTTGAGATCACTCGACGTTACACAGAAGTTGACATCGGTGTGCCGCATCATCTTCATAGTTTCGTGTTTCATTATGTGAATGAAGAGACGACTCAAGAACTAAGCTACATCGTCGACAAAGTCATCGATGAACCGAATGACGTGGCGGATCTCTCGTTATATGGGGAGCAATACATACTTGCGGACGGGACATCGGCTTTCTTTGACGAGACGGAATCGACGTCACAAGCATTGTGGTGGCAGAACAAAGACGGTTTCACGGCACGAATCATCTACTACATTGATGGCAATACGGTCGAACTCGATGACGAGAGCCGCTTGTCCGTCCAACAACTAATTAATTTGGCCAACCAAACGTTATGACGGTAGCCCGCCTCTCATCAATCGAGACACGCGGGCTGTTTCTCTTTTCCTCAACTATCTTGAAATTCAGATTGACACGGCTCCCGGATTCGTCCTATACTCATAAATGATAATGATTATCAGTGTCGATGATAACGCATCGTCATAGAAGAGAAAAAGGGGATTACAACGTGAAAAAGCATAAGAAGATGTTACATATGTTCTTGTTCGTCTCAATGTTCATGCTCGTGCTCGCCGGTTGCGGCTCGAACACAGAAGAACCTGCGACGACGGGGGAGAATGAAGAGTCAGCAGAAGGCTACCCAATCACAATCAAGCACGCGCTCGGTGAGACGGTCATCGAAGAGAAGCCAGAACGCGTCACGACGGTCGGGTGGTCGAACCAAGACGTCGCCCTCGCGCTAGGCGTCGTCCCGGTCGGTTTCTCGGCTGCGAACTACGGCGTCCAAGACGGCAGCGGCGTCTTGCCGTGGACAGCAGAGAAGTTGAAAGAACTCGGTGAAGACAACCCGAACGTCTACCAGGACACGGACGGCCTCGACTTTGAAGCGATCGCCGACTCACAGCCAGACGTCATCTTGGCCGCCTATTCAGGCATCACGCAAGAAGACTACGACACGTTGACACAAATCGCACCGGTCGTCGCGTACCAAGAGACGCCTTGGGTATCATCTTGGCAAGACACGGTCCTTTACAACGCGATGGCGATGGGTATGGAAGCAGAAGGCAAGCAGTTGATTGCCGACACAGAACAGCTCATCGCGGACAAAGCGGCGGAAGTACCGGACATGCAAGGCAAGAAAGGCGCGTTCGTCGCCTTGAGCCCTGGCGACTTGTCGAAGTTCTACATCTACACGACAGGTGACCCGCGCGGTGCCTTCATCGAAGAGCTCGGCATGGAGTACCCGCAAAACATTAAAGACCAACTCGAAGAAGGCAGCTTCTACCTCGAGCTCAGCTCAGAGAACGCCGACATCTTGAACGACCTCGATCTCTTCGTCGTCTACGGGAACGAAGAGACGCTCAAAGAGCTTCAAGCGGACCCGCTCTACGGCAAAGTACCGGCCATCGAGCGCGGCTCGGTCGTCTTGATTGAAGACAACACGCCGCTCGCGGCAGCCGGGACACCGTCACCGCTCTCGATCGAATACACGATCGACGAGTACGTGAAACTCGTCTCGGAAGCACTCGAGAAAGTCGAGTAATTAAATGAATACGCTGAAGAAGTTGCAAACGCCGAAACGGTTTCCTCTCATCTTGATGGGGTCACTCGTCTTGCTCGTCGTCTGCATGCTCGCTTCACTTGCTTTCGGCTCACGGACAGTCGGATGGGATGAACTGCTTGACGGTTTATTCCGTCCGGCTGTTCAGTCGTATGAAGCGGACATCATCCGGCAGCGAATCGTGCGGACGATCTTTAGTCTCATGTGCGGGGCGGCGCTCGGCGTCTCGGGCGCGTTGATGCAGTCGGTCACAAGAAACCCGATCGCCGACCCGAGCATCCTCGGGGTGAACACGGGGGCGGCCCTGTTCGTCGTCGTCGGGATCGCGTTCTTCAATATCTCGTCGTCGTCGGACTACATTTGGTTCGCGCTCGTCGGGGCGCTCCTGACGGCCGTGTTCGTGTTCGGCATCGGTTCGCTCGGCCGGGGCGGGGCGACACCGCTCAAGCTCGTCCTCGCCGGGGCGGCGACGAGTGCGGCCTTGTCGTCGCTCGTCATGGCGATCATGATCCCACGCTCGAACGTCATGGACCAGTTCCGGTTCTGGCAAGTCGGGAGCGTCGGTGCCGGCAACATGGATTCAATCATGACGTTCTTGCCGTTCTTTATCAGTGGGATCGTCATCGCCATCCTCGCGGCCCCGTCGTTGAATATTTTAGGGCTCGGGGAAGAGCTCGCCAAAGGGCTCGGCGTCCGGATCGGCACGCTCAAACTGATCGCCTCGTTCGCAGGCGTGATTCTTTGCGGTGCGGCGACGGCGCTCGCGGGGCCAATCGGCTTCATCGGGCTCCTCGCGCCGCACTTGGTCCGTTTGACGATCGGGCCGGACGAACGGTTCGTCATCCCGATGTCGGCGCTCGCCGGGGCGATTCTGCTCACGTTCGCCGACGTGACGGGACGCTTGCTCGGTAGCCCGGGCGAACTCGAGGTCGGGATCGTCACCGCCTTTATCGGGGCGCCGATTTTGATCGCGTTGACGATGAAAGTGAAGGTGCGTGACTTATGATGCAAAAACCATTTCAACCGATGATTCAAAACAGTAGACGGCGTCGGCAGCGGACCGTCGTCGTGACGCTCGTCCTCAGCCTGCTCGCGCTCGCCTTGAGCGCCTTGATGCTCATGCTCGGCAACACGATTTATCCGGTCGGGGACGTCGTCCGCGTCTTGCTCGGGGCCGACGTGCCAGGGGCGTCGTTCGCCGTGAACACGATCCGCCTGCCGCGCATGCTCGCCGGCGTGTTCGCCGGGATCGCGTTCGGGGTCGCCGGTACGGTGTTCCAGACGATGCTCCGCAACCCGCTCGCCAACCCGAACGTCATCGGCATCACGACCGGTTCGAGTGCGGCGGCCGTGTTCGGCATCGTCGTCCTACAAGCGAGCGATACGTTCGTTTCCGTCATCTCGGTCATCGGCGGACTGTTGACGGTACTCGCCATCTACTTCTTGTCGAAGAGCGCCGCGTTCTCGATCGGACGTCTCGTCTTGGTCGGGATCGGAATCCAGGCGATGCTGACGGCCGTCATTAACTATCTTCTCCTCATCAGTCGTCAAAACGACGTCGGGACGGCGATGCGCTGGTTGAGCGGGAGCTTGAACGGTGCCAAGATGGAGTCGCTCCCGCCGCTCATGATCACGGTCGCGCTCTGTCTGCCGGTCGTCATCTGGCTCAGCCGCCAGCTCCAGATTTTAGAGCTCGGGGAGATGACGGCGACGTCGCTCGGTGTCCGGACGAACCAGACGCGGGTGCTCCTCATCATCGCCTCGGTGCTCATGCTCGCGCTCGCCACGGCGACGACCGGACCGATCGCCTTCATCGCCTTTCTCGCGGGACCGATCGCGAAGCGGCTCGTCGGGGACGGGCGTTCGACGATCATTCCGGCCGGGCTCGTCGGTGTCGTCTTGGTGCTCGCCGCCGACCTGATCGGCCAGTTTGCCTTCACGGCGCGCTATCCGGTCGGTGTCATCACCGGCATGGTCGGGGCACCGTATTTGATTTTCCTCTTGATTCGGATGAACAAAAAAGGGGAGTTTTGACACTCCCACGATTGAAACCTTGGGATTCTGAAGTGCTTGTGCGAGCGCAGTCCATTTCTGTTTTGCTCAAGCCTTCAGATGAGGGTGTGCCATCACCCCTCCTGAGACAGACCATATAGGTTCTCAGGCTGATGG
>WPCK01361912.1_pt1 | contig 30325 bp, 19 predicted proteins | sample 5399851 | NCBI WGS metagenome assembly WPCK01 (sample SAMN12869471, study PRJNA574797) | sludge metagenome | isolation source: wastewater treatment of pH11 | place: China:Beijing | collected 2019-05-20 | reverse complement strand
CAACTCCCAGAACGGACGATTCCAGCTGCTTTCGCATGGCTTCGACCAGTTCCAGTTTCGTGCGGCGCCGCTGGCTACCGAGCCAGCCGCGCAATCCTGCGCTGGGGGTCCGCCGCGGCCATTCGTCTTCGTCCTTCAGGGGGACGAAGATCTCGGCGTTGTAGAAGCCTGTGGGGTCGGTCCCATCATCCGGCCGCCCCAATTGCGCCAAGATGGCACGTACTTCGGAAAACGATTCGATCTGGTCCTTGGCAATTTCCACACGCTGGTGCACCTCGTCCAGGGATACGCCTGCCGGGAAGGTCCCACGGATGTAGACGTTCCCTTCCTCCAACTGGGGCATGAATTCCCGCCCCAGGAAGGGAAGGCTTGCTGCCGTTGCAGCAATTGCCGCGGCGAAAAGCCCCAGAACAATGCCCCGGTGTGCCAGGGCGAAGTCCAGCTGGCGGAGATAGAACCCCTTCAGACTCTGGACAAGGAGATTGTCACGGGCGGATTTGACCTTCGTGAGAAAGAGCCGGCAGAGGACGGGTGAAAGGGTGAGTGCCAGGAGCAGCGCCCCGGCCAGAGCGAACGCATAGGCATCTGCCATGGGGCCGAAAATCCGCCCCTCTGGCCCATTCATGGTGAAGAGCGGCAGGAGGGCACAGACCATAATGAGCGTGGAAAAGAGCAGGCTCCGCTGCACTTCGGCCGCCGCCCCCAGGATACGCTGATTCATCTCCAGCTGCGCACGCAATGGGTCGCAGAGGCGACGGTAAATGCATTCCACCATGATCACCGAGGAATCGACGATAATGCCGAAGTCGACGGCGCCGAGCGATAAGAGGTTCGCGGAGCTCCCTCGGAGATAGAGCATCGCGAACGCGAAAAGGAGCGACAAGGGGATATTGATTGCCACAATCAGGGCGCAGCCAAGATGATTCAGGAAGGCGATCAGCACGCCCGTCACCAGGAGCATGCCCAGTAACAGATTCTCATGAACCGTTTCCGTTGTGCGATGGATGAGTCGCGTCCGATCGTCGAACACTTCCACTTGCGTTCCCGGCAGCAGCCGGCCACCCCCTTGATTGAGTTCCGCGACTTTCTTCTTCACATCGGCGAGCGCAGGCAGGGATTGTTCGCCTTTGCGGAGCAGGATCACACCTTGGACGACATCGTCCTCTTCCTGCCAGAGACGGCTGCCGTCAGGTCCCGTGGTATCCTTGCCGGAAGGATCGAGCACGGGCAGGCTCACGGTAACGCGCCCCATGCGCGTGTGCTCACCGACGATGACACCTTCCGCGGATTGCCCCTCGTCCGTTTCCCGGTCACCGTTCTCGACGACGCTCCCCACGCGAATTGGCACGTTATTGGTCGCAGCCAGCACGATGCCTCGAATCTCGTGAAGCCGGCGCGCTTCCTCGGATCGGAGGATGTCGCGGGCGGCCACGGGATCGTGGAGCGCCAGGACATCGGCCACGGGGTCCATGCCGTCGCCGAGCAGGCCGAGACCTCGCACTACCTGCACCGAATGCGGCTGCAGCAGAAAATCGCCGCCCGCATTCAGATTGCTACTGGCGATCGCCGACTCGATCTGGTCCAGCGTGATATCAAACTGGCGCAGACGATCCGGGTCGGGATGAACTTCATAGCGCTTCACCGCACCGCCGAAGCTCACCACGTCGGCAATGCGAGGAACCCGGCGAAACTCACGTTCCAAGGTCCAGTCTTGCAGTGATTTAAGGTCCGTCAACGAATAGACGGGATTCCCGGCAGCATCGCGCGGGTTCCGGATGATATAGCGATAGATCTCCCCAACGGGGGACGTGGGGGCGATCACGGGCCGGACCCCGGCGGGCAAATCTGCCAGCGAGAGTCGATTGAATACCTCGATGCGTGCATCGCGATACGATGTCCGGTAGTCGAATTGATTTCGCAGATGTGCCAATCCGAAAAGCGACTTGCTGCGCGTCGAAAGCAGGCCGGGCATGCCGGCGAGCGCCACCTCCAGCGGGATCGCCACCTGTCGTTCCACCTCTTCCGCCGACGCACCCGGAAACTGCGCAATCACCTCAATGATGGCAGGCGCGGGATCCGGATACGCCTCGACGTCGATGTGGGTAAAGGCATAGAGCCCCACCCCCAGCAGGGCCAAGGCCATGAGAATGACGACCAGAACATTTTCGAGCGCCCATTGGACGAGTTTTTCCAACATGGATATCAACGATCCAGGAAGACGTGGGGTCGCTGGGAGTTTCGATCAGGGATCGATCGGGCGCATGCTGTCGAGCGCTGCCGAGAGTTCGAGGACGCCGCTGGTCAGAACCTGCTCGCCAGGCTGGATACCCCGGTCGGGTGTCGCGGAAACGACTGCCGTCGTCGCGGTTCGTCGCAGTACGTCAATTTCCCGACGTTGCCAGGAAGGGGTGGAATCGCGAATTGCCACAAAGACGTATTTCTTCTCGCCACGATCGACCAAAGCGGTGATGGGAATGGCAACCGTTGCCGCGGACAGGGGTATCTTCACGGTGGCTTCGATAAACTGTCCGACTCGGAGTTCGCCGCGGGAATTGTCAATCCAACCACGTACGATCGCCGTATGCTGATTCGGATCAATGACATTACTGATCGAATTGATGGCCCCGAGAAAACCGGATTGGTCCGGTTGCGAGGTCGCGCGGACCTCCCAAGTACGCCCACTGGGCGGAAGTGCGGTGAGTGCCGGCAGATCGTCGTCATAGACGTTGGCCATCACCATGAGTCGGCTCAGGTCGGCAATCTTGTAGAGATCCTGGTCCGAGTTGACCATGTCGCCAATTGCGATGTTCTTTTCCAGAATCACGCCGGCCAGGGGAGAAACGATATCCATTTCGGCCCAGGTGCGGCTCATCTCCGACGTCGACTGCCTGGCAGAGCTGTCCGAAAGGGGGCCTCGGTTGGCTTCTTGGTGAATGCGCTGCGCCTCGACCTCAACTTCCGACAGATGGCGTTCGTTCAATCGCCACGAATGGAGAGTTCGCCTCAGACGTTCCACCTCGATGAGATCCGACTCATAGCTCCTCTGCGCCTCCTCAATGATTCGCAAGGGCAGCGCTCCGGATCCTTCCAATTGCTTGCGATTGGCAAAGACGACCTCGTGGAGTTTCAAACGCGACAGGGCATCCACCAAATCGCTTTTCGTTTCACCGATCTTCGGGCTCCAGATCACGGCGAGGAGTTGACCCGCTTCGACCCGGTCTCCCACACGCGGCGCCGACGGGTCATCCGAGCCTGTTGCGGCTGCAAATCGGACGACTTCCCCTGGAAAGCGGGCATGCACGTGTACCAGCCGGCCAGGATCCAACATCAGCTGGCCCGTGAGCCGCAACACCTGGGATTCGGAGAAGCGATCGGCCGAAACCGACGTCAGTCCCATTCGACGAGCCGACCCTTCCGAGACCACCACGGTATCGTTCGATCCGTCCGCCAGCCTTAGATTCGGGCCCTGGTTGGCCTGCGTCGTCGCAGGCTGGTCAGCCCCCGCCCGTTCGCGATTCCAAATCATGATCGCAACCCAGCCACAGGCGAGAATCGCCAACAGCAGACTCCCACGCCAAAGCATGGAAAGAACCTTCGAAACCGTTTGCATCGGCTCCGCCACCATGGAACGCACTCGCGGTAACATGCGGTTTGCAAAAACGACAGCGAGGAGCGGGGGAAACGTCGCGCCAACGGTCCACGCTCCATTTCCCATCCTTCGACTGCTCGCGGAATGGGTCTTTATAGCCCGCCGGCCCGGCCGGGAACTCGTGGATCGCTGACCCCCACGAGCTTACCGTCGGGCAGCCGAGCGATCGCCTGGCACACCCCTCCCTCGTGGATCCGACGCAGCTTGTGCCCTTTGGCCTCTAAGACCGCGGCCAGCTCGTCCGGAAGGCGGTCTTCGACGGTCACCTGGTCAGGCCGCCACTGATGATGAAATCGCGGCGCTCCCACGGCATCCGAGAGTGGCATTCCGAAGTCCAGGTAACGGATCATCGTCAGGAGTACGGACGTTACAATCTTCGGGCCACCCGCGGCGCCCACCATCATCACCGGCTCGTTATCCTTGATGACCAGCGTGGGACTCATGCTGGACAACGGGCGCTTACCCGGTGCGATGGAATTGTTCTCGGCGCCGACGAGTCCAAACGCATTCGGTACACCGGGCTGGATCGAGAAGTCGTCCATTTCGTTGTTGAGGAATACTCCCGTACCGGGCACGATCACCTTCGAACCGAATGTCGTATTGATCGTGGCCGTGATGCCAACCCAGTAACCTTTTTCATCGACCACACAGAGGTGGGTCGTGTGCCGGTTGGAAAACTGGTCCAACCCCGCATTGGGCGGATTCCCGTGCCCTTCCACCGGGGTCATGCGATCGGTCTTGATCCGAGCAGCGAGTTCCTTGAGATAGGGCTTGGCAATCAACCCTCGCGGGATGGCCACAAAGTCCGCGTCTCCCAGCCAATGCGCCCGATCGGCAAACGCGAGCTTCATGGCTTCGATCATGACGTGCGCCGCCGTGGCGGGATCGTCCTGGTGCATCTGGGCGATGTTGAACTCCTCCAACATTCCCAACAGCTGGGCAATCAGGATTCCACCGGAGCTCGGAGGTGGGAAACCCACCACCTGGTAGTCTCGATACGTCGTCGTCAGCGGCTCACGCTGAACGGCCCGGTATTTGGCGAAATCGTCGGCGGTAAGGATGCCGCCGTTGCGTTCCATCCAGCGACCGATCCGTTTGGCAAATCGGCCCTTGTAGAACCAATCCGCGCCTTCACTGGCCAACATGCGATACGTTTGCGCCAAGTGAGGCTGCTTCAGCAGTTCCCCTTGTTGAAAGACCGATCCGTCGGCATGGAAGAAGATGGCCTTGGGGCCCTCGAATCGGGCCAGGTCGGTGGCGGAACCCTTGAGGGACCGCGCAAACTCTGTATCGAGCTCAAACCCGTTTTCCGCGATCGTCGCCGCCGGCAGCGCCAAGTCTTTCAGTGGTTTCGTACCATAGCCTCGCAGCGCCAGGTCGTATGCCGCGATCGCGCCGGGGACGGCGACCGCCAGAGGCCCCGCCTGACTCAGTTCAGGCCGCAGCTCGCCGTCCACCACATACATGTCCCGCGTCGCGGCCGCCGGCGCCATCTCACGACCGTCGATGGCGATCACCTTGCCCTCGGGCGTTCGAATCAAGATGAAGCACCCTCCGCCAATGCCGGAATTGTGGCTGTCGACCACGCCCAACATCAGCCCCGCAGCGACCGCCGCGTCGACCGCATTCCCGCCGCTGCGAAGGACCTGCAAGGCCGCCTTCGTCGCCTCCGGATGCACCGTGGCCACCATGGCCTTGCTGGCAATCGATTCACGCTTCGATGCAGCGGGTACCGTGCCGGCCTCCTTCGTTTCTGTGGCCGTCTGCGCCGATAACTCCGCTTGCCCGGTTCCCATCACCAACAAAGCACACGCCAACCGCCGGACCCACTTCCCGGGAATAGGCTGCAATATCGAAACAACTGGCCACAACCAGAAATTCCACCACTTGGTCTTCATGGGCAGCGTGTCAAACCGTTGGGATGATCAGTCGGGTCGAGAAACAGTTTCCACAAAGGTAGCGATTCTGGCGACGTGCCGGGCATCGAGCACCCTCTGTGGACAGCCCGAACCCGTTACGATATGCCATCGGGGGAATTGGTCAACCTGAGCAGGGGTGCATTCTCCAGGATTCCCAGATTTTGCCAGTTGCCACTAGTTTTTTGGCGAAGTAGCATAGCGAAGACTGTAAAAATCGGGGGTGTTTCCCCGCAACAGTCATTTCTGCAGATTGATCCGGGAGTTCCTTCCATGCCTACGAATTCCATCTGGTTTCGGTTCATTTCCATCGTCCTCATGCTGGCGATGACGTTGGGGACATCGACACTCACGTTCGGTTGCCACCAATGCGGTCGATCGAGCTGCACGTCGGGAGGCTGGTGTGGATCGGGAACATGTGGCCAGTCCGGTTGGTCCGACGGTCGTTTTGTGGGCAGCTGCTTTTCCAGCTCCGGCCCTTGGTTTGCGAGTGGAAATTGGGCCACCTCGAGCTGCAGCGGCTGCAGTCTGTGTCGGGGTTCCCGCGCATGGCCAACCCCATCGACTTGCGGTTGGACTTCCGACTTTGGCGGCTCCTGTTCCAGCTGTGGCGTGTCCGCTTGCAACGGCTGTTCGTCCGGCAGCGCAGGATGTTCGTCGGGGACCACCACCGCAGAATGCGGCTGCGATTCGGGATGTGGTTCCAGCGGTTGCCTGGCAGGGACGGTGAGGGAAGGTTGCAGCGACTGTGCTGGCAATTCGGCAGTCGTGACGGAATCGGCGTGTTCAAGCGGGACCTGCGGCGGCACCGAATCGGGTATCGTCACGGGCGAAGCGGATTGGGTGGAAGGCGTGGTCGTGGAAGGGTGGCCGAGCACACCGGCCGTAGTCCCATCGGGAGTCATTCATCAGGAAGTTGGGGGGGAGACGTCGAGTCCAGCAGTAACCACGGCGCCAGCACCTGCTGCCGCTCCTGCTCCAGCGTCGCCGCCCACGGCGGAGCATACGGCACCTCCCGCGGAGGGACAGCCCGCCGCTGCCGATATTGCCCCCGCGAATACCACGCCGGCCCCCGTCCCACCGGCGGACGCCAGCGAAGAAGGCCTGTTTGGCGAGGGGGAGACGGCCGATGGGGCCGACGACCTCTTTGATGGTCAAGAGCCCGCTACCGAAGCCGCTCCGCCAGAAGCGGCGGAAGCCGCTCCGCCAGCGGCCGAAGAAGCAGCCCCCGCGGCAGAACAACCGGCCGCGACCGAACCGCCGGCCCCGCAGGGAGAGGAAGGAGAAAACCAAGAGCCGCTCGACGATCTGTTCGGCGGCCAGCCGGCCGGGACGATCCTGATTTCGGCAACCACGGCCCCGTTCCGACAGTGGACGGACAACACAGGATACTTCCAAACGGTCGGGCGACTCGTCGCGATCGGCCGGAGCCATGTCCGCCTGCTGAAGGACAATGGCCATCATTGCACGGTGCCGATACACCGACTTAGCCAGGCGGACGCACGTTACGTACTGCGAATCGCGACGGGCCAACAGGCGCTGGTTCGCGTCGCCGGGCGCTGACGCTCGACGTCCTACGGCTGCTGGGGACCCACATTCTCCGGTGGCCGTGTCGGGCCTGTCGAGGGAGTTGTCGCGAGGTCGCTCGGCCATCCGGGGAACAGCGTCTCGATGGGGCGAGTCGGTTTCACCTCGGGCAGGTCGACCGGCGTTTCGGCGGCAGGCGCCCGCCGCGCGGCGCGTTTCAAAGAAAACAGGCCAGGACGTTCGGCCTTCGGCGTATCTGCCTGCGCGTCCCGCTGCGTTGCCACATCCAGGTCGGCCGGGTCCGAATCCAATTCGGGCTTCTCTTCGTCCGGTTCACCAGGACTGGGCAGTATCTCCGGCTGCTCGGTCTTGGGGGGCTTGATATCGCACAGTTCGGGGCTGCCCCGTTCGGGGCAGCAGAGGCGGACGACCCCTCGATCGCAGTGGTCGTCAACTCGCCAGCCGCCGCCGAGTGCCTTGTAGAGGGAAACCAGGTGCAATATGGTCTGGCCTTCGCTTCCGGCCAGCGAATCTTGGGCGAGAAACAGGGTCCGCTGCGTATCCAAGACGTTTTGGAAGTTGGTCTTGCCGCCGCGGTAGAGCTCCAACACACTTCCCAGCGACTTCTTGGTCGCCACGACGGTGCGCCGAAGTGCTTCGCGACGTTCCAATTCCTTGTCGTAAGACACAATCGCGTCTTCCACTTCCTCCACGGCCAGCAAGACCGTCTGCTCATAGATCGCTATCGCTTCTTCCACAGCGGCCTGGGTCCGTTCAATATTGCAAACGATTTCGCCGCGGCGGAAGAGCGGCCAGGTGAACTGTGGGCCAAAGTTGTACGTGTAGCTGAGGGACTCCAGCAAGTCGGAGAATTGTTGCGCTTGCAGGGAGAACGTCCCTCCCAGGATGAAGCGTGGATAGAGATCGGACATGGCCACACCCACTTCAGCGGTCCGCACCGCCACGATGCGTTCGGCCTGGCGGATGTCTGGCCGCTGGCGAATCACATCGCAAGGTACGACCAGCGGCAACGTGGGGGGCACCTCGGGGATCGGCACGACCGGACAAATCAACTGGTGCAGGGAACCAGGGTACTCGCCCATCAACACGGACAGGCGATACAAGGCGCGGTGCAATGCCGACTCCAACGGAGGAAGCTCTGCCTCCGTAGACGCCAGGTTGGATTCCGCCTGATATTGATCCAATACGGGTGAGACGCCCCCTTCGACACGCTTGGTCGCCAGTTCCAGGGCTTGCTTCTGGATCTCGATATTGCTGAGCGCGTATTCGATCCGCTTCTGCAGTGTCCGCGCCTCCACGTAGGTGGCGGCAATGTCACCGTAGAGAGTCACCATCACGTCGCGGAATGCTTCCACCTGGGCACAGAGGTTGTTGTCGGCGGCCTGTATCTGGCGTGTAATCCGGCCGAAAAGGTCGAGCTCCCACGAAACGTCAAACCCCTTGGTCCAGAAGTCTCGCGGACCGATCAGGAAGCTGGCCCCCGAGATGCCGCCGAAGCCCAACGCATTCTTGCTTTGCAGCGACGTCCGGAAGCTTCCCACGCGATCGACGTGCCAGAAGCGCCGGCTCTGTGCGATACAGAGTTGCGCTCGCGCCTGCCAGATCCGAGTCACGGCGGCATACAAGTCCAAATTCTGGCCGCGGGCATAGTCGACGAGGTGGTTCAAAATCGGATCATTAAACTGAGTCCACCATTCGCACAGACCATTCGTACCCACGTACTGGCCGTGCTCCAACGTCTGATGCCACACGTCAGGAGCCGGCGACGCCGGCAGACAATTGTCGGGCCCCACAATGCAACCCGAAGTGCCCATGGCGGCGCAGAGCAAGGCAACGACCATCACGTGTTGCCAGCTACCAGCCTGGAAGGGGAATGTATGCATAGCCGATCCACATCCGCTGCCCACTTGGAATCACCCGACGAAGGTTGCGGCCTCGCGCGGTCCTATCCAAGACAACGGATGTATCGGACGTACGGCTGGTGTCAGCTTTACCACCACCAACCAAAGTAGGGGTCGTGTCGATGACACAACCTGCGGAAGCTGCGCAAATCTTACCGGCGCCAGCAGGAGTTCCCGGTGCTGCCGCTAGGTACGAACGGCCTCATCGATCCGCGAAAGAACCGAAATGCAAAGTATCCCGAAGCGCCAGTGAGGGACGGCAGATTTCGCCCGTTTGGGCATCGGGTTGGCAAAGGTCACTCTGCGGACCTACCTAGAGGTTGCGGCTGAACACCCACACCAGCGCGAACAGGATGCCCATAAACGTCACCAGCCATCCCAGAAATCGCAGGGCCTGATCGAGAATGGGCCCCAGACGTTCGTGCCGCGTTGCGCCATACACCAGACTGGACGCGACCAGCAATGGCACGACGTACCACATGCGGTGGGTATCGGACAGGAGGACGGCAAAGATCGTCATCAACGGGGCACCTTCAAGGGGGCGATCCGGACTCCGCAAACTGCGGTTTGGGCCGCACGGGAAAGGCCGGGCCGTAATAGGCATCGTAGATTGCAAAAAAGTTCAAGATCCCGGCGATCATCGTGTAGAGCGTACCTAGTTCAAAATACCCCTTTAGCATCTCGTGCCTCACGGCCAGTTCATCGTGTACCTGCTCAGCCAGTTGCCCCCGGGGAGGTGCCATGAAGGTACTGCCAAAGAGGGGCGGCAAGTTGTTCTTGGCCAGCAGGCCCTGAACCACGGCCGGCAGAGATGGTCCGCCGACGCCAATCTGAAGCAGGAACGGATACCGCATTTCCGGACTGCGAAGGGATCGAAAGAACCCGCCCGATGCGCTGGGAAACGAGGCATAGACCACCTGGCCTTCTCCCATGGCTAGTCCCCAGAAGTAAATACCCAGAATGCAGGTCATGAACAGGATTCCCTTGCCGGTTCGCCTCTGATACAGATGTCCCGCGCCGGGCCAGAGCCATGCCAGGATGGCCGCCCAGCAACGGTTCTTCAAGTCGACCGGAACGCGCTCATACCAGTCGATCGTGCTTTCGTGCGAATCAGAAGGCGTATGAGGCATCGTGGTGGGTTCCTAAAGACCCTGTCCCCAGGGTTGCGGCGGGCCGGCTATTCTAACTCAGTTCTGCGGGTCGACCTAGTGCGATGTCATGGGGTGTGGCTCGCCTGCACGCAATCCTCGGTTTTTGGGTGGAGTCTGCGCCAGCCGGCGGCCGACGATCCAGACGACTCGTCCGGTTATGACGAGTGTTTCGCTAGCGTCCCCTGGTCTCTGGTGTCCATGCTTGGCAGCTTGAACAAAACCTGGTTGGGGCTGGTGCTTTGCCTGCTGGCGCTGGGACCGACCGGTTTCGGACACGGAGAGACCATTCCGAGCAATCCGGCCACCGCCGGGGTGGCCTTCGATGTGGTCGTCGTGTGCTCGCCCGCACTCTTGCCTGCCTTGCAGCCCTGGATTGAACATAGAAAACGCCAAGGGTACCGGCTCGCCCATATCGACAGTCGCTTTACGGCGGACCAGATCCGGGGCACGATCCGTCAGCTGGCCAGGCCCGGCCGCCTGAAGTACGTCGTTCTGGTGGGAGACGCCGATCCGGAAATGGCCACCAATCGCTTCGTGCGAGAACGGTCGGTGCCCACGTTCTACAGCGAGGCCAAGGTAGTGACCCGCTACGGGTCGGAACCCTTGATCCCCTCGGACAACCCCTACGCCGATCTGGACGACGATAAGATTCCAGATGTGGCGGTTGGTCGCCTGAGCGTGGATGACGCGTCCGAGCTGACCCTCCTGGTACAGAAGATCCTGCGGTACGAGCAGCCGGCAAGCGGTCCCTGGCAGCAGCGAGTCAACCTGGTGGCGGGCGTGGGGGACTTTGGTGCCATTACCGATGCCGTCGTCGAGGCGGCCACCCGGAAGTTCATCACCGATGGGATCCCCGCGTCGTACGATACCCACATGACCTACGCCAACTGGCGGAGCCCCTACTGCCCCGACCCCAGGCGTTTTCGCGAGACCGTGCTCGACCGATTCTCGGAAGGGAGCCTGTTCTGGGTCTATGTCGGCCATGGCCGGCCAAGGCGATTGGACCGGGTTCATGCGGAGGACCTGGTGCTTCCGATTCTGGAGGCCGAGGATGTCACGCGCATACAATCGGGGACCGGACTTCCCATCGCGGTGATGTTGGCATGTTACACGGGCGCCTATGACCAGCCCGTCGATTGTCTGGGGGAATCGATGGTGCGGCAGCCCGCTGGCCCCATCGCCGCGATTTGTGGTTCGCGCGTGACGACTCCCTATGGCATGGCCCTCTTCGCATCGGGCCTGTTGGAGGGTTACTTCGCTCGACAACTGCCAACCTTGGGCGAGATCTTCCTGTACGCCAAGAAATCGTTGGGGCACCCGGAACTGGACGCCAGTGTCAACCGCAAACTGATGGACTCGCTGGCCAAGACGTTCAGCCCCACGAAGGACAATCTGGCGGGGGAACGCGACGAGCACCAGCTTCTCATGAATCTGCTGGGGGATCCGCTGTTGCGGCTCCCCTACCCCGCCTCCATTCCGCTGCAGTGCCAGCGGCACGTCACTTCGGGCAAAACGCTCCGCCTGGAGGGAACCTCGAGCGTGGGTGGATCCTGCGAAGTCGAACTCTTCTGCCGTCGCGACCTGATGACGTGCGAAATCCCCGCCCGCCGACAGCTGCAAGTCAGTGACGATTTCTTTCAGGGGATGCACCGGCACTATCTGGCAGCCAACGAGAAGCGCTGGGCCCGGCGAACCATTACCCTGCGACCCGGGGCCTTCGCCATCGAACTGCCGGTCCCCGAGCGGGCAGCCGGATCGTGCCACGTGCGAGTCTCCGTACACAACGGCGCGCAATCGGCCGTCGGTACAGCGCCCGTCTACATCCAGTCGCCGCAGCCTACCGACCCGACCATTCAGGCCAATGCCCAGCGGGCCAGCGGGTAAATTGCGTCGGCATGGCGCAGGGATCATAATCATTCCCCGAACCGGTAGCATTCTCAAACCACATCCTCGGGGCGCCGCGGCAACGCACTTTCCTTCGATGCCCGACATGCTGGCCATTTGCGAGCATATCGTCCGCCGCTGCGGCCAAGGCGAATGTCTGGCGCTGTGCACCCTGGTCCATTCTCGCGGCAGCTCGCCCCAGGAACTCGGAGCGAAGCTGCTCCTGTTCCCAGACGGCAAATCCCTGGGGACCCTGGGGGGCGGCTGCGTGGAAGCGGAAGTCGTCGCATGCGGACTCGAGCGGATGGCCACGGGCGCCGGTGAGTACCTTTCGTTCCGGCTCGACCATGACTACGGCTGGGACGACGGACTGATCTGCGGCGGTACCGTGGGGGTCTATGTGCAGGTCCTGGAAGGTCCGACAGCCGCAGCCGACTTCGCCAGAATCGCCGATGCGTTGCGTAACCGGCAGCCCGTGGAATTCCGCATCGAGTTCCCAGGACCCGAAGGCATCGAACGGTACTGCGAACCGATTCCGCCGCGGCCCGTCTTGCTGATCGCCGGCGGCGGCCACGTCGGCCAGGCCGTGTCACGACTGGCAACCCATCTGGACTTCGATGTCGTCGTGCTGGACGACCGACCGGAATACACGGCCGCCGAGCGGTTCCCGGCAGGTACCCGCTGTGTCCTGGGGAAGATCGATCAAGAACTGGCCAGGCAGGCGATCGACGAACACACCTACATCGTGATTGTCACGCGCGGGCACAAGCGCGATGGCCGTGCCCTGCAGGCCGTGATCGAGTCCCCGGCACGCTACCTTGGTTTGATCGGCTCGAGGCGAAAGGTCGCCACCATCCTTGCCGACTTGGCCCAGCGGGGTGTGCCGGCCGAATCGCTGCTGCGCGTCCACGGCCCCATCGGCCTGGAGCTGAATGCCATCACCGTGCCGGAGATCGCGGTCAGTATTGCGGCGGAACTCATTGCCGTGCGGCGAGGTCGCCAGGACCAGCCGGCCACCCCCATGCGCCTGACCCCCGAGGCCTTACTTCGGGCCGTCGAGTCCAAACGTACTGCGCAGCGCGATGGTCCAGAGGGCGGCGTGAGCTGACCTTCCATCAAACGCGCCAAACGCCACCCCCCCCGGCAGCGATTTTGGGTTGGAGCCACGCTTGGATGTGTGGACGTACTCAGCTTGTGCTCCCCGGACCCAACCGCCCCCTCAGCGGCAAGCCACGTTTCGCCAGAATCGCCCCCCCAGAAGAATCAGCGTTCCGGCAGCTGCCCACAGGCTTCCAGGTTCCGGCACCACAGCCAACGTGGGGTTGTCCACCTGCATCTCGAAATTGGTAAAACCAAAGAAAAAGCCGGGGACCAACGTCGTGAACCGAAGTTCCTCTACGCTTTGCAGGACGCTGGCGAACGTGCGGTCCGGTGGGAGCCGCGGTTCAAACGTCACGGGGTCCTCATCACCCGTCCCACCCCAACCTGGCGGGAGCGTCATGGAACTGGGATCCGCGATCTCAACCTCAAAATGCCGCCAGCCCGGCATATCGACACTCAAGGTCCCCAGCGGATAATACACGCTCACATACGGATAGGTGCTTCCCGGCGGATTGTAGTCGACCAGTTCCACCACGAGGTCGCGCGACACCTGCTGACCAAAGAAGTCGATCGAGTTGGTCTTGATATCGGTGGAAAGGACAAGCGGAGCGCCGAGCTGCGTGTAGTCGCCCAGGAACGCCGCATTGGAGTCGTTGCGGATCTCGGCGCCGAATACGTCGATCAAGACGACATCGAGATTGGCCCCGGGATTTCCACCCGCCGCCGAAATGTCGGTTCGGCCACTGACGCTCCACCCTTCGGTCCCCGAATCGAACGTCGTCGTCACGGCCAGCAAACTTCCCCGGGAGCCAACAGCCATGGCCAGCAGCAACACTCCACGCCGCAGCCATGCGGTGGCAAGATCTCGACCGTCGGGCTTCGTCCACGTCATGAGTTCTTCTCCTGCAATGTGGATTAGGGTTTCACAGAGCGAGTCATCACGGACCCCGCACCTGATTGTACGTGAAGGCCCCATCAAGTTCACCCACAATGGACTGGGACCTGCTTGGGGCGAGCCGCGGGCGACCGGCCCACAGGGTCTCGGATGGAAGCGACGAAGTGCGGTGTGCAGGCGGAGCCAAAATCGCGGACGACATGGTTCGAGCGGACGTGTGAAGGCAAATCGGGCGGAATCGCTTGTTTCCCGAGCCCCCCTCGGGAAACTACTGCCACAAAGCGGCAAAATTGGCCCCGGGACTTTACATCACCCCTGGCAGTTACGGATGATACGAGACTCGGATGTGGGTTGAATCCGCTTCCCACGGGCAAGAACGAGCATGGGAGAAAGGGACGGTATGTCACGGCGATTCGTCGGTTGGCGCTGGATGTCGTGGTGGCTATTCGCTGCAGGAACGTGGCCCGCAATCGTGACGGCACAGTCCACAGTATCCCAGGAGACAACGAAGGAAGCCGAACCGGCGGAGATGACTCCGGACGAAAAGGCCAAGGACTTCATCCGCTATTTTGAACGGCAGGTGCGCCCCTTGGAAATTGAGTCCAATCGTGCCTGGTGGAACGCCAATGTTGCGGGCACCGACGAAAACTACCAGAAGAAGCGGGACGCCGAGAATCTGCTCAACGAGACGCTCGCCAGCGAATTCCGCTTCGAACAGGTCAAGTCGATCCGCGCGGAATCGATCCAAGATCCCTTGCTGCGCCGCCAGATGGAACTGCTCTATCTCCGCTACCTGTCCAAGCAGGTCGATCCCGATCTCTTGCGGCGGATGACGGACAAGGCTAACGCCATCGAGCATGCCTTCAACCTATTTCGCGCCAAGGTGGGGGATCAGGAACTGAAGGACAGCGAGGTTCGCGACATCCTCAAGAAATCGAGCGACTCGCAGGAGCGGCAGGCCGCCTGGGAAGCCAGCAAGGAGGTCGGCCGGGTGCTGGAACAGGACCTGCGGGAATTGGTGCAGCTTCGCAACGAGTCCGCGCGAAAGTTGGGCTTCGAGAACTACCACGTCATGCAGCTGTCGCTCAGCGAACAGTCGCCGCAGGACGTATTGAAACTGTTCGACCAGCTGGAGGCACTGACGCGGGCCCCTTTCCAGCTAGCGAAGGCGGAAATCGACCAAAGGCTCGCCGCACAATACCGCATTCCCATTTCGGACTTGCGCCCCTGGCATTACCAGGATCCCTTCTTTCAGGAGGCCCCCGACGTCTATGGAGTGGATGTCGACGAAGTCTTCGCCAAAGTGGACATCCCCAAGGTGTGCGAGACGTTCTACAGCGGGATCGGATTGCCCGTGACGCAGGTGATTGCGGCGAGCGACCTGTTTTACAAGCAGGACAAGAGCCCGCATGCGTTCTGCACGGACATCAATCGAGATGGCGATGTCCGCGTCCTGACGAACATTGTCCCCAATGAGTACTGGATGGCGACCACGCTGCACGAGCTGGGTCATTCCGTCTACACCAGCACCACCATTCCAGCCACGCTCCCCTACTTGCTGCGGACCGATGCGCACATCTTGGCGACCGAGGGAATGGCCATGATGTTTGAACGCTTCGCCGGCTCGGCCGAATGGCTGGGTGCCATGGGAGTACAGGTTGCAGACCCCGCGACGTACGACGACGTCTGTCGCAGGAATCGCCGCAACAAGCTGCTGATCTTTTCCCGATGGTGCCAGGTCATGCTGCGATTCGAAATGGGTATGTACGGAGATCCCAGTCAGGATTTGAACAAGCTCTGGTGGGACCTGGTCGAAAAGTACCAGCTCATCCGTCGGCCGGACGGGCGGAGCGCACCCGATTACGCCAGCAAGATCCATGTCGTGAGCGCACCGGCGTATTACCACAATTACATGATGGGCGAGCTCTTCGCCTGCCAACTGCATGCCGCCGTGGCCCGCGAGGTGCTGAAGGCGGGCGATCCCCGGCAGACGGTCTACTACCAGAATCCGGGTGTGGGAAAATTCCTGCAGGAGCGCGTCTTCAATGTGGGTGCGACCAAGCGCTGGGACGAGCTGACTCGGGAGGCGACCGGCGCCGACCTGAACGCCCAGGCCTTTGCCCGTGAGTTTTCCCAGTAACCGCCGCGGGATCCGGGACAGAAGTGCCGCCCGGCATAACCGGGCTTGGGAGTCCGATGGGCGTCGTCCTCGTCGGCGTCGCCCGAGGAGGAGGCGGTGGGGCAGCGCCCATGAGGTGAGCCGGCCAGCGCGTTTTCCGTACTGGTCCGCCCGGGCCTTCGGGCTGGGACCCCATGCCACTTCCTTTCTCGGGAACCGGTTCGATGCTTGGACCGGCGCGATGCAATCCACCCGGTTTTTTTCACGCTGTTGATCCATGGAAGTACCGCACAGCATGCGGCGCGCCGCTACCCTTGGATACACCCTGGGGCCGGGTAACCGCCCCCCTTCCCAACGCCGTGACCGATTCTTTATTGCCGCGAGTACCGACTTCCTGCCCCCTCTCCCCCGTCCCAGTCCACTGGGATGGGGGAGAGGGATGGGGTGAGGGGGAAATTGCCGTGACCCATTCTGAACCGGAACCACAAACACGAAGCGTAAGCCAGTGTCTTCCTTCCAAGCCACTTGCTTGTGCTGCGCGCTCATCCTCGCGGGATCCAAACCGACACAATCCGTCACGGTGCTGGTTGAGGGTACAACTCATAACGGCCGTCGCTCCAGGTACATGGTCTTGGTGTACACCGAGACGACATTCCCCATATGGATGGCCCACACGTCGGGCAGCGTGCTGTTTTCGAGCTTGGCCATTTTCCAGTCCGGGCCCTGCAGCGTCATGCTCCAGTTGTAGCCAGCCTTGCCAGGATCGATGGCCACGATGCGATACCACTGATAGTCGGTGGCCCCATAGACGGTCGTCCCGTCTTGGGCCGGCGTCTTTCCCGCCAGCAGGATCCATTGCCCCTTCTTCGCCCTGTCGCGAAAGTCCTTGGTGACGCCATTGGTCAAGATGCGGGCCGTCCCCCCCCCCCAGCCGTCGATCTCCTCCACGCGGACTGGCAGCGGTCGTTCATACTTCGTTCGGTTCTCAAATACGACGACCGAGACTTCATAGGCGTTATCGATCACGCATTCTCGCGGCACGGGACGGCGGTCCACCGGTACGAACATGGCCATCCAGGAAAAGTTTCCTGCCGAGGAGCGTTTGACCAGGTTACTTGCCGTGTCCTTGAGGAGCTTCTGGATCGGCCCGTCCTGGGCCTTCTTGGGTATTTCAAAATCCAATTCGTCCTGAATCACGAACATCTCGTCCGCCTGAGCGGGGGTCACCGGCAGCGCGGGAACGGAAGGATTTCGTAGCAATGCTGGCTCCAAGTCGAGCGACAAACGGTATATCCGCGGTGCCGCGGCTGCATCGAGATACCACCTGTCGAACACCACGGACCGGTCGCGGATGTCCAGGTTGCCGGCCATCGCCGGCGTGCGCGGCAAGGTAAAGCCAAGTGGATCGACGCAGAAAGCGATGGGCATGGTCAGGACGTTGGGGGACGCTCCCGGCAAGACCTGCACTTTCCCCTGAATCTCTTCCTTCATGGGGGTATTCCAGGCCACGGACCGGAACGCAAAGGGGGGTGGCGCGGGCAATCCCGTGAGCGTCCGCCAGGGCGAAACGACCCAGCGATCGGGGTTCAGCAGCCCATTTTCTTGCAGCTCGCGGAAGGCCCGTTTCCCCACACTGGCCAGTCGGTCGTTGCGGATCCCCTCTTGGGCCTGGTGCCCTGCGACGGGAATCAGCGCGGCGACTCCCAACAATCCAATGGCAAGGACGCCAATGGACATCAGGACTTCGATCAACGAGATGCCGAGGCGGGCTGTCGGTCGGTGGCTCAACGTCTGCATCAACAATTATCCCCCGGCGCCGATGGCCGACCTGGCCGATAGACGCGATTCGGCGAGCGCTTGGACCTCAGCCTCCGGCGAGGGCGTGGCGGGCATCGCACGACTGCCCACATTATCGAACGTGCCCACGGCCCCCGAACGATGATCGACGGCCACCCACAGGCTGCCGCTGCCTGACCTCAGATTGGCCCAGGGGTCGTTCTGCAACTTGGCACGGCCAAGCAGCAGGTAGACATCTCCCGTTGGCGGCGTCGGACCGGTGAGGTCTTGATTGCCAATCAGATTGACCGACGGATTCGGCGCCACCTGATTGAAGACCGTTCCCTGGCCGGCGCTTGCCGGCGCGGCCACGTCGAGATCGGCGAACACATAGGTCAGGCTCCCACGACTGCCGAAGACGAGCGTGATCGGCGGTGGATTCGGATAGGGATTGGGCAATCGCAGGAATCGTGCCAATCCCTGGGGCACGTCGCAGGGGAGCGGATTGGTAACGGTGATCGCGGGCAGGTGCCCCATGCCCGAAAAGGCCAGATCGACGTATGCGCCCGCGGGTAGTTCGATCCGAGGGGCCGGCGAAAAACGGGGCGTCACCAGTTCGAACATCCGCAGCGCCGTCCCCGGCGGTACCGACAAGGTCAGATTCAGCCCAAACCCCACCGGCTGCCGGCCCGCACTGACGTTGACATCCGTCTTCCCGTCGACCGGCCGCAAGTACATCACATAGTGTGGCTGCGGCTGCACGAAATAGTCCTGGCTCTTTACCTGAAACAATCGGGGATCCGAACCTAGTTGCACCAGCACGCGGCGTACGCCGCCGGCGGGAAACTGATCTCGCAGTCGCTGCCAATCGGCAGGTGTCAGGCGGACCCCGAACAGCCCTCCACCGTCCTGATAATCGCCCAGTACCGTGACGACATCCCCGTAGGGCCGGAACTCCACCAGCGACATGCTGTACGACAGATTCGCGTCGTTGGTACCCCGGTGAATCTGCACGCCGATCGATTTTCCCGTCGACATGGCCTTGGCCTGTGCCGCCGCCAGAAACGTGGCCACCTGCCTCGCCGCCTCGCGAACGTTCCGCCCCTTGAGCGCTGGCTGCGCCAGGGGCAGTACCACGGCCGCCAGCATGATGATGATTGTGATCACCACCAACAGCTCCACCAGCGTGAGCCCGTCACGGCGCCGACCGGCCAAGTGGCCGGCATCCCAGCCTTGCGAGCGCCGGGGCCCTAGCCCTATGCCGCCTGCTTTCATGCGAACGGTTTGGATTCGTGTAGCGGAGCGGCGCAAGCCGCCCGGTTTCTTGCCGTGATTCACCGTTGACGTACCGGACGGCTTGCGCCGTGCCGCTACCCAACACGTGCCATGGGGAGCGGCAGAGTCCACACTCACCTGACAGCGCGGATCATGCTGTGCGCGTCCCATGGCTTACCTCGTTGTCGTCTCAATCAGGTGATTGTGGATGTTGTCAATCGAGTTATCCGTGCCGTCGCCGTTGGTATCGTAGACCTGGCCCACTCGCCAACTGGGCGACGAGCCGAACACCTGGAAGGGATTGTTGTTGTTGGCATCGGCGGGCAAGGAATAGTTGATCTGGTCGCCTCCGCTGCCATTCACCTTCATGGCGAGGTCCGGTTCCCCGTCGGGACCGCACGATACAATCAGGGAGAAATAGAAGTACGCACCGCCATCGACATCCGCCAGGTCGTATGGATCGTTGGACTCCAGCGGGTTGGCCGTCGGCTGCAGCGGGGAAGGGACAAAGCCGGTCGGCCAGCGCAGGAACAGAATCGGATTGCCCCAAGGGTCCCATAGCTCGGGCATGCCGTCCCGATCCTTATCGCCGATCTCCTTTTCATTGAAGAATTCCAGGGTGCTTGCCTCGCCGACTTCCATGCGTGAAACGATCATGTACAGGCATTCGGCCGAGGCATATTGATTGGCCCAGTAGTCGCTGGCGGCCGGATTCTGCCACGAGCGCGCATGATTGCAGACAAAGGAATAAAAGTATCGCAGGTCCGCCGGGATGGCGGGCCACAGGTCGGGCTGCCGGACCTGCGTCGGCTGGCTGGCCCGGAAGAAGAAAATATCGGACGCCCGTTCGGGCATTTCTATCCGCGCCAATTCGCGCAGCTTTCGCAAGCGGTCAAACGCCGTCGTCTCCGCCACGCTCGCGGTGGCCGGACGCCCCCAATCGTTTCGCCACAGTTGATCCCACCAGGGATGCGCCTGCAGGGGGGTCGTGGAGGCGTAGTAGTAACCCAAGTTGACCGAGGGGACCCGTCGGGAATCGAGCGACTCCCATTTTTCGGCGATCAGCTCATGGAGCCGCGAGACCTGCGCCTTGGCCCGCTGGACCTTGGCCAGCTTCTGCACCCCCGACATGCCGAACAGGATCAGCGTCGACAGGATCACGATGATGGTGACCGCCACCAGCAGCTCCACCAGGGTGAAGGCCCCCCGAGCGCAGGGGCGCATGGCCCGCGAGGCCTGGCAAAGTGCACGATGCAAAGGTGTGATGGTGTGATTCATGGCGCAGCGGGACGGGTCATTCCCCGACCATGTCCTTGATGCTCCCCTCGCTGAAACTGGTGATGTTGTCGCGGTGGTCCCGCGTGATGTTGTCCCCGCTGGGAACCCGGGGATACACGGTGATGTCGTCGCGATTCACCGAGGCAGGCAGGCCACCATAGGCACTGTCGAGCCCCGCAGAGATGATCTGGAACTTCTCCGGTTCGGCGAAGACGACCTCGTTGGCGTTCGAAAGCGTGGAAGAAATGTAAGGGGGCATGACGCCATTGGCGTTGGCCCACACCACGGCAGCGGCCGTGGTCGGGTTGCCTGGTGTCAGCTGGCTGGCCTTGTTGTAACTGGCCGAGTTGAAGTAGATGTAGGGCTGCTTCTCCGAATCGCCCACCGAGTAGTATTCGTCGGCGAAGGAGTACTTGTCCGGGCTCCCGTTGCGGAATCCCCACACCAGTCCCGGCGCCACATTACTGTCAGGACTACTGGCCGTGCGAAAGAACTCCAGGTTTCGGAATCGGCCCTTGTCAAAGTCGAACAGCGGATTCCGCTCGCCCGAACCGCTCAGCGGCGCCTGAGGATCGGCAGTGAACCCCTGCAGCCAGAAGACCAGGGCATTCTTCGGGCTGAGCTGCGCCAGTTGCTTGGCTGCGACCGTGGTCGGGCCGATCAGTGGGTAATCGAGCGTGGTGGACCGCCGGCGGAAAATGGCCGCCAGATGCTCATCGATCAACTGCTTTGCCCGCGACGCGCGTTCCTGTTCGTTGGCGCCGATCGCCGACCAGGAAAAGTCGGGTGGGTATTCGCCGAATTCGGCCTTATAGCGCTCTACCGCCTTGGCCAGGTTCCCGACCTCCAACGTGATCCGCGCCTGCTTGGCGGTGCGAATGGCAATCATGACCGCCGGAATGATCAGCGCGGCCAAGGCCGTGATGATCACAATCACCACCAGCATTTCGACCAGGGTGAATCCCTGGCGGGACAATTTCAAGGTACGTGCTTGTGGCATCGATCCACCTCGTATGGAAATCGGAAATTGGTAATCACAAGTCTCAAATCAACACCCATCACGGATTACGACAACGTCTGAATCAAGCTCACCAGTGGCATGAACAGCGACACCACGATGAAGCCGACGGCCCCTCCCAGGAAGACGATCAAGAGGGGTTCCAGCAGGCTGGTCAGGCTTTCCGTCAGCACGGCCACCTCGGCGTCATAGTTATCCGCCACCTTGTACAGCATCGTATCGAGTTCGCCGGTTTCTTCCCCGACGTCGACCATGTTGACGACCAGGTCATCCACCACGCGGCGGTTCATTTTGAAGAAGTAGAACAGGCCACCGATCAGGGCTGCGGCACCGGTGCCCGAGAGGCCCAGCTGGCGCAGCTTCGGCATGGCGATCAGCGTGGCGATCGGGGTGGCGAAGAGCAGGACCCAGAGCATGAGCGCGACGGGATGGAACCCAGCGCGGGAATTCTCTTTCATGGGCTTGGCAATCGTTTCCCCTTCGCGGATCGCCTCGGCGACCTTGGTGAAGATCCGTTCGAAGAGCGCATTGCCGCTCGTCTCCTTGGTGATGTTCAGCGCCTCGAGAATGGGGACGCCGCTTTGCACCAAGGTCCCCAGCGTTCGCGTGGAGCGTGCCAGCGAGTTCTTTTCCAGCAGCATGCCGAAGACAGGGACGTTGAGCATGAACATGTCCCAGCCCATCCGCCCCTGCTTGAATTTTTGCAGCAATTTCACGAAAAGCCAGACCGAGAGGGGAATGGCCGGGATCAGGTACCAGTACTTCACGGTCAAGTCGGAAATGGTGATCAGCAGCTCCGTGGGGGCCGGAAGGGAGGTGCCGAAGTCGGCAAAGAGGGTACGGAACGTGGGGACGATCTTGATCATGATGAAGGTCAAGATCCCCACGGCCACCATGACGACCACCACGGGATACACCAGGGCCCCTTTGACCTTTCGCTTGAGGGCCTCGGCCTTTTCCATGAAGTCCGCCAGGCGTCGCAAGATGACTTCCAGCGCGCCGCCGGCCTCGCCCGCCTTGATCATGTTGACGTACAGGCGATCGAAGGCCTTGGGGCTCTTTGCCATGGCCTCGGATAGGTTGGCTCCTCCCTCGATCTCTTCGCAGACGTCCATCAACGAGTTCTTCAGGCGTCCAGGTTTTTGCTGTTCCTCCAGGATCCGCAGGCTTCGCAGGATGGGCAGGCCGGCGTCCTGCAGAATGGAAAGCTGGCGGGTGAACGTGGTCAGCAGCTTGCTGGAGACGCCGCCGATGGCGAAGCCTCGCTTCTTGCCCCCCTTGGCCTTGTCCTGGGCCGACTTCCGCGACTTCTTCTCGGCAATCTTGGTGACAAAGTAGCCCATCTGGCGGATGGTCTCTTGGGCCTTGTCCTCATTGGGCGCTTCGATTTCGTCACGGATCGCTTGCCCGCGGGCATCCATGGCTTCGAACAGGTAGGTTGGCATTTCAAGACCCGTCAGGAATGAGGAATAAACGATCGATCGATGTGAGGTCGCGGCCCCTCTCGCCCCCTCACCCTAACCCTCTCCCCCATGGGAATGGGGGAGAGGGGACAAGAGGGTGCTGTTTCACTCATCGTCACTGTTTCTGATCGTCACTGCTTCTGATCGTCACTGCTTCTGATCGTCACTGCTTCTGATCGTCACTGCTTCTGATCGCCACTGCTTCTGATCGCCACTGTTTCTGATCGTCACTGTTTCTGATCGTCACTGTTTCCGATCGCCGCGGTATACGTGGTGACCTTCTATGCTTCCAGTACGGTTTCCCGCACGACTTCGTCCAATGTGGTCGTGCCGTCCGAGGCGAAGGACATGCCCGCATCCCGCAGGGTCACCATGCCGAATTCACGAGCGCGGTCCCGCAGCTCGTCGGTGGAGCAATTCCGCATGATCATTTCCCGCAGGTCGTCGTTCATGATCATCAGCTCGAACAGACCCACGCGACCTTTGTACCCGGTATTGTTGCAGCCATCGCAGCCCGCGCCGCGATAGAATTTCTTCCCTTCCACGTCCATTAGGGTGAGCCCCAGCTCACCCAGCAGCCCCTCGGAGACCTCGACCTCTTCACGGCAGCGGCTGCAGATGCGGCGCACCAACCGCTGCGCCAGGATGGCCTCCACGGTGGCTGTGATCAGGAACATGGGGATGCCCATGTCCTTCAGCCGCGTGATGGTGCTGGGCGCGTCGTTCGTATGGAGCGTGCTGAAGACCATGTGCCCGGTCAGGGAGGCCTGCACGGCAATCTCGGCCGTTTCCAGGTCGCGGATCTCACCCACCAGGATGCGATCGGGGTCCTGCCGAAGGATGGAACGCAAACACTGCGCGAACGTATTGCCGATCTCCGGATCGATCGGGATCTGAATGATCCCGTCGATGTCGTACTCCACCGGGTCTTCCGTGGTGATGACCTTGTCCTCCATGGTGTTCAGTTCCGACAAGGCCGAATAGAGCGTGGTGGTCTTGCCCGAACCGGTCGGTCCCGTGACCAGGACGATCCCATTGGGCTTGTACATGATGGCTCGAAAGGCCTTGACGGTCTCGGGTTGCATGCCGACCTTGTTCAAATCGAGCGATACCACCGAGCGGTCCAGCACCCGCATCACGACACTTTCGCCGAAGAGGGTTGGCAGGACGCTGACGCGGAGGTCCACGGGATGCCCTCCGACGGCCAGCTCGATACGGCCATCCTGCGGCAGCCGCCGTTCGGCGATGTCCAGATTGGCCATCACCTTGATGCGAGTCGTAATGGCGAAGGCGAGGTGCCGCGGAGGCGGGACCAGCTCATAGAGGACGCCGTCGGCCTTGACGCGAATCCGGAACTCCGTCTCGAACGGCTCGAAGTGGATATCGCTGGCATGCTCCTTGATGGCGGTCAGCAGCACGATGTTCAGCAGCTTGCGGACCGGGGCACTGTCGGCCATGGCCTCGACATCCGCCAGTTCAATGGCCCCCTTCCCCTGCAGCTGCTCCGCCGCACGGGCCAGGGCGTCGTCCGCCGTCAGATCGCTGACGATGCTCTCCAGGCTTTCCGTCTTGCCGGCGTAATAGCGCGAAAGGCACTTATTGATTTCACTTTCCGTGGCCACGACCATGCGGACGTCGTAACCCAGAAACCGCCGCATCTCATCTTGAATGGAGACATTCTGCGGCTGACTCGTAGCCACGGTCAGGATGTTGTCCTTGAAATGGACTGGAATCACCTGATAGAGCTGCGCCATGGGCTCGGTGACCATCTCGATCAACTGGGGCGGCAACTTGACCTCGCCGATGGAGACCACTTGCAGCTTCAGCTGTTCGGCCAGGGCCTGTGCCAATTGCTCTTCGGAAATCAGGCCCATCTCGAGCCCAAGTTTGCCCAAGAGCGCATCGGGATTGCGCTGCTGTTCCGCCAACAGCAGTTCCAACTGGTCTTCCGTGAGGAAGCCCAGGTCGATCAGCACTTGTCCAATACGTCGATAGGCCATCAGTGTGTCGCCGCCGGTTTCTTGGCTTCGTCCGCCACGTCTTGATCGTCGTCAAACATCCCTTTCTGGGCCAAGGAGATGCGTTTGGCCAGGTCATCGGGCACCTGGGCCTTGGCCAGGGCGTCCTCGGTCGAGATCTTCTGTTCCCGCCACAGCCGGAACAGGCAATCATCCATCAGGACCATCCCCAGCTTGGCGCCGGTCTGGATGGCCGAATTGATGCGGAATGTCTTGTTCTCGCGGATCAGGTTGGCAATCGCGCTCGTTACCACCAGGAATTCATAGGCCGCCACGCGCCCACCGCCGATCTTGGGGACCAGGGTCTGCGCCAGGATTCCAATGATGGAAGTGGAAAGCTGGGTACGGATCTGGTCCTGCTGATTGGTGGGAAATACGTCGATGATGCGGTTGACGGTCCCCTGGGCGCTGTTCGTGTGCAGCGTGCCAAAGACGACGTGGCCCGTTTCCGCCGCCGTAATGGCTGTTTCGATCGTCTCGAGGTCTCGCATTTCGCCGACGAGGATCACATCCGGGTCCTGTCGCAGGGCCCGCTTGATGGCCTCGGCGAAACTGGGGACATCCACCCCCACCTCTCGCTGGTTCACGGTCGATTTCTTGTGATAGTGATAGAACTCGATCGGGTCCTCGATCGTGATGATGTGGTGATCCACGGTCTCATTGATGTAGTTGATCATGCTGGCCAGCGTCGTGCTCTTGCCCGACCCCGTGGGCCCGGTCACCAGGAAGAGCCCCCGCGGACGCATGCACAAGTCGGCCACGCGGGCCGGCAGCCCCAGCTGCTCCATGCTCAACATCGTGTTGGGGATCTGCCGCAGGACCATGGCCACGTTGCCCCGCTGCTTGAAGATCGAAACGCGGAAGCGGGCCATCTCGCCAAAGGCGAACCCAAAGTCCGATCCCCCCTTCTCCTGCAATTCCCGCTGGCACCGCTCCGGCGCAATGCTCTTCATCAAGGCCATCGTGTCCTCGGGTTCGAGGACCTTGGTCTCGAGTTTCCGCATGCGGCCATGCAGCCGGAACACCGGGGGCTGCCCCACGGTCAAGTGGATATCGCTGGCATTCTGCTTCACGCAGGCCTGCAGCAACTTGTCGATCAGAATGGTGCCCATGCGACGACGTTCCTTTTGCCTCGCGGATCGATCGGTCCCGCGCCGGGGCGCGAGGGGACGGGCACGCGAAAGCGTCGGTGAGAAAGGTCTGGGGTAGTTTCGCTATCTGGCCCCACCGGCCGGATCACAACCGCTCGTTACGCCCCCACCACCCATGGTGGTCTTCCCGGTAGACCGCGGCCCGTTTCCTTGATCTACCGAGGAATAGCCCTCCGAGGATGCACCCGACAGCCACGCCGCCCAGTACGCCCCCCTGCCCTTGATTATCCCATCTTCCACGGAAATCGCCAAATAAACGGGCAAAACTCGCACGCGGCGCTACTTTTTGGGGCGTTCTCCGTTCTGCACCATAATAAAGTCGTCCTCCGTCCGTTTCGCCACCCGATAGACCTCGGTCAACGTGGTGATGCCCCTCAGTACCTTGTCCAAGCCATCGCGATAAAGCGTAATCATGCCGTCGCGGATGGCCTGCTTGCGTATATCCTGCGTGGGTGCCCCTTTGAACGACAATTCACGCACCTTGGAGGTCATGAACATCAATTCGTGGATCCCGATGCGGCCGCGATACCCCGAATTCTGGCAATAATTGCACCCCCGCCCCTTGGCAGGTGTCGCATTGGTCAACATCCCCGGCGTGATGCCCGCCGCGTCCAGCTCCGCCTGAGTCGGCATGTGCGGCTCTTTACACCGCGAGCACACCACCCTCACCAGCCGCTGTGCCAACACGGCAATCACACTGCTGGCGACCAGGTAAGCGGGTACCCCCATGTCGACCATACGTGTCACAGCACTGGGCGCATCGTTCGTATGTAGTGTACTAAAAACCAAGTGTCCAGTCAAAGAAGCCTGTATTCCCATGCTGGCCGTCTCTGCATCCCGCATTTCCCCTACCAGGATGATGTTGGGGGCCTGGCGCAGCATGGCCTTGATGATCCGGGCAAAGTCCAGGCCGATGTCGTGCCGGACCTCGACCTGATTGATGCCCGACAGGTAGTACTCGACGGGGTCCTCGGCGGTAATGATTTTGCGGTCTGGGCGGTTGAGTTCATTGAGGGCCGCATAGAGGGTGGTCGTCTTGCCCGAACCGGTCGGTCCGGTACAGAGGATGATGCCGTTGGGCCGCCGCATCAATGACTGCATGTGGCGGTAATTGTTGTCCGAAAGGCCAAGCTGCCGCACACCGATCCGGATGTTGTCCTTGTCCAGGATCCGCATCACGACCGATTGGCCATGATTCGTGGGGATGACGCTTACCCGCAAATCCAGCTGTTTTTCCCCGACAGAAATCTTGATTCGCCCGTCCTGGGTCCTGCGCCGTTCGGCGATATCGAGACGGGAGAGGATCTTGATGCGGGAAATGATGGCACCCAGCAGGCGGCGGGGTGGGCTATCGCGTTCACAGAGCTGGCCATCGATGCGATAGCGGATCCGCACCCGATCCTCGAAGGGTTCCACATGGATATCCGAGGCGCGGAGCTGCACCGCTTCGGTGATCATGACCTGCACGAGCCGCACCACCGGCGCGCTGCTCTCGTCGACGCTCTCCTCGCGGTCGTCGGCCTCGTCCTCCGTGGCCGTAAAGTCGATCGCCGTGTCCGTAAACTCCTGCAGCATCGAGTCGGTGCTTTCCCCTTCGATCTGGCCGTAGTACTTGTTGATGGCCTCGTTGATGCTTTCGCGGGAGGCAAGTGCGATTTCGATCTTGCGGTTGAGGATGAAGCGGATCTTTTCGAACGTATCGAGCGCCAACGGATTGCTGACGGCCACGACCAGGGCGCCGTCCCGTTCCGCTACGGGGAGGATACCGTTCTCCCGCGCGACCGACTGTGGTACGAGCTCGACGACGTCCGGGGCAATGTCCATCCGTTCCAGATCGACGTATTTCAGGCCATGTTCCTTGGCCAGGGCCTTCATGGCCAGCTCACCCGAAACGTAACCGAGTTTGACGAGGCAGTCCGCCACCGTCTCGTTCGTCCGCCGGGCCAGCGCCTCGGCTTCCGCCAGCTGTTCCTTGCTGACGATGTTATTCTTGAGCAGGATCTCGGTGAATTTGGCCATGGATGACTCGGCGGTTTCCTGGTGAGCGCTACCCATCCAACTTAGCCCAACCGCCTCCGTTTCGGAAGATTGCGTGGGAAAAGGCGGGTACTCCAGCGATCAACCTTGCTGGGACCGCCATTCCTGCCAAAGAAGGGCCGGGAACGCGCGGGCATCGTGCCAGTACCGCTTGGCCAGTCGCCGCGGATCGGAGAGCAGGCGGTGGAGCCATTCCAGGCGCAATGCCTGAAGCCAGCACGGGGCACGCCGCTGCTGGCCAGCCAGGAAGTCGATCGTGGCTCCGCAGGCAATCGCCACCTTGCACCGCAACTGATCGGCATGGCGGCTGATCCAGATCTCTTGCTTCGGGGCCCCGAGCCCTACGACGAGCAGGTCGGGCCTGGCGGTGTCGATCCGTGCGAGGATGTCGCGGTTCTCTTGCGGATCGCCCTCGAATCCGAGGGGGGGGCTGTACGTGCCTACCGCGCGGGCAGCGGGCCAGCGGGCCTGGATGCACCGCACGGCACGCTCCGCCACTCCCGGCATTGCTCCCAGCAGGAAATAGGTGATGGGGCCCTTTTCAGACGCCTCTGCCAGGAGCCCGGGGACCAGATCGGAACCCGGTACACGTTCGGGGAGCGCGCGACGCAACCATCGGGACGACGTCACCACGGGCCAGCCGTCGGCCAGGACCAGGCTGGCACCCGCGTACGCCCGCCGCATCTCCTGGTCGATTTGCAGTCGCACGATGTGGTCGAGATTCGGCGTGACCACATAGCGGCAGTGACCCTCGGGTCCACGCAGCCAGTTGCCGATGCAATCGAGCGATTGGCGCATGGTGATGCGGTCGATCTCGATGCCAAATAGCCGTACGCGGGGGACTGGACTTGCAGCGTTCATCGGGCCCCAAGCAGGCAGAGGTCGCATCGGCGCACAAGGAAGTCGTAACTCGCCTCCTAAGTCTCGGTTGCATTCTCGTCGAGTCGATGCATCGAGCCGCTGCCGGCCAATGAAATCTATCGCGAATAATCGCTACAGATGGTTCCACCGACAATGGGACGCGTGGCCGAGTTGGCCAGGAAGCTCTGGGCCGACGAACGAAGGCCACGCCCATCCGGCCATCCGATTCTCGGTCCGTTTCACCGCCCCGTGTCAGGGTTGCTGCGCGACGAGGTGCAGCAAGAAGGCATATCGCAGGGCGGTCTCGCGATGCCGATCGAATCGTCCGGAAGCGCCTCCGTGCCCCGCACCCATGTTGGTCTTCAGCAGCAGGACGTGGTCATCCGTCTTGCGGGCGCGCAATTTGGCAACCCACTTGGCGGGCTCCCAGTACTGAACCTGAGAATCGTGCAGTCCCGTCGTCACGAGAAGATGCGGGTAGTCGGTCGCTTGGACCTGGTCGTAGGGTGAGTACGACAGCATATAGTCGAAGTACTGCTTTTCATGGGGATTGCCCCATTCGTCGTATTCGCCGGTCGTGAGGGGAATGGAGTCGTCCAGCATGGTGGTCACGACGTCCACGAAGGGGACTTCGGCAATCACGCCTCGAAACAGGTCGGGCCGCATGTTGACGACGGCCCCCATCAGCAGGCCTCCTGCGCTCCCTCCCATGGCAAAGACCTTCGTGGGGTCGGCGAATCGTTCCCGAATGAGGAACTCGGCCACGTCGATGAAATCGGTGAAGGTGTTCTTCTTTCGCAGGAGTTTTCCGTCTTCATACCAGGCGCGCCCCATTTCCTGACCACCCCGCACATGGGCGATCGCGTAGACCCAGCCGCGGTCGAGCAGGCTGACGGTGCTCGCGCTGAAGTACGGCGACATGCTGGAACCATAGGAGCCATAGCCGTACAGGAGCAGGGGCGCGGTCCCGTCGATGGGGGTATCCCGTCGTCGAACGAGCGAGATCGGCACCTCCGTGCCATCGCCTGCCTTGGCCCACAGCCGCTCACATTGATAATTCTCGCGATCGAACCCACCCCGCACCTCCTGCTCCTTGACGAGCACCCGCTCCCGCGTGGCAAGATTGCAGTCGTAGGTTCGCGAGGGAGTCGACATCGACATGTACACGACCCGGAGCCATGGCGTGTCCGGCTCCGCAATGGGCGATGGAAACACGGCATACGCCGATTCGTCAAACTCGATCGGGTACAGTTCTTTGCCGCCCTTTTCGAGTACCCTCAGCTG
>WPCK01075689.1_pt1 | contig 30366 bp, 29 predicted proteins | sample 5399851 | NCBI WGS metagenome assembly WPCK01 (sample SAMN12869471, study PRJNA574797) | sludge metagenome | isolation source: wastewater treatment of pH11 | place: China:Beijing | collected 2019-05-20 | reverse complement strand
GCATGTCCGGCATGGGCGGCATGAACGGCATGTCCGGCATGGGCGGCATGAACGGCATGTCCGGCATGGGCGGCATGAATGGCATGTCCGGCATGGGCGGCATGAACGGCATGTCCGGCATGGGCGGCATGGGCGGCATGTCCGGCATGAACGGCATGTCCGGCATGGGCGGCATGAACGGCATGTCCGGCATGGGCGGCATGTCCGGCATGGGCGGCATGAATGGCATGTCCGGCATGGGCGGCATGTCGGGTATGTCCGGCATGGCCGGCATGGCCGGCAACATGGGCCCCGGCTGGGTCTGCACCCAGTGGTCCGCCAACTGATGTGAGACAGGGGGAGGCGGTCACCGCCTCCCCCGCAATCCGGTCCGAAGGCAGTGCCATGAAAGCGATCAATTCACTCCTTGCCTACCTCTCGCTCGCCGGCGCGGCCGCGATGGCAGTCCTCGCCGTCGTCGCCTTGTCGGCCCTGGTGGCCAAAGGACCTGCTGTCCATTCCATTGAAAAGGTCGATGCGGCAGCCCCGGCAGCCCCGGCCGACGCGAACGCCGGCGGTGCATCGGACGCCGCGCCGGAAAAAGTCGCCGCATCCGATACCGCGCAGGCGCCCGCACCCGCTGCGGAAGAAACCGCGGCGATCGATGTCGACAAGGGCGCCAAATCGTTTTCAGCGTGCAAGGCCTGCCACACCAGCGAAAAGGGTGCGGCCAACAAGGTCGGGCCCAATCTGTGGAACGTCGTGAACAGGCCAGCCGCTAGCGTCGAAGGCTTCAAATATTCCAAGGCGATGACCGATGCCGCCGGACGTCCCTGGGCGCCGGCGCTGCTTGACGAGTACCTTGCCAATCCGAAGAAGACGGTTCCTGGAACCGCGATGTCCTATGCCGGCATGAAATCGGCATCGGACCGTCACAATCTCATCGCTTGGCTTGCGACGCAGTCCGACACGCCGATCGCCGCCGATCAACTCGGCTTCGCCGCGGTTGCGGCTGAGGCGCCCGCAGAAGCGGCGCCGGCCGCAAGCGATTCGGCCCCGGCGGATGCCGCGGCGGTCACCTATACCGATCCTCCCGCGCCCAGCGCTGAAGAAATCGCGAAGTCCGAGGAGGCGGTGGCCGCGCTCAAGGCGCTGCTGCCGACGCTCGACTACCAGCGCGCGCGCTATTTTCCGCTGCACTTCAAGCCGGCGATCGACACGGCAAGCGATGCCGAATGCCTTGTCTGTCACAGCGAGATTCTCGGAACGAATGTGCGCGAGACATCGCCTGCCGGCGTCGAAGCGGCGAGCGCGCTCGCCTGGTATCAGACGCTCGCCACTTATGACGGCGCCCAGTCGACGTTCCACCAACGCCACGCCACGAGCGAATACGGCAAGGCGGTGATGAACCTGAAGTGCAATTTCTGCCACCAGGGCAACGATCCGCGCGAGGAATCGCCGACGATGACGGTCAGCGACGCCGACATGACATCGAACAACGGCGCCGAGCCCTTCACCAACCGCAAGATGGTCAACCCGTCGAAGACCTGCCTGCTCTGCCACGGCGCGATGCCGGACCCGGTCAACATCATGGGCCTTTCCGGCCCGTGGCATGAAGCCCGCGTCGACCTTGAGAGCGAGGATGCGCCGAACGGCTGCCTGACCTGCCACGGAGAACTGTTCCGCACCAACCGGCACAAGGTCAGCTATCTCAACGCGGCGACGATCGAAGACCTTGCCAAGGAAAGCTCGGATGTCTGCTTCGGCTGTCATGGCGGCCGCGCCTGGTACCGGTTGTCCTACCCCTATCCGCGCCATCCGTGGCCGGGCATGGATCCGGAAGTACCGGAATGGGCGAAGGATCGCCCGACCGAATCCGATCCGCGCTACGTGACCAAATGAACCGGCGACCGAAGCGAGGAGCCAGTCCAGTGACCAAGCATTATCGTCCTGACACCCTGAAGACCCTCATCAACCCGAACCGGCGCGATGTGTTGAAGACCGCCGCGATCGGCCTGGCGTCGAGCCTGGTCCCGATCAACGTGCAGAAGGCGGCGGCGTTTGCCTACGAGCCCTATCCCCGGGACGATGACCTGGAGACCGTGGTGACCAGCTGCGCGCACAATTGCGGCTCGCGCCACATGCTCGTCGCCCACAAGAAAGGCGACGTGATCGTCCGTCTTTCGACCGACGACGGCCGCTATCAGGGCGATCCCTGGGGGACGGACACGGAGGAAATGCCGCAGGTGCGTGCGTGCTTGCGCGGCCGCTCCTACCGTGCCCGTCTCTACTCTCCTGAACGGCTGCTTTACCCGATGAAGCGGGTGGGCAAGCGCGGCGAAGGCAAGTTCAAGCGGGTCTCGTGGGACGAAGCGCTCGGCGACATCACCCAGCGCATGATCTATCTGCGTGACAAGTACGGCCCGACGGCGCTGCTCGACCAGTCCTATGCCGGCGCCTCCTACGGCGTGCTGCACAAGTCCGACCAGATCGAGGGCCTGCTGGCACGCTTCCTTGGCATGTTCGGCTGCCGCACGTCGTCGTGGTCGGTGCCGTCTTACCAGGGCACGACCTTTTCCTCGCGCATGACCTTTGGCACCATCCAGGACGGCAACGAGGACGATGCGTTCGCCCACACCAAGCTGATGATCATGTGGGGGTGGAACCCGGCCTACACCTTCCACGGCGGCAACACGTTCTACTACCTGCGCATGGCCAAGCAGCGCGGCTGCAAATTCGTGGTCATCGACCCGCAATACACCGATTCCGCCGCCGCCTATGACGCGTGGTGGATCCCCATCAAGCCGAACACCGATGCGGCGATGATGGCGGCCATGGCCCACTACATCTTCGACAACAACCTGCACGACCAGGAGTTCATCAACAAGTTCACGCAGGGCATCGACGCCGGCACCATGCCGGACTGGGCGAAGGACCGCGAGAACTTCAAGGACTACATCATGGGCGTGTCGGACGGCGTGCCGAAGACACCTGAATGGGCCGAGCCGATCTGCGGCGTGAAGGCCGACGACATCAAGAAGCTGGCGGAAATGTACGCGACCACCAAGCCGGCGGCGCTGAAGGCGTCGTGGGCGCCGGGACGCAACGCCTATGGCGAGCAGTACAACCGCATGGCCGCGGCCCTTCAGGCCATGACCGGCAATATCGGCATTCTCGGCGGCTGCGCCGAGGGCGTCGGCAAGGGCTGGCATTCCGAGGCGGTCGCCTACCCCTACGATCAGTACGCCAACATCTGGTATGCCTCGATCAAGTCCGATCGCTGGGCGCATCTGGTACTCAACTATCCGAACGTCACCCGCGAGGAGATCGGCCTGTGGCCGCGCCAGGACAATCTGGACGGCGTCATCCCCAATGTCCGCGGCATCTTCTGGCAAGGATCGGACTGGCTCAACCAGCTCACCAACATCAACAAGGAAATCGAGGCGATCCGCAAGCTCGACTCCTATGGCGAAGGCGAAAGCCTGCTGGTGTGCATGGATTCGACCATCACGCCGACCGGGATCTGGGCCGACTACCTGCTGCCGATCGCGACCCATTTCGAGCGGCACGACGTGGCGCTGCCCTGGTACAAGGGGCACTACTACATCCACCGCCCGAAGGTCATCCAGCCGCTCGGCGAATCGAAGAGCGACTTCCAGGTCTTCACCGAGATGGCGTGGCGGCTCGGCTTCGGGCCGGCCTACAATCCGAAGGCTTCGCGCGAGTATTTCCTCATCGACGAGAATGTCGACGACGCCTATCTGCGCGAATGGTGGGAAGGCAAGGTCATGCACCACCAGGGTGCTGAGATCAGCTGGGATGAATTCAAGAAGCGCGGCATCTACAAGTTCCGCCTGCCGGAGCCGCATGTCGCCTTCCGCGAGCAGATCCGCGACGGGGTGCCGTTCGAAACGCCGTCGGGCAAGATCGAGATCTTCTCCACGACGCTTGCCCAGATCACCGACTGGACCAAGACCCAGTACGGCTACGAGATCCCGTCGATCCCCAAATGGATCGAGCCGTGGGAGTGGCTCAACAGTCCCAAGACGAAGGACTACCCCTTCCACATGGTTTCGCCGCATCCGCGCTGGCGCACCCATTCGATCTTCAACAACATTCCCTGGCTGCGCGAGACCTTCAGCCAGGAAGTGACGATCAATGCCAGCGACGCCAAGAAACTCGGCATCGTCACCGGCGACACCGTGGAGGTCTTCAACGAGCGCGGGACAGTCGTGGCTCCGGCCTATGTCAGCGAACGCTGCATGCCGGGCGTCCTTGTGCTGCACGAAGGCGCATGGATGGACATTGCCGAGGACGGTACCGACCGTGCCGGCAACCCGGACTTCCTCACTCTGGACAACCCAAGTCCGGCCGGCGCGTTCGCCTACAACACCGTGCTTGCCAACATCCGCAAATCGGGACTGGTGCACCGGCCTGGTTGGGACCAGCTGGCCACAGCCCGCAGCGCCGTATTCCGGCGCGACCAGTAACCCGGGAAGGCGACGATCATGGCTCAGACCTACGACAAGGCCAAAATCAAGGCAGCCGCCAAGGCCCGCAAGGCGGAAACATACACGCCGGTCGTTCCCGACGTGCAGTTCGGCTTCATCCACAACAACGTCGATTGCATCGGGTGCCGCGCCTGCGAAATCGCCTGCAAGGACAAGAACGGCCTGGCGCCGGGCCCGCGCTTCCGTCGCGTGCAGTACATCGAGGGCGGGACCTATCCGGAGGTCTACGCCTACAAGGTCAACATGTCGTGCAACCATTGCGCCGAGCCGGCCTGCCTGCCGACATGTCCGACCGGCGCCATCTTCAAGCGCAAGGCGGATGGCATCGTCGACATCGACTCGACGCTGTGCATCGGCTGCCGCAAATGCGAGGCGGCCTGCCCGTTCGGCGCGCCGCAATACGATCCGGTGCAGAACATCGTGGTCAAGTGCAACATGTGCGTCGACGAGATGGAAGCCGGCCGCAAGCCCTATTGCGTGATGGCGTGCATGATGCGCGTCCTCGATGTCGGGCCGATCGACCAGTTGCGCGAAGGCACCTATGAAACCAAGGCACGGGGACCCAACGATGACATCGTCAGACAGGTCAAGCACATGGCCGACCCCGATCTGACCAACCCGTCCATCGTCTTCGTGCCGCATAGCAAGGGCCGCGTCTGATGGCCGCGTCGCCTTCCGGAAAAGGCTTCGCGACCGAGGCGGCCGCCGCGCTGGAAGGCGCGGCGGCCGACCTTCGGCTGCTGTGCCGGCTGCACGATCGGGAACCCGATGGCGCCTTGCTGCATTCCCTGGCGAGCAGGCCCTCGCGAGACTGGTTCGCCATTCAGGCCGATGGCGAGGACGCCGAAACCGGACATGGGCTGCTCGACGCATTCCTGGCCGAAGACAGCACCGACAGCTCGATCGACACCCTCGCCGCGGATTTCGCCGAGCTTTACCTCACGTTCGCCAAGCGCGTGGCGCCCAATGAATCCTATTGGCTGACCGAAGACCATCTGGAGCGCCAGGAACCGATGTTTTCGGTACGCTCATGGTTCAGGCACTACGGACTGGCGGCGCGGGACTGGCGCAAGCGCGCCGACGACCATCTCGTGCCGCAGCTGGAATTTGTTGCCACGCTGATCGAACTTGGCACGCCGGAGAGCGTGCGCGATGCGGGCCGCTTCCTCGACCAGCACCTGCTCTTGTGGTCGAAGGACTGGTTCGGCGGCGTCGCGACGCGCGCGGAAACCGCCTATTTTGCCGGTTTGGCAGTGATCAGCCAGTCGCGAATCGAAGGTCTGCGGACCCTTCTCGAACTGGTGACCGGCGAACCGCGCAAGATCGTCGGGGCAGCGACCCCGGACACGAGCGCACCGGTCGCAAACGAACCCAATTGCGGATACGTTCCGGGAACCGCCCCGGGGTGGTAAAGAAGCACCGGTGCGTGCGCCGATCGCAGCCAAACCGGCGTAGCGATATCGACCAGCGACAACTCAAATGACGAGTCCAGAATCTTGAACGCTGCCCCATGGCTCAAACTCGTACGTGATGCACTGGAGAAAACCGCGGCCGACCGCTGCGTCGTCGTCGTGTTCCCGGAGTACCGGCCGGACCTGGTCGAGCAGATGGCCAGGGTGATCAAGCTCGCACACGTCGATTTCCGCCGCGAGCGCATGGCTCCGCTCGGCTGGAATGCCGCCGAACTCCCGCTTGACACCCTGAACGATACCGCAGTGTCAGCGATGGCCGGCGGTTCGGGGGTGGTTCTCCAGAATGCGGAAGCGCTACTCGCCACTCGCACAGCCGAAGAGCGACGCGGCTGGTTCACCCGTGCGCTTGATCGTTCCTGGCCAGCGCAGCTGGTCCTGCCGGTGACGCTTTTCGGCGTCGACCTGCCGTCAAGGGACGGACAGGTGGTCGTTCTTCCGCGCGGAAGCCTGCCGGAGGAAAAAATCCTTTCGCGGTTGGCCACGATGCGATGAGTGCCCGTGGCAGTGTCATCAATGCCTTTTTTGGATCGCGCCTCGGGCGACGCTTCCTACTCGCGCTTTTCGCATCGCTGACGGCAAGTTCGCTGGTGTTCCTGTTTCTTTTCGCGGCTGCCTATCGCGGCCGGTTGATCGAGGAACACGCTCGCGCATCCTCACAGGTCAACGAGTTGCTCGAGGTGTCGCTCAAGAATGCGATGCTGAAGCGCGACATCGCCGGACTTCGCGGTATCGTGCGCGATCTGGGAAAGCAGGACGGCATCGCTTCCGTCATGATCCTCAATCCGGCGGGCGAAATCCGTTTTGCCTCGGAGCCCGCATCCGAAGGCGGACATTTTGCCGCCGCCAGCGGCACGGATATCCTCAAACCCTCGTCCGCTTTCATCATGGAGGCGGATGGGACAGAGGTGCTGCGCACGATCAATCCCGTCTCGAACGAGGAGCGCTGCAACGCCTGCCACGGCCCGATTGCCGACCACCCGGTCAACGGCATCCTCGTTGTGGATTACGCCGCCGGGCAGATCCGGCGCGACGCGATGCTCGGCACGCTCGCCATGACCCTATCAGGCGGCGCGGTCCTCCTGGCCGCGCTCATCTCCGTCGCGACCGTGCTCTACCGCAGTGTCCTGAAGCCGGTCCGCACGCTGACCGAAGCGACGGCACGGTTCGCGGAAGGCGACCTCGGGAAACGTGTGGTGACCGAAGGCGACCATGAGCTCGCTGCCCTCGGTGGCCGGTTCAACGACATGGCCGACCGTATCGGATCGACGATGAAGGATCTGCGCAACAGCGAGGCCTTTCTGCAAACGATCATCGACGCTGTTCCGGATGGAGCGCGCGTGATCGACGACGATTTCAACATCGTCAAGGCAAACGCGGCCTATGCCCGCAGCCTCGGATCGAGCCCGACCGAGATCCTGGGCCAGAAGTGCCATCGCTCCAGCCACGGCCTCGCCATGCCGTGTTCCCCGACAATGGTGATCTGTCCGGTCGTGCAGCTGGCGCAGACCGGGGAACCCACATTGAAATGCCGGCAGCGGCACCTGCGCCCGGGGCAAGGCGAGGTTTTCGTCGAAGTCTCGGCAGCGCGCGTGGAAATCGCCGAAAAAGGCATTCTGAAGGGATACACCATCGAAATCGTCCGCGACCTCGCCGAACAGATCACGGTTTCCCACGAACAGCGCCTGTCGGAGATCGGCCTGCTCGCCACCGGCATCGCGCATGAAATCCACAACCCGCTATCGTCGATCCACCTGGCGCTCAGAGCAATGCGGGCCGATATCGCCAGCGCCCAGCCGGCGGGTTCCGTCGACGAATATCTCGAAATCGCCGAACGCGAGATCAATCGCTGTATCGACGTGACCCAACGCCTGTTGCGCCTCAGTGAACCGGCCGGCAGCGGGGGCGTGCTCATCGATGTCAAGGCGGTCGTCGAGGACGTGGTTTCGTTGCTTCGCTATCAGGCCGAACAGGCGAACGTGACGATCACATCCGAATTTTCCGGCGCGGCGCGCGTGCTCGGCGACGAAAGCGACATCGGCATCCTCGTGCTCAATCTTTCGCAGAACGCCATTCACGCGATGCCCGTCGGCGGTACGCTTACGATCGGTATCGCCAGCCGCGACAACAAGGTCCACATGAGCTTCACTGACACCGGCGTAGGTGTTCCCAAGGAGGATATCGCCAAGATCTTCTGGCCGTTCTGGAGCAAGCGAGCCGATGGCAGTTCAGGGACTGGCCTTGGCCTGGCGATCTGCAAGGCGACAGTCGATCGCCTGAGCGGGACGATCGGTGTCGAATCGACGGTGGGCAAAGGAACCACTATCTCCATAATCCTGCCGAGCGCCGATTCGCGGGAGGCCTCGTGACCAATTCGGGTAAAAACGTCCTCGTCGTCGAGGACGACGCAACGTTGAACCGGTTGATCGTCGACCAGCTGCGCCGGCTGGGCTACGAGGCTGTCGGCGTGACATCGCTGGCCCACGCCGACAGCGCGATCGCGGCCCAGGAACCGGGCGCCATCCTGCTTGACCTGCGCCTTCCCGATTCCACAGGCACGGCCGACATCGAGCGTCTGAGCAAGCTCTGTCCGGTCATCATCCTGACGGCCTATGGTTCGGTCGAGCAAGCCGTGCAAAACGTCCAGGCTGGCGCGGCCGATTTCCTCATCAAGCCTGTCTCGCCGGGCCGCCTTGAACTCGCCGTCCGCCGCGCCATCGAGACGGCCAGCATGCGGCGCAAGATCGAAATCCTCGAGACGCAGGTCAAAGGGCGCCCCGCCAACCGCATGATCGGCAAGAGCCCGGCGTTCGAGCGCGTGCTTGAGATGATCGGCATCGTCGCGGAGACGGATACGACGGTCCTCATCCAGGGAGAAAGCGGCGTAGGCAAGGAATTGATCGCGGAGAGCATCCACGAGGGCAGCCCGCGCCGCGACCACCCGCTTGTGACGATCGACTGCACCACGCTTCAGGAAAGCCTGCTCGAATCGGAACTGTTCGGCCATGAACGCGGGGCCTTCACCAGCGCCGACCGCAAGAAGGAAGGGCTGATCGAAACAGCAGCCGGAGGAACGCTGTTTCTCGATGAGATCGGCGAGATCAGCCCGGCGATCCAGGCCAAGCTGCTGCGCGTGCTCGAAACCGGGCGGTTCCGCCGCGTTGGCGGGACGCGCGACCTCATGGCGAATGTGCGCTTCGTGGCCGCCACCAATCGCAATCTCGCGTCCTGGGCGAAGGAGGGCAAGTTCCGCGAGGACCTGTTCTACCGCCTGACGGCGTTCGTGGTCGATGTGCCGCCGCTGCGCGAGCGGCGGGAGGATATCCTCGCCATCGCCAATCATTTCGTCGAGACACGCAGCTTCCTCAGGAACGTGCCGAAGCGCTTCGGCCGGACGGCGGAAAAGGCGCTGCTGGACTATGCCTGGCCGGGCAATATCCGCGAATTGCGCAATGTGGTGGAACGCGGACTTCTGATGTCGGCGACGGCGCGGGACATCCTGCCCGAGCATCTTTCGCTGCCGCGCGCGGGAAATCCCGGCGACAGCGCTTTCACGCTGCGCTTCGACCACGAGCCGACGCTGGATGAGGTGCGCAACGCCTATCTGCGCAAGATCCTTGCCGAGCACGACGTTCCCAAAGCCAAGCTCGCGGAAATCACCGGCATATCCGAACGCAGCATCTACCGCGTCCTGAGCGACCTGGACTGAGATTTCAGCCGAAACGACCGTAGTCGGAAACCAGCCAGTGCAGCGGCTTCTCGTCCTCCTCGATGGAGGAAAAGCGGCCGATCGGATCGCGGAACCAGTTGTCGGTCCGGTCATCGTTGACGGTGGAAACCTCGCCGATCAGCACATCGCCACCCTCGCCCCAGAAGGCATGCCAGACGCCCGGCATGAGCGTGACGCTCTCGCCGGGGTCGAGCTTCAGGCGGCCACCAGCGGGTAGCCGCCGGACGATGCCGTCGACGGGCACGGTCACCTCGGCGTCCTCGTCAATGGTGCCCTCGCCGTTCGGCATGAACAGTTCGAGCACAAGCTTGCCGCCGCCGCGGTTGATGATGTCTTCCGCCTTCACATAGTGCCGGTGCATGGGCGAAAGCTGGTCCCGGCGCGAGATCATGATCTTCTCTGCATAGAGCATGCCGGAGCCCTTCTTGAGGTCGGCGGCATTGCCGTTGCGCACGGTGAACAGGAAGAGTCCGAGTTCGTCAAAGCGACCCTGGCCGTAATCGGTGATGTCCCAGCCGAGGCGCGCGTCGATGATGCCGGTGAGTTCGCCGCGCCGCGCCGCCATCTCGTCCGGCGCCATGTAGGCGAAGGGCGGCAGGACATAACCGAAGGAGCGGATGAAGGCGTCGGCCTCGCGGATGATCTCGTTGACGCGGGAGCGCTGCATGGGCTGCCTCAAAGCGGTTCGACGGCGAGGGAATAATGCGTCGTCCAGGTCTCTCCGGCAAGGAAGCGCTTGCCGCCAGCGATGGCGCCCTGCCCGTCCCTCTCCTCGAAGCGGGCGTCGAGCGGCTCGACGCCGAAGCCGCGGAAGCGGCCCTGCCACGGCCTTTGGGGGCGCCCGCCGGTCGAGATCCAGAACAGGACCGTCGGGAAATCGGCGGGGTTCCAGGCCAGACGCACGGCGTAGCCGGAATGCGGATAGACGACGCGCAGCGTACCGTCGACGCCGAAAAGCTGAAAGGCTTCCTCGGTCGTCTCGTTCAGCAGTCGGCCGAAGGCGATGGTTCCGCCATCGGCGCACGGCAGCGCTTCCGGCGTCGTGAACCGGGCGGCCGGAGCGAGCCGCGAGACGCCCGGCTCGAAGACGACCGGGAAGGTTTCGCCATTGGTGAAGGCGCCTTCGACACGGACGTCCTCGTCCCGGTGGCCGAGCGCCAGGATCGGGTGCAGGCCGATCGGCAGGACGCAGCCGGCGCGGGCCTCGGCCGTCAGCGTGAAGTCGAGGCGGGCTTCGCCGGGGATAGCGCTGACCGTGCGGGCAAGACGGGCAATGGGGTGGGCGGCGGGGTAGTCGACGGAGAGGGACAGCGTGTCCCCGCCTGCGATGGACTTTTGACCCCCACCCCCGACCCCTCCCCACAAGGGGGAGGGGGAAGAGACCGCCGGTTCAAGGGGAGTGGCTGTTGCGGAAATGACGTGCCGCCGCCCTTGTGCCCCTCCCCCTTGTGGGGAGGGGTTGGGGGTGGGGGTACGAAACCTCCAGCAATGATCCGTCCCATGCCCATGCACCACCGGGTCGGCCGCGGTGCGACCGAAAGGTACGCAGGGCCACTCGCCGCCAAGAAAGCGCAGATGGGCGGGGATGGAGGCGTCTCCGGTCGTTTCCGGATCGTCATGCCAGGGCGCTTCGGCAAGAGGACGAATTTTGCGGCCATCCGGGAGGTCGAATTCAAGATGGTGAACCGCGCCGGACAGCGCCCAGATTTCGGTCTTGCCGCGATCCCATGAGAGACGCCGTTTTTCACCCGGCAGGTTCATGTCAGGCCCAGCCCGGCGCGGATTTCGGCGGTGTGCTCGCCGAGTTTCGGGGCGCGGCGGTCGCTTGCCGCCGCCTTGCCGTCGATGACGATCGGCGTGCGCAGGCCGGGGATGCCGCCCGGCACGATCTTCATGGCGCGGTGGACAATCTGCGGATCGGCAAGCGCATCGGCGACCGAATTGATCGGCCCGGCGGGGATGAACGCCTTGGCCAGCGCGGCAAGCAGGTCGTCGCGCTTCCACTCCCGCGTCTTTCCGGAGAGGATTTCGGAAAGCGCGGGGCGGTTTTTCACCCGCGCGGCGTTGGAGGCGAAACGCTCGTCGGCCGGCAGTTCGGGCAGGCCGAGAAGGCCGCAGAACGAGGCAAACTGCCGGTCGTTGCCGACGGCGATGATGAAGAAGCCGTCGGCGACGGGAAGCGTCTGGTAGGGCGAGATGTTGGGGTGGGCGTTGCCGAGGCGCTTCGGCGAGACGCCGGAGGCGAGATAGTTCATCGCCTGGTTGGCGAGCACGCCGGTCATGGCGTCCATCAGCGCCATGTCGATGTGAGCGCCCTTCCCTGTCCGTGCCCGCTCGATCAGCGCCGCCTGGATGGCGATGACGCCGTAAAGACCGGTGAAGATGTCGGCAAAGGCGACGCCGATCTTCTGCGGCTCGCGTTCGGGTTCACCCATCAGGTCCATGATGCCCGAAAGCCCCTGGATCATGAAGTCGTAGCCGGCCTCCTCGGCGCGCGGACCGTCCTGGCCGAAGCCGGTGACCGAACAATAGATCAGGCGCGGATTGGCGGCGGCGAGCGTCGCGTAGTCGAGGCCGAATTTCGTCAGGCCGCCGACCTTGAAATTCTCGATGACAATGTCGGCGTTCGCCGCGAGGCGGCGGACGAGGTCGCGGCCTTCCTCGGTCGCGAAATCGGCGGTGGCGGCGCGCTTGCCGCGGTTGCAGCAATGGAAATAGGCCGCCGAGCGCTCGCCTTCGACGTCGACCCATGGGGGTCCCCATTTGCGCGTGTCATCACCCTCGGGACTCTCGACCTTGACGACATCGGCACCGAGGTCGGCCAGCACCTGGCCGATCCACGGACCGGCGAGGATGCGGGCGAGTTCGACGACCTTGAGGCCAGACAGGGGGCGGGCGGCCATCGCATCAGTCCTTCACGAACAACGGGAAAAGAGCAAACGCGACCTGTCCGGCAAGGCCGATCGCGCCTTTCAGGTTCGCCAAGCCGGCGACATAGGCGACGGGCGCAAGCCCGAAGGCCGCCGCGAGCGCCATTTCGCCGCCCTGCAGCAGCACGAAGGCCAAGGCGCCCATCGCCAGGCGCGCCGCGCTATCCGGCGGCACAGCGAACGCGTTCACCAGGCGACCGGCGGCAAACCAGGACAGAACCAGCATGATCGGCAATTCGACGAGAACGGCGCCGACCGGGCCGAGCCTCGGAGCGATCACCAATTCGCGCACCGTTCCCATCACGAAACCGGCCGTGAAGACGACGGCAAAATAGGCCAGTCCCGCCTTCGACGCCCTCGTCAGGTTGCCCGGCATGGCCTTGCTCAGAAAAATGCCTGGATGCCGGTCTGTGCGCGGCCGAGGATCAGCGCGTGCACATCGTGGGCGCCCTCATAGGTGTTGACCGTCTCGAGGTTCTGCGCGTGGCGCATGACGTGATAGCCGATCTGTATGCCGTTGCCGCCATGCATGTCGCGGGCCTGACGGGCGATGTCGAGCGCCTTGCCGCAATTGTTGCGCTTGACGAGCGAGATCATCTCGGGGGCGAACCTGCCCTCGTCCATCAGCCGGCCGACGCGCAGCGACCCCTGCAGGCCGAGCGCAATCTCGGTCTGCATGTCGGCGAGCTTCTTCTGGTAGAGCTGCGTGGCGGCGAGCGGCTTGCCGAACTGCTTGCGGTCAAGGCCGTACTGGCGGGCACGATGCCAGCAATCCTCCGCAGCACCCATCGCGCCCCAGGAGATGCCGTAGCGGGCGCGGTTGAGGCAGCCGAACGGCCCTTTCAGCCCGGAGACGTTCGGCAGCAGATGATCGTCGGACACCTCGACGCCCTGCATGACGATCTCGCCGGTGATCGAGGCGCGCAGGCTGAGCTTGCCATCGATCTTCGGCGCCGACAGGCCCTTCATGCCCTTTTCCAGCACGAAACCGCGGATCACGCCGGCCTCGTCCTTGGCCCAGACGACGAAGACATCGGCGATCGGCGCGTTGGAGATCCACATCTTGGCGCCGGTCAGCCGCCAGCCGCCGTCGATCTTCCCGGCCCTGGTCTTCATGCCGCCGGGATCGGAGCCGGCATCCGGCTCGGTCAGGCCGAAGCAACCGATCAGGTCGCCACGCCCGAGGCCCGGCAGGTATTTCCGCCGCTGCGCCTCCGTGCCGTAGGCCATGATCGGGAACATCACCAGCGAGGACTGCACGCTCATCATCGAGCGGTAGCCCGAATCGACCCGCTCCACCTCGCGCGCCACGAGGCCGTAGGAGACGTAATTGGCGCCGGCGCAGCCATAGTCCTCAGGCACCGTGACGCCGAGCAGGCCGGCCTGGCCCATCAGGCCGAACAGTTCCGGATCGGTCCGCTCCTCCAGATAGGCCTTCTCGATGCGCGGCGCGAGTTCGGTTACGGCGAACGCCCTGGCCGCATCGCGGATCATGCGCTCGTCCTCGGTGAGCTGGTCCTCGATGAGGAAGGGGTCGTCCCAGGAAAAGGGTCCCATGCCGCCGTCGCCTGCCATGTTCGTCACCTGTCCGTGTCTTGAGCCTTCCTGCTAGCCTGCCCACGCCCGGCCCGCAATGTCGGTGGTCAAGGTTCGCCCGGTTCAGCCGATTTTTTGCAGGAAGGGGAATGTTTCCAGCAGCCAGAACGAGATGTCGGCCATCCGTCCGGTCAGGAACAGGATGCCGGTGAGCACAAGCAGGACGCCCATGGCCTTTTCCACCGTGCCCATGTGGCGCTTGAACCGCGCGGAGAATTTCAGGAACCGCCCGGCAAACGCCGCGGCAACGAGGAACGGCACGCCAAGCCCGGCCGAATAGACCGCGAGCAGTCCGGCGCCGCGCGCCACCGTATCCTCGCTGCCGGCCACGAACAGGATTGCCGCCAGCACCGGACCGATGCACGGCGTCCAGCCGAAGCCGAAGGCGATGCCGAGCAGGTAGGCGCCGACCAGCCCGGCCGGCTTGTTGCGGACGTCGACGCGGGCTTCGCGGTAGAGCAGCCCGATGCGGAAGATGCCGAGGAAATGCAGGCCGAAGACGATGATGATCAGCCCGGCGACCGCGCCGATGACGCCGATCTCGAAGCCGCCGACATTGATCGTCAGCGCCAGCATGCGCCGCATGGCGCGTCCGAAGATCGAGGCGGAAGCGCCGAGCGCGATGAACACGGTGGAAAAACCGAGCACGAACGCACCGGATGCGGCCAGCAGGCGCCCGACGCGGCCGCGATCCTCGCCGGCCGTCTGCAGTTCCTCGAACGACAGGCCGGCAATCCAGGCCAGATAGGGCGGCACGATCGGCAACACGCAGGGCGAGATGAACGAAATCAGCCCGGCCAGGAATGCGCCCCAGATCGTCACGTCCATGATGTTCGGCCTCCGTTGCATCCTCCCATACGCAGCCGCGAGGCCGGAAACCAGCCCGGCACGGGCGGCCGAACGTCACGGTTTCGCGATTGACGCCGCCGGACTTGTCCAACATACTCGGTAGTATGCTGACCGGGGGCCGGGCATGGCCGACTTCGCGCACGTCAATGGCGTAACGATCCATCATGCGTCCGACGGGCCGCGCGACGGGTCGCCGGTGGTGTTTGCCAACGCGCTCGGCACCGATCTGCGCATCTGGGATCCTGTCCTTCCCCTGCTGCCGAACCATCGCCTCATCCGCCATGACCAGCGCGGACACGGGCTTTCGGGGACGGGCGCGGCGCCCTTTTCCATCGCGCTTCTCGCCGACGACCTCGCCGCGCTGATGGAGACGCTTTCGGCCGGACCGGCGACGGTGGTCGGTCTGTCGGTCGGCGGACTGGTGGCGCAGGCGCTGGCCTCGCGCCGGCCCGACCTGGTGGCGCGGCTTGTCCTTGTCGGCACCGCGGCGAAGATCGGAACGGCCGACATGTGGTCGGAGCGCGTCGCAATCGTCCGGGCAAAGGGGATCGCGCCGCTGGTCGAGCCGACGATGGAGCGCTGGTTCACCCGATCGTTCCGGCTAACCGGCAATCCTGATTTCGACGGTTACAGGACGATGCTGGCGCGCGCCGCGCCGGACGGCTATTGCGCGACCGCGGAGGCGATCGGCCGGACCGATCTGACGGCACGAAGCGCCGGCCTTTCACTGCCGGTCGCCTGCGCCGCCGGCGAGGACGACGGATCGACGCCGCCCGATCTGGTGCGCGGGCTCGCCGAGCTCATCCCCGGCGCATCCTATGTCACCATCGGTCGCGCCGCGCACATCGTCCCGGTCGAGCGACCGGATGCCATTGCCGCGCTGGTCAGGGGCGAGCCGCCGACCTGAGCCGGCGACCGTGCCGGGTCGCGCATTGGAGGAGAGGACCATGGACCTGCGTTTCACCGCCGAGGAAACCGCCTTCCGCGAGGAGGTGCGCGCGTTCTTTCGCGACAATCTTTCCGAGGCCGTCCGCTCCAGGCTTTCGGATGGCGAGTTCATCGGCACGGACGCGATGCGCGACTGGACGCGTACGCTGGCCGCGAAGGGCTGGGGGGCGCCGCACTGGCCCGTGGAGCACGGCGGAACCGGGTGGGACCCCATCCGCCAGTACATCTTCCTGGAGGAATTGCAGAACTGGCCGGCACCGCAGCCCCTGCCCTTCGGCGTCAACATGGTCGGACCGGTGATCTACACGTTCGGCAGCGCGCGGCAGAAGGCACACTTCCTGCCGCGGATCCTGACGCTTGATGACTGGTGGTGCCAGGGGTTCTCCGAGCCGGGCGCCGGGTCCGACCTCGCCTCGCTGCGCACGCGCGCGGTCCGCGATGGCGACACCTATGTGGTCAACGGTCAGAAGACCTGGACCACGCTTGCCCAGCATGCGGACTGGATCTTCTGCCTGGTGCGCACCGATCCCGACGCCAAGAAGCAGGACGGCATCTCGTTCCTGCTCATCGACATGCGCACGCCGGGCATCGAGGTGCGCCCGATCGTGACCATGGATGGCGGCCGCGAGATCAACGAGGTGTTCCTCACCGACGTGCGCGTCCCGGCGGAGAACCTTGTCGGCCAGGAGAACCGCGGCTGGGACTATGCCAAGTTCCTGCTCGGCAACGAGCGCACCAACATCGCCCGAGTCGGCATGTCGAAGCAGCGCCTGCGGCGGGTGCGCGAGCTGGCGGCGAAGGAAATGTCCGGTGGGCGACCGCTGATCGACGATCCGCGGTTTCGCGCCCGGCTTGCCCAGGTGGACATCGAGCTCAAGGCGCTCGAGCTGACGCAGTTGCGGGTGGTGGCTGCGGAGGCGCGCCACGGCCATTCGGGCCGGCCCGACCCGGCCTCATCGATCCTCAAGATCAAGGGCTCGGAAATCCAGCAGGCCATCACCCACCTGCTGATGGAGGTGATGGGGCCGTTCGCCCTGCCCTATGGCGGGCCCGAGGAGGAAGGCTGGAACGAACCGGCCGACGGCCCGGACTATGCGGCGACCGCCGCGCCGACCTACTTCAATTTCCGCAAGGTCTCGATCTACGGCGGATCGAACGAGATCCAGCGCAACATCATCGCCAAGGCCGTACTGGGATTGTGACACCATGGATTTCGATTTTTCCGAAGAACAGGGCCTGCTCAAGGACCAGCTCGAGCGCATGCTGCGGGAGCACTACGCGTTCGAGGACCGCAAGCGCGCCATGGCCTCGCCGGAGGGCTGGTCGACAGACTTCTGGGCGCGCCAGGCCGAAATGGGGCTGATGGCGTTGCCGTTCGCGGAAGCCGATGGCGGTCTCGGCGGCGGCCCGGTCGAAACCATGCTGGTCATGGAGGCGCTCGGCGGTGCGCTGGCGCTCGAGCCGTGGTTTTCCACCGTCGTGCTCGGCGGCGGGTTCGTCCGGCTGGGCGGCAGTGCCGCGCAGCGCGCCGAACTGGTGCCGGGCCTGGCCAGCGGATCGATGCGCCTCGCCTTTGCCCATACGGAGCGGCATTCCCGCTACGATCTTGCCCATGTCGAAACCACCGCAAGGCGCGACGGCGGCGGCTGGGTGCTTTCTGGGTCGAAGCATGTCGTGCTCGATGGCGACAGCGCCGACCTCCTGATCGTCACGGCGCGTACCGCCGGCGGCATCCGCGACAATGACGGGATCGGCGTGTTCCTGGTCGATGCGCGGTCGAAGGGCGTGACGCGGCGCGGCTACGTCACGCAGGACGGGCGCCGCGCGGCGGAGGTCCGGCTCGACCGCGTGACGGCGCGTGATGTCCTGGGCGAGGCGGAAAACGGATTGCCGCTGGTGCGGGCGGTCGTCGACCAGGCGATCGCCGCGCTCTGCGCCGAGGCGGTCGGGGTGATGGCGGCCATGCAGCGGCTGACCGTGGACTATCTCAAGGTGCGCAAGCAGTTCGGCTTGCCGATCGGCGCCTTCCAGGCGCTGCAGCACCGCGCGGTCGACATGTTCATCCAGGTGGAGCAGTCACGCTCGATGGCGTTCTTCGCCACGATGATGGCCGACAGCACCGACGCGGATGCGCGAAGCCGCGCCATGCACGCGGCGAAGGCCGAGATCGGCCGCAATGGCCGGCTGTGCGGCGAATCGGCGATCCAGCTCCATGGCGGCGTCGGCATGACGGCGGAATATGCGATCGGGCACTATTTCAAGCGCATGACGATGATCGACATCACCTTTGGTGACAGCGACCATCATCTGGAACGGCTGGCGGAAATGGGCGGCCTGGCCGACTGATCACGCCGCGTCGGCGATGCCGTCGCGCACCGGCACCACGCAGTAGAGGTCGTAGAGCGCCGTCAGCAGGCTGGCGACCTTCTCGGACGCCAGGCGATAGTAGATGGTGCGGCCCTCGCGGCGCGTTTCGACGAGCTTGAGCGCACGCAGGCGCGACAATTGCTGCGACAGTGCCGATTGGGTCATGCCCACCGATTCGGCGAGCGGCATGACTGCCATTTCCCCGTTGAGGAGGTTGCAAAGCACCATCAGGCGATTGGAATTGGCCAGAACAGACAGGAGTTCGGCTGCCTCGAATGCGTGCTCGTTGATCTTGTCGATATCCATCGGTCGCCTTTCCCGCTGCGCCGAAGCGCCGCATTTCTCCCCTTGCATACATGAATACATGATCATATGTCAAGGGAGAACCGCCGCTTGCCGGCTGAACGACCAACCCAATGAGGCCAGTCATGACGCTGCCGTTTGAGCCCGACCTTTCGGTGAAGCCGGAAGTCCTGGCGTTTTTCGACGCCCCGACCAACACCATCTCCTACATCGTGCGCGATCCGAATTCCTCGTCCTGCGCCGTGATCGATTCCGTCATGGACATCGACTACGCCGCCGGGCGCATCACCCACGACAGCGCCGACCGGATCATCGCCACGATCATGGACAAGGGCTGGACGCTGGAGTGGATCATCGAGACCCATGTCCATGCCGACCATCTCTCCGCAGCGCCCTACATCCAGGGCAAGCTCGGCGGCAAGCTCGGCATCGGCGCCAACATCACCATCGTCCAGGACACGTTCGGCAAGGTGTTCAACGAGGGCACCGAATTCCAGCGCGACGGGTCGCAATTCGACCGGCTGTTCGCCGATGGCGACGCCTACAATATCGGCACCATGACCGCCTACGCCATGGCGACGCCCGGCCACACGCCGGCCTGCATGACCCATGTCATCGGCGACGCGGCCTTCGTCGGCGACACGCTGTTCATGCCCGATGGCGGCTCGGCGCGCGCCGACTTCCCCGGCGGCGATGCGCGCACGCTCTACCGCTCGGTCAAGCGCGTGCTGTCGCTTCCCGGCCAGACGCGCCTGTTCATGTGCCACGACTACGGGCCGAACGGGCGCGACATCCAGTGGGAAACGACAGTTGCGGATGAGCGGGCGCACAACATCCATGTGCGCGACGGCATCGACGAGGACAGTTTCGTTGCCATGCGCACCGAACGCGATGCCACGCTGGCCATGCCGAAGCTGATCATTCCGTCGATCCAGGTCAACATGCGCGCCGGGAAGCTGCCGCCGAAGGAGCCGGACGGCAAGGCCTACCTGAAGGTGCCGGTCAACGCGCTGTGAGGCCTTGGCGGGGGAGCGGGCGCTCCCTCGCCCGATCATTGCAACAGGGGAAACACCATGGATCTGAGGAAGGTGGGCGACGGCTTCGCGGTTGCGGGGCAGATCGGCCGTGACGACATCGAGGCGATCGCCAGGGCCGGCTTCCGCAGCCTGGTCTGCAACCGGCCGGACCATGAGGACGGCGCGGTCGCGCATGAATCCATGCGCGCCGTGGCCGAGGGGCTTGGGCTCGAGTTCCACTACATCCCGGTCGACCACCGGATCGGCATCACCCAGGACAATGTCATCGACACGGCGCGCATCATCGCGCTCTCGCCGAAGCCCGTGCTGGCCTATTGCCGCTCCGGCGCCCGTTCGGCGAACCTCTACACCATCGCCCGCCAGACCCTGTGAGGCCGAGGATGAGCGGCGTGGTGCCTCCGCCGGAAGCACCGGCCCGTTCGGCCGGGATTGCCCGGTACCTGCCGATCCTTGACTGGGGTCGGCGCTACACCGGCGACATGCTGGTGTCCGATCTGGTGGCGGCGCTGATCGTGACGATCATGCTCATCCCGCAGTCGCTGGCCTATGCGATGCTGGCGGGCCTGCCGCCCGAAGCCGGGCTCTATGCCTCGATCCTGCCGCTGGTCGCCTACGCGCTGTTCGGGTCGTCGCGCGCGCTGGCCGTCGGTCCGGTCGCCGTGGTCTCGCTGATGACCGCCTCGGCGCTCGCCGGGCTCGGTCCGCTCTCCCTTGACGACAAGCTCGCCGCGGCGCTGACGCTGGCCGGCATGTCCGGGGTCATGCTCATGGTCCTCGGCCTGGTCCGCGGCGGCTTCCTCGCCAACTTTCTGTCGCATCCCGTCATCGCCGGGTTCATCACCGCATCAGGCATCCTGATCGCCGCCAGCCAGATGAAACACATCTTCGGCATTCGGGCGGAGGGCGAGAACCTGGTCGGGCTTGCCGGATCGCTGGCCGCGCACATCGGCGAAACCAATCCGATCACCCTGGCAATCGGCGTTGGCGCCACGGCGTTCCTGTTCTGGGTGCGCAAGGGACTGAAGCCGCTGCTCATGCGCATCGGCATGCGGCCGCGGCTTGCGGACCTTTCGGCGAAGGCCGGTCCGGTGGCCGCCGTCGCCCTGACCTCGCTCCTCGCCTGGGCCTTCGATCTCGGCACCCTGGGTGTCCGGTTGGTCGGAGCGGTGCCGCAGGGCCTGCCGCCGCTGACCCTGCCGTCATTCTCGCCGGACCTGATGCTGGCACTCGCCGGACCGGCGGCGCTGATCTCGGTGATCGGTTTCGTCGAATCGGTGTCGGTGGCGCAGACGCTGGCGGCCCGCAAGCGGCAGAAGGTGGAGCCGGACCAGGAACTGCTGGGGCTCGGCGCGGCCAACATCGCCGCGTCGCTGACCGGCGGCTATCCGGTGACCGGCGGATTTGCCCGTTCCGTGGTCAATTTCGACGCCGGCGCGGAGACACCGGCCGCGGGCGTCTTCACCGCCATCGGCATCCTGGCAGCCGCGCTGCTGCTGACCCCGCTGCTGGCGACCCTGCCGCAGGCAACGCTGGCAGCAACCATCATCGTGGCGGTGCTGTCGCTGGTCGACCTGTCGATCCTGAAACGGGCCTGGGCCTATTCGCGGGCCGATTTCGTCGCGGTTGCCGCGACCATCCTCGTCACGCTCGGGCTGGGGGTGGAGATCGGCGTGTCCACCGGTGTCGCGCTTTCTCTCCTCATCCATCTCTACAAGACGTCGCGCCCGCACATGGCCGTGGTCGGGCAGGTTCCGGGCACCGAGCACTTCCGCAACGTGCTGCGCCACGACGTGGTGACGGACGAGCGGATCCTGTCGGTGCGCATCGACGAAAGCCTCTATTTCGCCAATGCGCGTTACCTGGAGGACAGCCTGTGCGCGCTCGTGGCCGAGCGGCCGGCGCTCACCGATGTGATCCTCATCGGCACGGCAATCAACGACATCGATCTGTCGGCGCTGGAATCGCTGGAGGTCGTCAACGACCGGCTCAAGGCCCGCAAGGTTCGCCTGCACCTGTCGGAGATCAAGGGACCGGTCATGGATCGGCTGCGCGGAACCGATTTCCTCGCCCACCTGTCCGGCGAGGTGTTTCTCAGCCACTATCAGGCGGTGGAACGGCTGGGCGGGCGGCTTGTCGGCCCGCCGCTCACGGCCGCTCAATAGAGCAGCCGCACGGCGACCAGCGTGATGGCCGGGAATGCCACCAGCAATCCGGTGCGCACGATGTCGCTGACGACGAAGGGCAGCACGCCGCGGAAGGTCGCGGTGATGGGCGTGCCTTCGGCAAGCGAACTGATGACGAACAGGTTGAGGCCGACCGGCGGCGTGATCAGGCCGACTTCGACGACAATCAGCACCAGGATGCCGAACCACAGCGCGAACTCGCCCGGCGGCAGGCCGAAATCGAGCCCCTGAACCATCGGCAGGAAGATCGGGATCGTCAGCAGGATCATGGACAGGGAGTCCATGAAGCAGCCGAGCACCAGATAGAACAGCAGGATGCCGATCAGCACCAGCATGGGATCAAGCCCCGTCCCGACAATGAAGGCGGCTGCCTCCTGCGGCAATTGCGACAGCGCCAGGAAGCCGTTGTAGAAGCCGGCGCCAAGCACGATGAAGAAGATCATCGCCGTGGACGTGGCGGTTTCCAGGATGGCCTGGCGAAGCGTGGCAAGGTCGAGGCGCGAGCCGGCCCAGGCCAGAAGCGCCGTGGCAAGCGCGCCGACCGAGGCCGCCTCGTTGGGCGTGAACAGGCCGCCATAGATGCCGCCGACAACCAGTGCGAACACCAGGATCACCGGCCATGTGGCGGCAAGGCTGGAGAGACGTTCCGCCATCGATGCCCGGCGGCCGGTGCCGGCCGCGGACGGGTCGAGGCGGACGACGATGGCGATGGTGACCATGTAGCCAAGGGCGGCGAGAAGGCCGGGAATGAGGGCGGCGACGAACAGCCGGGCGATGTTCTGCTCGGACAGCATCGCGTAGATGACCAGCACGATCGATGGCGGGATGAGAATGCCGAGTGTGCCGCCGGCGGCGAGCGCTCCGGTGGACAGCGAGTCGGAATAGCCGCTGCGCCGCAACTCCGGCAGGGCGACGCGTCCCATCGTCGCCGCGGTGGCGAGCGACGAGCCGCAGATGGCGCCGAATCCGGCACAGGCGCCGATGGCGGCCATGGCCATCCCGCCACGGCGATGCCCGAGCCACGATTCGGCGGCCTCGAACAGCGCCTTCGACATGCCCGACACGGTGGCGAAATGGCTCATCAGCAGGAACAGCGGGATGATGGCCAGGGAATCGGAGGCGAAGGTCGAGTACACCTCGGTCTTGAGCTTCGACAGCGCCGACAGCGGCGAGCCGGTAACCAGGGTCATGCCGCCGAGGCCGCAGACGAGCATTGCCAGCCCGATCGGCATGCGCAGGACGATCAGGAACAGCAGGATCGGGAACGACAGCAGGCCGAGATCAAGCGGCGTCATGCGCCTGCCCCTGCCGGGCCGGAGACCATGTCGCGCAGCCGCAGCGCGACGACGCTGACCGCCACGGCAATGCCGATGGCGAGCGCCGGCAGCACCGCCGCGTAGGCCCACCAGATCGGGAACTGCAGCATGAAGCTCGTCTCGCCATTGCCGATCTTGTCGATCATCCCGAGGCCGAGCCGCCAGCCGATCAGCACTGTCGTGCCGCCAAGGACCAGGTCCCAGGCCAGGTCGATCACCCGGTTGGCCCGCGACGACAGGAGGCTGGTGAAGATGTCGACCCTGGCATGGCCGCCCTCAAGCTGGCACCAGGGCAGGAACGCAAAGACCGCGTAGGCAATCCCGGCCTGCATCAGTTCAAGATCGCCGGGCACCGGACCGAGGCCGATGATCGCCAACGACCGGCCGATGATGGAGACGACCGTCATGGCGATGAGCAGGAACAGCGCGACGCCACCCGAATAAGCGAGCCAGCGCGCCAGTCCGGTCACCAGGCTTCGCATTGCCGGCCCGGCCCTCAATGCACGCGCGCCGGGCCGGGCAGGCGCAGTTCGATGGCGCCGAACAGCGATCTGCCGCGCCCGCGCAGCATCTCCACGCGCGCCACATCGCCTTCGCCAAGCGGGCAGGCGATCACGGCATGGCTGGCCGGCGCAGGGGCCACGATCGTGCCTGCGGTCAGCGGGGCGCGGCGGGCGGCAGCCATGATCAGCGCGCCAAAGTCCGTCCTCACCGCCTCCGGCGCGCTGGCGACATGGTTGTTGAGCGAGACCAGCGGCGAGCCGAGGAACTCGCCGTCGGACCAGGACGATCCGAGCTCGTCCGGCGTGACCGAGACCGGCGAGAACCCGCTCGCCAGCGGTCGCCGGGTCGGCACCGCCGCGGCATCGGCATCGCCGGCGCGGATATCGGCGCCCAGCAGCACCAGGCGGACCGCGCGCGCGGCGGTCTCGCGATCCGCACCTTCCGGCACGTCTCCGACAATGGCGGCAACATGGGCATAAAGGCGCGCCTGGGTGGCGCCGACGACCGCGGGAACCGGTTCGCGCGGGGCGAGGAAGGATGCCGATGGCGCTTGATATACTTCTGTGATTCCTTCGATATCTCCCATGGATTCCAGTTTTCCGCCTTCGCCCAGTGTCACGGACAGGCGCTCGAACGCCCGCGGCAGCGGGCTCAGCGTCTCCGACTCGTGGAACCGCCGGGCCGGCACCGATCCATGGATGAGGCTCTCGGAAAGCGCTTCGAGGTGGGCGGAGATCCTGGGCCACTGGTCGAGCGCGGCCTGGAGCGTGGGCACCAGGAAGGTGGCGTCGGTACAATGGGCCAGATCCGGCGAAACGACGACCAGGGTGCCGTCGCGGCTCCCGTTCCTCAGCGTGGCGAGCTTCATGCGTGTGTCCCCGGACCGCGCGGAATCGCGCCGGCCACCACCTCAAGCCCGTCGCGGCCCACGGTCAAGGGGCCATCCCAGGTTTCGCGCACGGCGGCCAGCCAATCGGCCTCGCCGATGTCGGGATCGTCGGCAGGCACAAGATGGTTGAGCACCAGATGTCCGACCCCCGCCATCCGCGCGATGCGGCCGGCATCGGCGGCGAGCGTGTGCGACGCGTAGAGGTGCGTGCGCAGCCGATCGGAGGTGTTGGGTGTGCGCGCGATGATCTTCTCGACCCCTTCGGCCAGCATGGCCTCGTGCACGAGAATGTCGGCGCCGTCGGCGAAGCGGGCCAGCGGCGCGAAAAACGCGGTGTCGCCGGAAAACACAACCGCCCGCCCGCCAGCCTCGAAGCGCAATGCGAAGGCCTCGGTCACCGGGGGATGGACGACCCTGAGCGCGGTGACGGTCAGACCGTCGCGCGCGCTCACCAGGCCCTCGCCATGCTCATGCACGCGGACCAGCGACCGGATGTCGGGCCGGCCCTCGTCATCGATGCGGGTGCGGATGTCGAACTCCATCGCTTTCCAGAAATGCGCCACCAGCGCGGCGGTGCCGGCGGGACCGTGGACATTGAGCGGCCGGCCGAGCCCGGTCGTCCAGGCCGTGTGGAGCAGCGGCCCGAGTTCGAGGCAGTGGTCGGAATGCAGGTGCGTGAGATGAATGTCGGGCAGGTCGCGCAGGCTGACGCCGGCCTCGACCAGCCCGCGCGTCACCCCGGCGCCGCAATCCACCACGGCGCTTCGGCCACCGATGTCCACGAGGGATGACGTCGGCCACGAGCCTTTCTGCCGAACCGCCGGCCCGCCCTTCGTGCCCAACAGAACCACGCGCATGCCCGACCTCCCGCCGCCCTTGCCGCCACGAGCCTAAGGCTTCCCTCCCGGCGGCGAAAGACCGGATGCGGCGCGACGTTTCGCGCCAGCGACCCGATTGCAATTCCGCATGAACATATTTATTTCCATTCATATATTGATCCGGAGAACCGCCATGACCGAGGCCGCGCCGACGAAATCCGACGACCATCCGCTGCAGCACCTTCCCGTCGGGCTCTTTGCCATGGTGATGGGGCTGGCAGGCCTGACACTTGCCACCCTCAGGCTGGAGCATGCGCACCACGCCGCGCCCGGCGCCAGCTTCTGGCTGTTCGTGCTTTCGGTGCTTGCCTTCCTCATCATCGGCTCGGCCTATGCGCTGAAGGCGCTGCGCCATCCCGCGGCGGTGACGGCCGACTGGAACCATCCGATCCGCCTCGCCTTCTTTCCGGCGGCGACCATCGGCCTGATCCTGATCGGCACGGCGGCGATGCCGCTGGCGCCGGCAGCCGGTTCGCTGATCTGGATGCTGGGCTCGGCACTTCACCTGATCATGACGCTGACCGTCGTGTCGACCTGGATCGGCCACCGCTCGTTCGAGGCCGTGCATCTCAACCCCGCCTGGTTCATTCCGGCCGTCGGCAATGTCATCGTGCCGATCGTCGGCGTGCGGCTCGGCTTCGTCGAACTGTCGTGGTTCTTCTTTTCCGTCGGCATCGTGTTCTGGATCATCCTGTCGACGCTTGTTTTCAACCGGCTGATCTTCCATTCGCCGCTGCCGGAGCGGCTGATGCCGACGCTGATGATCCTCGTCGCCCCGCCGGCCATCGGCTTCGTGTCCTATACGGCACTGACCGGCGGCATCGATCCGTTCGCGCGCATCCTCTACTATGCCGCCGTCGTGTTCGCCCTTGTCTTCCTCACCCAGGTCGGGCGGCTCAGCAAGCTGCCGTTCATGGTGTCGTGGTGGGCCTATTCCTTCCCGTTCGCCGCGCTGACCATCGCCACATTCCTCTATGGCGAGCTGACCGGCGCGGCGATGGCTGTCCAGGTCGCGCACGTGCTCTACGGTCTGCTGGTGATCGTCATCGGTTTCCTGTTCGTGCGCACGATCCTCGGCTTTGCCCGCGGCCAGATCCTCAAGCCGGAGTGAGCGGGCGGTGGAAAAGCAAAGCCTCTATGAGCGCATCGGCGGGCAGGCCACGATCGAGGCGCTGACGGCTCGATTCTACGCGTTGATGGACTCGATGCCGGAAGCGCGTGCCACGCGCGCCATCCACCCGGACGACCTGTCTGGGAGCCGCGAGAAGCTGACCGAATACCTCGCCTTCTGGTTCGGCGGGCCGCAGACCTTCGTGGAAAAGCGCGGCGCGCCGATGATGCGCGCCCGCCATCTGCCGTTTGCCATCGGCACGGCGGAAATCGAAGGCTGGCTCGGCTGCTTCCGCCAGGCGCTCGACGAAACCGTGCCGGAGGATCACATGCGCGCGGTGATCTGGGAGCGGGTGGAGACGCTCGCCCACCACATGCGCAACCGCGACGGCTGACCGCTCACCAGTCCATCACCACCTTGCCCGACTGCCCGGAACGCATCGCGGCGAAGCCATCGCCGAAATCGTCGATGCGCAGGCGGTGGGTGATGAGGCCGGACACGTCGAGCGGCCCCTGCACCAGCGCGATCATCTTGTACCAGGTCTCGAACATCTCGCGCCCGTAGATGCCCTTCACCGTGAGCATCTTGAAGATGATCTGGTTCCAGTCGATCTCGAAGCCGGTCGCGGGAATGCCAAGCATGGCGATGCGGCCGCCATTGTTCATGGTCGCCAGCATGTCGCGGAACGCCGGTGCCGCCCCGGACATCTCCAGGCCGACGTCGAAGCCCTCCGTCATGCCTTCCTGGTGCATCACGTCGCGCAGCTTCTCCTTGGTGGCGTCGACCACATGATGGACGCCGAGGCGGCGGGCCAGATCCAGCCGCCACGGATTGACGTCGGTGATGACGACCTTGCGCGCGCCGACGGCCTGCGCCACCAGCGCGCCCATGATGCCGATCGGCCCGGCGCCGGTCACCAGCACGTCCTCGCCGACCAGGTCGAACGACAGTGCCGTGTGCACCGCATTGCCGAGCGGATCGAAGATGGCGGCGATCTCGTCGGGCACGTCGTCGGGGATCGGCACGACATTGTGGCTCGGGATGCAGACGAATTCGGCGAAGGATCCCGGACGGTTGACGCCGACACCGCGGGTGTTGCGGCACAGATGGCCGCGCCCGGCCCGGCAGTTGCGGCAATGACCGCAGACGATGTGCCCCTCGCCCGACACGCGCTGTCCGCGCCGGTAGCCGGTGACCGCCGCACCGACATCGGCGACCTCGCCGGCGAATTCATGGCCGGTGACAAGGCCGACCGGCACGGTCTTCGCCGCCCATTCGTCCCAGTTCCAGATGTGCACGTCGGTGCCGCAGATCGCCGACTTGCGCACACGGATCAGCACGTCGTTCGGCCCCGGTTCCGGCACCGGCACGGTTTCCATCCACAGGCCCGGCTCGGGCCTGGACTTGACCAGCGCACGCATCATGTTGGTCATGCGATCACCCCCAGTTCCCGTCCGGTTTCGGCGAACGTCTCGACCGCCCGGTCAATGTCGGCGAACGTATGCGCGGCCGACATCTGCGTGCGGATACGCGCCTGGCCCTTCGGCACCACGGGGAAGGAAAATCCGATCACGTAGATGCCGCGCTCCAGCATGCGCCGGGCGAAGTCCTGCGCCAGTTGCGCCTCGCCGAGCATGACCGGAATGATGGGATGGCCCGCCCCGGCGAGCGTGAAGCCGAGCCCCGCCATCGCCGCGCGGAAGCGGTCGGCGTTGGCAAACAGCTTGCGGCGCAGGCCGTCACCCTGTTCGACCAGGTCGAACACCGTCAGCGAGGCCGCCGCGATGACCGGGGCCAGCGTGTTGGAGAACAGGTAGGGCCTCGAACGCTGGCGCAGGAGGTCCACCACCTCGCGCCGCGCCGCCGTATAGCCGCCTGACGCGCCGCCCAGCGCCTTGCCGAGCGTGCCGGTCATGATGTCGATGCGCCCCTCCACGCCGCAATGGGCCGGCGTGCCGCGGCCGCCCGGCCCCATGAACCCGACGGCATGGCTGTCGTCGACCATCACCAGCGCATCATGCTTCTCGGCAAGATCGCATATGCTCTTCAGGTCGGCGATGACGCCGTCCATGGAGAACACGCCGTCGGTGGCGATCATGCGGAAACGGGCGTCCTTCGCCTCGATCAGCCGCGCTTCGAGGTCGACCATGTCGTTGTTGGCGTAGCGGTAGCGCCTGGCCTTCGACAGGCGCACGCCGTCGATGATCGATGCATGGTTGAGCGCGTCGGAAATGATGGCGTCGTCCTCGCCGAGCAACGTCTCGAACAGGCCGCCATTGGCATCGAAGCACGAGGAATAGAGGATCGAATCCTCGAACCCGAGGAAGGCGGCGATGCGCGCCTCCAGCGCCTTGTGCTCCTCCTGCGTGCCGCAGATGAAGCGCACCGAAGCCATACCGTAGCCGTAGCGGTCGAGCGCGGCCTTCGCCGCGTCCGCGATTTCGGCATTGTCGGCCAGCCCCAGATAGTTGTTGGCGCAGAAGTTCAGCACGCCCGGACCGTCGGCGACCTCGATCCTGGCCGCCTGCTTCGACACGATCACCCGCTCGGCCTTGTAGAGGCCGGCCTGCCGCACGGCCTGAAGATCGTGGCGGACATGGTCGAGAAAGCGCTTGCTCACCGGGGTCTGGCCCTTCACCTTTGGCGGCGGAGCTTCGCGCCGCCGGCGCGGGCAGGATAGCGCAAAAACGACCGCGGCCAACGGCAGCACGGCAGGGGGACCCGATGAGCGATTTTCCGGTGTTCGACCTCGGCGCCTTCGAAGCCGCCAACGCAGCGGAACGCCGGCGCCTGGGCGGAACGGTCGACGCGATCTGCCGGTCCACCGGCTTCCTCGCCATCGTCAACCACGGCGTGCCCGAAGATATCATCGCGCGGCAATGGGAGGCGACGCGGGCCTTCTTCGACCTGCCGGCCGGCGAAAAGGCGAAGTCCGCCGTGCTGCGCCCCGGCTATCCCTATGGCTGGCTGGCGACCGGCGCCGAGGCGCTCGCGCGTTCGCGCGGCGACGACACGCCGCCCGACCTCAAGGAGAGCTTCAATGGCGGGCCGGCCGCGCCGCCGCCCGGCATGAGCGATGCCGAGGCGCTGTCGTTCTGCTACGCCGCGACGCCGTTTCCGGCCGTGCCGGCCGGATTCCGCGGTGCCTGGCAAGCCTATTACGGCGCGATGGAGGATCTCGCCCGCCGCATCATGCGGCTGTTCGCGGTCGCACTCGGCCTGGACGATGGGTACTTCGAGCCCTTCATCGACCGGCCGATCAGCGCGCTCAGGGCGCTGAACTATCCGGCGACCGATCGGCCGCTCGCCGCCGGGCAGATGCGGGCGGGCGCCCACACCGACTATGGCAGCCTGACCATCCTGTTGCCGCAGGCGGGTTCGCGCGGCCTCGAAATCCTCTCGCCGGACGGACACTGGAGCGAGGTCGCGCCGGCTGACGGCGCCTTCGTCATCAATCTTGGCGATCTGATGCAGCGCTGGACCAACGACCGCTGGCGTTCCACGCTGCACCGCGTCGTCGCCGACGGGCGGGCGGAGCGGCGCCAGTCGCTCGCCTTCTTCCACCAGCCCAACTGGTTCGCCGAAATCGCCTGCCTCGAGGCCTGCCTGGCGTCGGGCGAGTGTGCGAAACACGCGCCGGTGCTGTCGGGACCCTATCTGATGGGCAAGTTCCGCTCGACGACGATGTGACCGGTCAGTCCATCACCGCGTCCAGCCCGCGCCTGAGGCCGACGAACGACCCGACCCTGCGCGCGGCAAGCAGCGT
>WPCK01009363.1_pt1 | contig 30462 bp, 43 predicted proteins | sample 5399851 | NCBI WGS metagenome assembly WPCK01 (sample SAMN12869471, study PRJNA574797) | sludge metagenome | isolation source: wastewater treatment of pH11 | place: China:Beijing | collected 2019-05-20 | reverse complement strand
ATTTACATTCTAAAACATAAAAAAACTTACTACCAAATGCGTAATAAGTTTGTTGTATCTATATTGGAGCGGGTGAGGGGATTGTATTAGATATGTTTTTAGACTAATTTAGGATGCTAAAAGCGCCTATTTAGTGCGTTTTCCGTATGCTCATTTATGTACAAATAAAAATTGTAGTACTTTTGTAGTACTTTTCAAAGACTATTCATTTAATAATTTAAGAAGTTTAGCTTCTGATTCTTTCATCAAGTGCGTATAGACTTCTAATGTAGTTTTTGTGTTAGAATGACCTAGTCTTTTTGAAACTGCCACAATATTTGCGCCTTTATTAATTAGCAGCGAAGCATGAGAATGCCTTAAATCATGAATTCTAATTTTGCGAACTCCAGATGTTTCAATTCCTTTAACAAATTCACGTTGGATCGTAGTGATTCCAAACGGTTCTAATCCACCAAAAATAAAATCACCCTCTAGATTATCTTTTAAATGTTTAATTTTCTTGTAGGTAACATCATCAAGTGAGACTATGCGATTGCTAGAGGCTGTTTTAAGTGGCAAGAAACCATTTTTGAAATGCTTAATAGATTTAGTCACGGAGAGTGATTTACTCCTTAAATCTGACTTAAGAATTGCCAAAGCTTCACCTCTTCGTAATCCCGTATAGAATAGAGTGTGAAAAAAAGTAGCCATAACTTCGTTTTCAACTTTAGAAATAAATTGTTTGAATTCTTTTTCTGACCAAATATTCATTTCGATATGATCAGATACTTTCTTTTTAAGACTTGGCAAAGTTTTCGTGTTATCTGCAATGTTATAAAAAATGTATGCAAAATTTGCAATAGATTTTAACTGGGTGATAATTTTTCTCTTGTAAAGATAGGAATAGTCCGATGTTGCAATTTTGTGATATACGTCAAAATAATTCTTCTTCGAAATCTTATCCATTTTTTTGCTAGATAGATCTTCGAAAAAATTTTTTGTAATTCTTCTTTTCTCTGCAACTGAATTTGCATTCGAGTTTATTTCAACTTGTTTAATGTATTCTTCGAAAACTTTACTAAATGTAATTGAATCGTTAACTATAGAATTTAAGGATTTTAAAAAGGTATCTTCAAATTCTTCCGCCTCACGTTTTAAATCAAAGGATTTTTTCTTTTTTTTAGGATTCCCAAAATCATCGCGATAGCTCACTACTGCCTGCCATTTTCCTGTTTTCGTTTTGTAAACTGCCATACAAATCACTCCTTTATATGTTATAATTGGAGTACAGAAAAAGTGATATCTGATCGGATATTTATTCTGTACTTGCACCCCTTTGCCGAGGGGTGTTTTTTTCTTTTGGTTGTTAAAGTTTCATTATCCTATTGCAGAACGTATTCTGAAATAACTCTATTTATTTCTTTGATATCGGAATTAGCTTTGAACTCGAAACGAACTTTACCTAGACCAGTGAACCACAAGTCAAGCTCTGCATCTAAATCAAATGTTCCAGCAGTCTCTATAGAAAAGGCAGAAACTTTAGAATATGGTAAAGAAGTATAGTCTACTTTCTTACCAGTTATTCCTTGAACATTGACTGCAATGACTCTTTTGTTTGTAAATACAACAAAATCACGCATTCCTTTGTATGTCGATATGATAGATTCACCATCAATAACTATATCAGATACTTTTCCTTGGAGTGTACTCACATCAACTTTTCCTAGTTTCATATAACTAGCATTATTAAAATCAATCATATTTTCCTCCCAGCGCCTAGCGCTTTTTTATTACTTCATTAATTTATTCACTACTTTCCCAACAATCATGAACTGATCTTTTCATTTATAGATATTTTTCCTTAAATTCATTGTAACTCAAGTAAGGCACTACTTCGCTTTCATTTGTTTCAGGATTCCTGATACTTCTTGTAGCATCCTTATCTCTGTCAAATCCAGCCGCAATTGTACATCTACAACCTTTATGAAGAGGGGGGCAATTAATCCCAATAACAGCATCTTTAATATTAATCATTTTAGAATCTAAGACTCCACATTTTTTACAAGTAAATTTATCTAAAGTTGCCAAATATTCATATTTCGGTATGCCTGTTTTTTTTAGTTGCTCAAGTTCATGAATTGAATGGTTGTAGCTATTTTTGTATCTTAGCGCATCATCAATTGAATCAAAATCTTCGATTTTATATTTTTTTGGAAAGTCTCTCAATATTTCATTGTAAATAAAATCATTCAAGTTTTCATAATTGCTTTTTTTAAAATTATTACAAAAGTTAGAGAGATTAAATCCTAAACCGTTTATCAGTCTTTGATTTTGATGAGTCCAAATATATAGCTTGTTTTTTATTAAAAACTCTTTACCTTTTTCAGATAAAACATAGACCTCTTCGATTTCTATTTTAGAATGTTCTATATTTTGTAGTATTCTTGTAATCAGATCAGATTTCTTTCCTTTTGTTTCAAGGTTGTTATCTTGAAGAATTATTTTTAGATCGTTGATAAGTGTTTTTGTAAGTCTTAATTCCAATGATGCTAATTCAAGATAACTATTAGCTATTAAAAAATTATGAAGGTCAATCGAATCGTCGATATTATATTGGTACCTAAAGTGACCTGGGTAACTAGGTTTGTTATATCCAGGACTAAATACCTTACCATCCATTAACCAAAGAAAAATAGCAATTTGTTGGTTGGTGTACTTTTTCATGTTTTATCATCCCCATGCATATCGTATTTCTTCTATAATGTGTTGTACTTCATTTTCTGTATGATCAATATACTCTGGACTACATTCAAAGTGATTTTCCATTACGTGGATAATTTCATGGACTGTAGTCTTTTTTAGTTGTGCTGAGCTCAACTTCGCATTAAGAATTACGTTATAGTACTCCCCATCGTAATAACAGAACCCTCTAATGCGTGTGCTTAAACTCTCTGATAAGTTAATGACTATATTGTTTTCGTGGCAAAAAGTTTCAAAGTCATCCCTCCACATATTATCAGTCCAAGCCTCGCGCCTTCCTTATGCCCTGAATGTGAATTAACACTGATTCCAAATCTTCAGGGGAAAGATCTTTGGCTGAGTCGAATAGTAACTGTAAAGATTCGCTGGCATTTATCTGTTTGTATAAGTCAAGCAATTCTGGCTTATCAGCAAAGTAATCAAGGTTTGCTTGGTGGTCGCCGTAGGTGTTCTTATTTAAGGTTGTAGGTAATTCATCAGAAGGAATAGTGTCTTCATTAAATTCTAATAAGTCTAAAGGAGACAATTGTAAAGCTTCAGCAAGCTTTTGCATATTATCCCTTCTCATATTCTTGATAATTCCTTTTTCCCATTTCCGTACAGTACTTTTTCCAACGCCAACAATCTCTGCAACTTGTTCAAGTGTTAAATCCAAGTCCTGTCTTCTTTTCTTTAAATCTATATTATTACTCATGATTCCACCTCTATGTTAATAATATAATATTATCTTTGTGTCTTTTTTGCAACAAAATTATAAAAAAATATAAAAAAGTGTCTTTTTGTACTTTACAACTGAAATGATAAATGGTATTCTTGAAGTGTCTTTAAAGACACAAATGGTGGGAGGTGAAAAAATGAAAACAATAATTAAACTGAATCATTCTGATGTGGTTACAGTAAAGAATGGATTTCTAACAATAGAAAATAATTCGGAGTTGAAAATGTTTGTTGGTGATCATGATGCAGATGAATCAGTATTGTCTAGAAGTAAAGAAAACACCACTGCTGAGAACAGTGATGTTGTCAATAATTTGTCTAGAAGAATGGAAGAACTTGAACTAAATAACATTGATTGATTTTCCGTCTGCAGACAAAGTAACAGTATAACCTGCAAGTTCAAGTTCGCTAATCATTTCTTCTTGAGGTATATCAAAATCTTCAAATTTGAATTTTCTTGATTTGTTCTTTACGTGTTGATGTGCAAAAGTATTGTCTAATAATGTTTGCAATTCAGCCCAAGACCATTTTACATACTCGACTTGCGGTTTAGGTTTAAGTTTCCTACTCACAAATTCACCCCCTTTCTTGATTTCATTATATCACGATAGGGGACGACAACTATTATAAAAGAAAGGAGTTGCTGTAATGAATTATGCCTTACTGAAGTATGAACTCGAAATCAAAAATGTAGACTCTGAATCAGTCTCCAAAAAATTAGGAATTAGCAAATCTGCGTGGTATCGAAAATTAAGTGGCAAATCTGAGTTCAAACGAGATGAAATTCAAATTCTTATTAATGAGTTGAATTTGGATCAAGAAAAAGCACATAGCATTTTTTTTGAAACACAAGTGTCTTAAAGGGCACAAATTTAGAAAGGAAGTGAAAACATGGAACTTACAAGACATGAGAAGGCAACGAAAAGATTGCTAACAGAGCATTACGTTCACAAAACAACGATAAGGGATGCACTACGATGTGATTATGAAATTGCCTTAAAAATATTTCAGGAAGCAAAAAGTAGAGAGAAATCACTTATTGATCCTAGACCTCATGCTGCACAGTCAAAGTTGGTCATCGAAGTTATCGGTGGAAATTATAACTTCATGAAAAAACAATTTGATGAAAAGATGAAGCAAAAATTAGAAGGAAAGGAGTAGCTTATGCAGACAAATAAAAAAAGGACACCATGGCTTGAAACAAAGGTCGTCCTCTCGATATTAATTTTAACATTATTAACTTTCTCTGTCTACTCATTAAGTGCTGTAAGAGCCTCAAACAAGGCTGTACAAGTTCGAATCCAAGAGACCAGAGCGGAGATTGAAGAACTTAAAGAACGTTTGAATACGGTCAAAGAAAAAGTCAGTTACTGTCCGAATGAATCGCCAGTATGTGGGTTGTCAAGTGTTGAGTGCGAACCATGAACAGATCGACAATTCGAAGCATTGGTTAAAGCGACCTTTAGATTAGAGACTGGGAACGGTACAAGCTACTTGTGGCTTAACAACAATAATGCTGGCGGGATTAAATGCGGTCTTGAATACTGTTCCTACCCCACACAAGAAGTAGGCATGAAAGCCTTAGAAACGCTTCTGAAGTGTTATGTGGAAGAGTTTGAGTATGACCTTGAAGCAATTAGATTAAAATACTGTGGATCGCACTGTGGGTCAACTGACCTAAATGAATTTGAAAAAATATATAACGAAGAACTAGAAAGGATCAGAAGTTATGAATGAGTTAGAGGTCTTTAGTAGAGAAACTATTACTGAAGAAGATCATAAAGAAAAAGTAGAGTTACTGATTGGCGGTGTCATGGCTTTTGTAAGAACGAACCATGAGAACGAAGAAGAGTTAGACAATATGAAATTAATAGTCAGTACATTAGCAAACGCCTGCTTTGAATATGGTCGTTTTTACAAAGAAATGGAGATGAAAAAATGCAGAACCATGAATTAGTAATATTAAAAGATAAACAAGCAGTAACAACAAGTTTACAAGTGGCAGAGAGTTTTGAAAAGAGGCATGACCATGTGCTTAGGGATATCGAAAACCTAGAAAAAGATGTACCCAATTTTGGGGAGATGTTTCAAGAAACAAATATTCCTGATTCGTACAACCGCGAAAGAAAAGCATATTTAATTAATCGAGATGGATTTACGTTGTTAGCGATGGGATTCACTGGCAAAAAGGCTCTAGGTTTCAAAATCAAATATATCGATGCCTTTAATAAAATGGAAGCAAAAATCGCGAGCAGTGTACCAACAAACATGGTTGAAGCACTCACACTTGCATTGGAGCAGGCTAAAACGATTGAAGTTCAAAACCAAGTCATCGGTGAGTTAAAACCCAAGGCTGATTATGTAGATAGAATTCTTAAATCTAAATCTTTAGTAACGATTGGTCAAATTGCTAAGGACTATGGAATGAGTGCTCAGGCACTTAATAAGAAACTACATGATTTAGGTGTCCAGTATAAGCAATCAGATCAATGGTTACTATATTCAAAGCATCATAGCAAAGGGTACACCTTCTCAGAGACGTTTCCAATAGAAGATACCCAAGGTTATGAAAAGGTAGTAATGCACACCAAATGGACTCAAAAAGGTCGGTTGTTCTTGTACGAGTTGTTAAAAGAAAATGATCTCGTGCCGATGATAGAACGTGATTAAGGTCAAAGGGTCAAACCTTGGGTCAACCAGGGTCAAGACCAAGAAAGGAAATTAAAATGAAAGAAATTGATATATTCATGGTAGGGGACGAAAACCTTAAAGATTTACCTGTAGACAAGAAAAAAGAAGTAATGTCAGAAATATTCTTCTCGCTAGCAAAGGAAATTGGATTGAATTATGACCGGTTAGGTGAAGTGATTGAAAGTTTGTTTTACGGATATCAGCTAAGCAAAAAGTTATCAGGTTCTACAGCAGAAAAAATAATTGAAGATTTGATGAAAAAGGGGGTTAAGAAAAATGTATCTTAACAAAGTAATTTTAAACAATTTTAGAAATATCGATCACGTGGAATATGATCTGAAAAAAACGAATATATTCCATGGGCCAAATGCCCGAGGAAAGACCAATACAATCTTGGCGATCTATTGGGCATTAACGGATTACTTGATGGATGGGACAAGTGACTATCCAAGCTTTAAGCCTCACAGTGACTCTTCTGAAGTAGTCAGTGTAGAATTGGTATTTGATACTTTCAGCTTCAAAAAGACATTTGCTGAAAAGTGGGTTAAAACACGTGGTACAACGGAAGTCACAATGCAAGGGCATGAAACAGAGTACTTCATTGATGATGTTAAGTATGGTGTCACCAAAGGAAAAGAGTTACTGCTTGAAAGCCTTGGAATTGAAAAGCATAAAAATGTTGATATCGTACGTGCGATTTTGGATCCATATTTCTTAGCTCAACAAATCCCTTGGAAAGAGCTTCGTCAGTTTGTAATCGATTTAGTAGGTGATGTTGATGACCTTTCAGTTTTGGAAGCAAAGAAAGAGTACGAGCCCATCAAGGATGACCTGGTCAAGCAGAAGTTCAATGCTACTGCATTGACGAAACTTTACCGCCAAAACATCAAAAACCAAAAGGATGAAATTGAAAAGCAAGAGAACATTCTTCTTGGTTACTCAAACATACATGACGTTGAGCAAGTTGAACTTGGTAAAGCAGAAGCTAACTTGACTCTGATTGACAATGATATCTCGGCACTTCGAGCTCAAAAGCTAAATGCGGTTAATCCAAAGGTTGCCCAGCTTGAAAGTGAAATGGCAGAGATACGTCTTAAGTATTCAGAAGCATTAGATGCTGATAGAGAACATCTAATGAATGTAAATAAGGAAACAAACGAGAAGGTCGCTAGATTGAGAAGCGATTTACTTAAATCATTTGAGAAATTGGAAGCTCTTAAAGCGACAAAGCGTGATTATGAAAAAAATCTTGAAGAATATGAATACAATTTAAAACGATTAGAACGTGAACGTGCTGATTTAGAGTCTCGTAAAGAAGGATTAACAAAAGAATGGTATGAAATAAATGGCTTAGAATATAAATCTTTGGCGGTTGATGCATGTCCTCATTGTGGTGGAGTCCTTAATGAATCAGAACTCGATGAACATCAAAAGGCATGGGAAGCACAGAAGCAAGAGCGTTTAGATGCAAACGTGGCCAAAGGTAAAAAGCTGAAGAGTGAGCTTGATAACTTAAATTTCAAAATTGCTGAATTAAAGAAACCAGAAGCAGTTGATAAGGATGCTGAAATTGAGGCATTCACAGCAGATGTTGCCATTATCAACAACAAAGTCAAAGAAGCTGAATTAACCTTAATTAATGAATACAAGTCAAAAGAGGCTGAAGATCTGTACCTAAAAGCTGTTGAAATTAAAAAGCGATTAGATGCTGAAAAAGCAGTTGTTACTCACGATGACATTGATGCTAAAATTACTAAATTAATTGAATCGAAAGCTATACACCAAAAAGTCGTCGATGATCACAATGCATACCTGGTTGTTCAGAAAAAATCCGAAGAAACAAAGGCTTTGATTTCAAGTAATCAAAACGCTTTGGTGGAATACGAAACCAAGCAAATGCTTTTGGAAGATTTCATTAAAACTAAGCTTACATTGCTTAAAGACAATGTCTCAAAAGTGTTTGGTGACTTAGAGTTCGTATTGGTTGAAACGAACATTAAAGAAGGATCCTACAACGAAGTTTGTTATCCCTTAATCTTAGGTAAAAAGACACCGTTTATAAGCGGTTCTGGAGCCGAAAAGATAATTACAGGAACTTACATTATTGAATGTGTTAAGAACGCTCTAGGGTTGCCTGACCTACCTATTATTTTCGACGAAGCCGACAAACTAGATACAGCGACCCTGTCGTCTAAGCTAGAAACCGAAAGTCAGGTTATCTCGACAAAGGTTGATGACATCAATTACGACCAGGTTACGTTGGTGAGCAGGTGATTGTATGAAGAACGAAATTAGCGTTGGACAATTCGTCCGATATATAGGCAAAAATGAAATGGGATTAGTTAAGAGAATGAATGATTCAGGTGACGGATACTTTGTTTGGTATCACCTGGGTGGAACTGCATCTAACTCACCAATGCGTATTCTTGAACCACTAACAATTCAAGATGTGCTCAAAAAAACATTCTCAAACGAATATGCCAAGGCGTCGCTTGTTGAGAGAAAACTAAGAATGACAGAAGGTGGCGATATATCAGATCTAATCGATGAAAGACATGTTCGAAAAGAAATATTTAAACATCTACAAGAAATAAGACATAAAGAGGAGGATTATTAAATGTCAAAAGATAAAAATGCAATACAGACCTACAAAACAGGTCTCGTGAAAACCCAGGAAACATTTATTGATATGTTACAAAAAACTGGAGCAGATATGGCGCTTCAGTATGATACTTATCAAATATCATGCGCTCGAAATATGATGTCAAAAATGGTGGAGCTTCTTTGGAAAGAGAATATGAATATTTCTCAAATTAATCAAAACAATATCACAGATATCCTTCAGACAGTCGCAATGTTAAGACTTAATCCTGCAGCATCACCTCGTGAGGTTTATGTTATCTTACGTAGCGTTAAAATTGGTGATCAATGGGAAAAAGTATTTGAAATGGGTGTTGAAGGTGATGGTAATGACAAGCTACTTCGTGAATATGGAGTAGGAGTAAAAAGGGTTCACAATCCTTGGATTGTTAGAGAAGGTGATGAATTCACTTATCCATCCTTTGCAGGGTTGGAAATTAAACCACCTTCATGGAGTCCAATGAGTTATGCAGGGAAGATTATTCGAGTTGTTTATCCAATTGAAATGGAAGATGGAACTGTTGAATTCCACATCTCTGAACGCGAATCGGTAGTAGTTAACTTGCAAGCTCATATTAGTAATAACTTAATGAAAAACAAAGCCATTGGCGACAAGAAGAAGCAAGAAATCCTTGATCGTATTGCTGGTATGACTCTTGAACAAATTTATGAGGATAAAGAAGTTATGGAAATCGCATCACCTGCGTGGCGTTCAGCACATAGTAGAGAGTCAATGATCCTTCGTAAGATGCGAAACAATGCCACTAAGAAGATTCCAAAAGACTTTAAAAACAGCTTTGTTGAGCGTGAATATGAGCGCACATTTGAAGACTATGATCAATATGATCCACATCCACAAGTTGACACTGAAAAGGTAGTTGATATGGAATTCGAAGAGACTGCAGTAACTGAAGAAATCGAAATGGAAGTTATTGATGAGACCAAGGTCGAAAAAGATGCTACTGAAGTCGTCGAAGAACCTATAGCAAAACCTAAGACTCAAGATGCGCCACCTTATTAACTGGTGATGACATATGAATCTAATTGCATTAGCCAGTTCAAGTGCTGGTAATTGTTATTACATTGAGTTAGATCGCAAAGACCAGGAGCCAGTAAAGCTCTTGGTCGAAGCGGGAATTAAATACCGTGAAATTGTTAAGAAGTTGGCCCTTGAAGGAAAGCAAATTAATGACATTGATGCAGTGCTTATTACGCATGGCCATAATGACCACTCAGTGGCACGCAAAGACTTCGTTAAGAGAGGTTTCAGAGTTTATGGAAACTACCTCATGGCAAATGAAAAAGACCATGTATTAACTCACAATGAGTCCAAATATATTGCTGGAAACACTAAAGTCACAGCCTTCAGTGTTGAACACGATGCAGAAGATCCGTTGGGCTTTGTGATTCAAACCGACATGGAAACGATCTTGTTTGCGACAGATTTAAAGCTGTTCAAAGCGGACCTATCAAAAATTAAGTTTGATTACATCTTCTTGGAAGCAAACTATGATGGTCGAGTTATTCATTTTGCTAAAAAGAATGCTGAAGATAAAGGCGACAAGGCCGAAATAAAGCGCTACGAGCGAATTGTTCACAGTCACATGTCAATCTCTAACGCAGTTAAAACGCTTAAAAAACTCAACCTAACGAGCTGTAAGGCGATATTCTTGATGCACTTATCAGATAGACATGCGAACGAACTCTTGTTTAAGAAACAAGTCAAAGATGAAACAGGGACTCAATGCTTTGTTTGCAAGAAGCACGGTGGATTTATTTAGAAATAAAAGAGAGGAAATTAAATAAATGCAAACATGAACAAACAAAATAAACATAACAAAGGTTGGAGCGGTCTAGAAGAGATGAAACTTTTAGACCTGATACTTGAAGGTCATGATTATGTTACCATTTCAGCAATGATGGGTAGAACAGAACATGCCATTATTTCAAAAGCACAGAAAAAAGGTTATCACAAACATTCAGATACCTTTAGACCAAATAAATTTAGGGTTCATATTGAACCTTATGGATACCAGGGAATGATTTGGAGACGACATCCAAAACATAAAAACTATTATGTGTCAGACACTGGTTTAGTATGGTCCGCAATACATGGAAAAGAACTTAAGAGATACAGGCTCGCACATAAAAATAATGTTAAAAAGGGACTGTGGGTGTCCATAACTCGAAATGGAAAGACTGGCCATCAAACTAAAGTAAGTAGATTAGTTGCAGAGGCATTCTTGAACCTTAAGGCGGATCAGGTAGTCGTGCATAAGAACTTAGATAAAGAAGATAATGATCTTGCCAATCTACTTATTATGGATAAGAAAACTGCAGGTAGAGCAACAGGTCATATGTCAAAAAGTAAAATGGTTGCGAGATATAGTCCTAGTGGTAAGCGTGTAGCGATTTACAGAAGCGCTAGAGCGTGCGCAAGGGAATTGGGTGTCAGTTATCAAACTATTCTAGATTACGCTCACAACAAGGTTAAAAAGCCTAAATACGACATTAGATTTTATACCCCACCTGTAAGAAAGAGGGAAGATTACGATGATGATTATTAGAAAGAGGTGGTGATGATGAGTGATAACAGATGAGAAACAAGGGTACATTAAATTCTACAGAAAAATAATGAACTCTGTCATCTGGTCTGATCCTATTAAATTCAAACTTTGGAGCCTATGCTTAATGAAAGCAGCACACACACCTAGGACAGTAGTTGTAAACGAACGAGAAATATCCTTAGAACCTGGTCAATTTGTTACTGGAAGATTCGCCTTAGAAGAAGAGTTTAATAGAGGGTCAAAACCCTCAAATCGAGTTTCCGGAATTAGTTTGATGAGGCACTTGGATTCGTTTGCGAGTTTGGAAATGTTGAACATCAAAAAAACAACGAAATACACACTTGTAACAGTGTTAAATTGGAACATGTATCAAGGTTTTGAACAACCAACTGACATCAAACTGACATCAAACCGACATCAAACCGACACAAACAAGAATGTAAAGAATGTTAATAATGATAATAATAGTATAGGTCAAACCGGTGATTTGACCCTACCGACCATTAAAGACACTTCAATGAAGCCTACGTTTTTTACAACGATTAAGATTAACGGAAAGGAAAGACCAGATCCAAATGATGAGAGTCATCCGTTCAATGTTTTTTGGAATGAATACCCTAGACGTGTTAAGCGCATTGATGCTGAGCGCAGTTTTAAGCGCAACGTGAAAGACTGGAAAACTATGAAAGCAATCATCGTAAACATTAAGCAACGCTTGCATTCTGGTCAATGGGAGCTTACTGATGACCGTGTTAGATACATTCCTCATCCAACAACATACCTAAATAATTTGATGTGGGAAGACGAGGTGCCTGTTTCGGTTCGTAAGAATGTTGCACCAGTGCCAGAGTACGACGATCATGTCGAAATGAGTGAAGCTGAAGAAAAAGCATTAAGAGAAAAGATTAATAAAATGTTAGAAGATTTGAGAGAAAGGAAATTGAAATGATAACAATTTTGAAAGTGATAGGGTTCATGGTTCTATTCATCATTGCGCTAATTGTGTTTGTGATTTTGGCTGCAATAGTAGTGGCGTCAATTGAATTCATCGATAAATTACTTGTTGGAGGAAAACGAAATGATTAATAAATCGATATTGGTGGGTCGCTTAACACGCGATCCAGAAGTTAGAAAAACACAGACCGGAAAAAGTGTGGTTAATTTTTCCATCGCTTGTACTGAAGGGTACGGGGACAAAAAAAGAACAGACTTTCCAAACTGTCAAGCATGGGATGGCCGTGCTGACTTTATTGGTAATTACTTGAAAAAGGGATCTCTTGTTGGCATTGTTGGCAGAACTCAAACAAGGTCATACGAAAACAGCGATGGCCGTAAAGTTCACGTTCAAGAGATTCTTGTTGATGAAATTAAGGCATTAGAGTCGATGCAAAGTAGTAATCAAAATCAAACTGCAGAGGCTTATGGATATCAACCAGGTGGCAATAGTAGCGCATCATCTTTTAATCAGATGCAAGAAGACGGCGGTCCAATCTTAGATATCACAAACGATGACCTTCCGTTCTAATTTGATTGACCTCTTAATCTTTATATATATTTAAGTATTTATTTTAAGTAATAGTTTATTTAAGTATATATATTTATTTAAATAGCAAAGGAGTAACGATAATGAGTACATTCGAATCAATTAAAGCAGGGTATGTTAAAGGTCCACGTGACCTACCTGAACATAATTTTAACGATGATAACAAAGACATGACTCTTGATGGCCAATTGAAGCGAGCACTTAGAAATGGTGAGAAGAATCACTCTAAGCGCAATCGAAAGAAACGGAGAAGGTGATGGATTATGATACATATCAGAAGTAATGAAAGTAAGTCCTTAAAAAGGGGGAATGGCCATGAGTAACGTTTGGTTGGCCATGGGCCTTGGCTTCATTCTTGGCATTGGAACTGCGTTCACGATTGTTGGTATAGTTGATGTTTTAATCGGCCACAAACAGAGCGGGAGGATAAAATGATGGATCTATCTAAACAAGTAATCGATGGCGCTTCCTATCGCTGCATTAAACCATGTAAAAATTCAAACGGCCAAACATCAGTGCCAGGTCAATATGTCTTTGTCGTTGGAGTAACGCCACACTTTATTAGCGTTGTTCATGGAACATTTTATGGCCGCGTGAGAAATTATGTTGTGGACGACTTCATCAACTGTTTCGTGCCTGAAGAACCTAAGAAACCAGGTCCTGTCTTATGAGCGAAGTCAAAAAAATAAAGAAACTAAAAAGCCTTGGCCAATATCAAATGAATGACTTCTGCCGTAATGTTTCAAAAGCCAAACTTGAAGTAAAACACGGTCATATGACCCATGCTGATGGCCTAGAAGTTTTATTCGATTCAATGCAGGAAGTGATCAGGTTGCTCCGTGAAGTTGGTGATATCTTGGAAAGGCTTGAGGAGTTGGATGCAGATGAATGAGCGCGATAAAATCAATTATGCAAAGTCAGAGTTACGCAATTACAAATTCCTTGCCAAGGCGCTAAAAGGGGCCGAGAATCGCGTTGAAGAAATCATTGCTGCAATCGAGAACTACAAGCCCAGTCCGATTGTGATTGAAGGCGAAGGGTCATCTGGCCCTAAGTCTTATCGCAATGCTGAACTGCACGATAGACTTGAACGCAGGCAACAGGAATATGATGTGATCAAGTTTAGAGTTGATAAAATTGAGCAGTTCCTGGATGGGTTGGATGATGAGGAGCGTGAGATCGTGGTTGATGTGTATGTTGACGGAATGACCATTGGTGATGTTGCATCAAATAACAATTACAGTGAGATTGGAATGAAAAAGAAAATTGACAGAATATTGTTAAATTTTTAAAAGAGTATACTCAGTACCCTAGTTTTATGTGTTATATTGGTAATGTGGAACTTATGCACCACGCATTAATTATGCACAACGCATTAATTTCCTTTCTAAAAAACATCAGATCCCGTAACTTCCCCCCCCCTAGTTGCGGGATTTGGTGTATAATGGATGTAATAACATACGATGGAGGGAAAAAGTATGGCAAAAAAAAGATATTACGCAGTAAAAATAGGATTAAACCCAGGGATATATGAAACTTGGGAAGAATGTCAACTTCAAACAGAAGGGTTCTCGGGCTCCAAATTTAAAGCTTTCGATTCTAAAGAAGAAGCAAATTCCTTTCTCATAGAAGATGAGAATGTGGTAATAAACTCTGAAACTGGAGAGATTGATGAGAAAGTCAAGGATATTGATTATGATGAAATGATCAATGATGATCTAAATGATGGTTATGTAGTTGCTTTTACAGATGGAAGTTTTGACGGAACAACAAAAGAAAGTTCATACGGTATCGTTTTAATCACTCCAGAGAAGAACGGTAGCTCTGATATAATTGAAGAGTCAAATAAAGTTTTAACTTCAAAGTTTAAGGTGTCAAATAATATTACTGGAGAAGTTTTTGGTGTAATTAACGCATGTGAGTGGTGTTTTAAAAATGGTTTCGATAAAATTTCTATTTATTGCGATTATCAAGGATTGTATGAATGGGCTAATGGCAGTTGGAGAGCAAAAACTGATATAGCAAAATATTATGTCGAAAAGATAAATGACCTAAAAGTAATGTTAGATATAAAATTTACGTGGGTAAAAGGGCACTCAGATGTTCAGTACAATGACCAGGCAGATATTTTAGCGAAAAATGCTTTAGCTGGGAACAGAAAATTTAAGTCGGGTGCGAACTTTTTTAGTGGTGCTGTATCAAGTCAAGATGCAGTCGAAAAATTGTTGCATCGAGTTAAAGAAGTTGTCAATTATGAAAGAAGTGAACCGGAATCTGTTAACGGTGGAAATGGATTAAAAACGGCTCTAAGTTATGAAAAAGAAAAAGTTCATGTGACCTTTTATCATAAGAATAGATCTATCTTGGTTCAAGGAAAACCTGGGTTTCTATTTTCTTATCTCTTGTCTTTTTATTCAGAACAACTTAGTGTTTTTGATTTAGTAAGAACTTATAGTAGTGCATATGAATCAACTATAAAAAAAGAGCGTGTGGAAAATGAGTTTAAAAATTTAAAGATTCCTTCAAATTATCCACACTCTTTACAACAGCTGATAAAACAGTCGATTTCATCGCTTTACATTAAAGATTTAGGCGAGTATGATTATGGACATTATACCGTTCCTGCGTATAGATCTTTAGAGGGTCATCTTAGATATTTGTGTGAGCAAGCAGGATTTCATTTGGAGGAAAAGATAAATATTGGAGGTAATTTCAACATAGATGCTTCAACGGGGGACCATTTTTTAACTAATAACACTCTTAAAAACAGCACATATAAGGATGAAATTGAGAAATGTTATAATTTATATTATAAAAATAGACATCCCTTACTTCATACGGGAGAAATTGGACACATTGATACCACATTGCTAATTGCCACATTGAACGAAGCAAAGGCTAGAATTAAAGAAGTTCTTGACTTGATACAGTTTTAAATAATTGATATTATTTCATTGAGGAGGATACTATGTGCAAATATATAGTTAAAAAGTCGAAACAAGACAAAAATACGTATATCTTAGTTTTTTCTCCTAATATCAGTTCATTAAATAGTAAACTAAATTCTTTTTTGGATAAAAATGAAATCAAGGGAGAGTCAACAATTAAGTTAGACGTTATTGCTTTCGTAGGAGATACGAACGAAAGGTTTATTCAACTAAGATTAAAGGATGGAATGTTAGTGAATAATTCTATTTTGAAAGGTATCAAAGACAAGGAAACTGAAGAAGTTACTTTAGAAGAATATTCAAAATTGAAAATTGGGGAAATCAATAGAATATACCCGATTGCTTATAGAAATAAAATTTTGTCGAAAAGAGAGGAAACCATAAAGGAATCCTCTTTTTAATTAGTGAAAGACAGGAGGTCCCGTAGTGGCAAAGAAAAAAGTTACATCATACAAACTAAAGCCTTGGCTCACAGAGTCGGGGCTTTTAACTATCCAGGGTTGGGCCCGTGATGGTTTAACTAATGAGCAAATATCTTATAACATCGGCATCAATCCCAAGACCCTTTACGACTGGATGAAGAAGTATCCAGAGATTGCTGAAGCTCTTGCTTTGGGGAAAGAAGTAGTTGACCGTGAGGTTGAGAATGCTTTGCTTAAGAGGGCATTAGGATATGAGTATGAAGAAATCAAAGAAGAAGTATCTGATGATGGGTTTAAGCGTACAGTAATAACTAAACAAGTGGCTCCTGACGTCGCGGCTATAATCTTCTGGCTTAAGAATCGTAAGCCTGATAACTGGCGCGATAAACAAGATATTAACCACAGTGGAGAAAATGGCGGTCCGATTAAAATTAACATAGTTCCAGATGATGGCGAAGATAATGATTGAGCTAAATATAAGTTCAAAAGTTTTTAACCCGATCTATCTTGAATACATGATGAACAATCAAAATAGAAAACAACATTACTATGGTGGTTCGTCTAGTGGAAAGTCATACAGTCTAGCACAACGCACAGTATTAGATGTTCTTGAGGGACGCAATTATTTGATTTGTCGTAATGTGGCCAACACAATAAGACGATCAGTATTCAATGAAATTACAAAATCAATTAATGCATTTAAACTTCAGGATTATTTTAGTATTAACAAAAGTGATCTCGTTATTACGTGCACACTCAACCAGGCACAAATATTATTCACAGGGTTAGATGACCCTGAGAAGGTTAAATCAATTACGCCCATTAAGGGAGTACTCACAGATATTTGGGTAGAGGAAGCGACAGAATGTAATCTGGGCGCTATCAAACAATTAGAAAAAAGACTTAGAGGTCGTTCGAAATTTAAAAAGCGAATGACCTTTTCTTATAACCCAGTGTTGAAGACATCTTGGCTTTATACAGAATATTTTAATGGGTTGTGGCAAGATGACAAACAGTATGTCGAAGGCAATGACGTTTCTATCCTTAAAACAACCTACAAAGATAACCTATTTCTTGCACAAGATGATATTGATGGAATGGAAAACGAAACTGACCCATATTACTATGAAGTTTATACCTTAGGTAATTGGGGAGTTCTGGGAGCTGTTATCTTTAAAAATTGGAAAGTTGAAGAATTTGATAAAAACAAATTTGCAAACTACCGACACGGAAATGACTGGGGTTTCAGCGACGATCCATTTGCTTATGTACGCGCTGCAGTAGATGACCTTAGAAAGAAAAAGAAATTATACATTTGCGACGATATACAAGCAGTAGGACTATCTAATGATGAAGCGGCTGAATTAATTAGACCAATAGTAAAAAACAGTTTATTAACTTCTGATAGTTCAGAACCGAAGTCAGTTGAACAGTTTAGGAGTTTAAAACTTAATGCTATAGGCGCTAAAAAAGGGCCTGGGTCAATCGAATTCGGAATTAAATTTCTCCAAGGACTCGAAATTATCATTCATCCAAGTTGTCAAAACCTAATTAATGAATTTAGTGTTTATAAATTCAAAGAAGACAAACAAGGAGAAGTACTGCCAATTCCTGTTGATAAAAATAACCACGGAATTGATGCTTTAAGATACGCTTTGGAAAACGATATGACTGAGAAAAAAATAAGGTCAAGGAAAGGACTTTACTGATATGGAATTAACACTTGAACGCATTGCGTTTATTCAAAAAGAAAAACAATACGAAAATTCTAAAATTGATAAAAATATTAGATACGTTCGTGGTGAGCATGACATTCTTAAGCGGGAAAAAGATCCCGACCTGAAGAATAATAAAATCGTGGTCAACCATTGTAAACGAATCGTGGATATTAATGCTGGTACGCTCTTTAACCAACCTGTCCAATATCAAGCTGACGAAGAGATTGATATCACACCGATCTTAGATGAATTCAATAAACAGACAATCAGTCGACTTGATCTATCTAACGGCAAGAGGGTTGGAACTGCAGGTAAAAGTTACGAGTATATTTATGCGAAAGAAAATGATGAGGGTGAGATTGATATTGTATCGGTTTTATTAGACCCTCGGAATTCGTATATTAAGTACGACAATACTATTGAACGCAACAAAATTTATGGAGTATTTTGGTCGGCTTATGATGATGAAACTAATTCACAGGAGTGGACGATTGTCGATGACAGAGAAATCAATATCTATTCGTATAGTAAAGATTCAGACTCTCTGGTATTGTATGAATCAAGATCTGGTATTCATCTATTCAACAAAATGCCAATGATTGAGTACATCAACAATGAAGAAGTTCAAGGAGACTTTGAGCAAGTAATCGGTCTTAATGATGCACTCAACATCTTACAATCAGATAGGGTCAATGACAAAGAACAACTTGTAGCGGCAATCTTAGCGATCTATGGGGCGACTGTTGATGATGACGACATGGAATCAGTTAAAGAAGATCGTGTGCTTATGTTCCCTGAAGGGTCAAAAGCAGAATACTTAATAAAGCCTATGGACGAAGCTTCAATTGAAGTTTTGAAAAAATCAATTGTAGATGATATGTATACTGTATCTATGACGCCAAATTTAAGTGATGAAAAGTTCGCCGGTAATGCCTCGGGTGTTGCGCTTGAATTAAAATTGATTCCATTCATTCAAAACATCGACAACAAAAAAACGTTCATGTCAATTGGAATGGATGAGCGTTTTGAAATCTATTCAAACATCTTATTTAATCTCAAACGTATGAAACAAAAAGTAAAATCAGATCAGTTTGATATTATATTCAAACACAACCTGCCACAAAACAAACTTGAATCAGCGCAAATTGTTAATTTGCTTTGGGGCAAAGTTGATAAAGCTACGCTGATAAGTTGGTTACCAGATGTTAAAGATGCAGAAGAAATTATTGAAGCTTTGGAAAGAGATGAAGAAGAGGCTAGAAAAAAATACGGCTTGACTGATAACTTTGGCCAAGAGGGTGTAGGCAACGAAGATGAAGAGCAGTAAGAGCTATGATTATTGGAGAAAGCGCCAAGATGAACGATTGACGTACTCTGAACGTGTTTCGAATCGAACGGTGGCTGACATTGCATCAATCTATGATGACTCTCTCAAGAGGGTAGAAGAAAAGATTGAAAATATTGTTGGGAATTATGCTAAAGATATTAAAATGGATGTAAATTCATTGAAGGAACTGTTAATGCAACACGAAACAGATGAGCTTTTAAAGGGTCTCTATGATGATTTGTTAAAGACGGGGTCAAACACTCCAAAGAACTTAGAATGGTTGCGTGGAAACTATTTGAAACGTCTATCTAGAGAGGAAGCAATTAAACTTCAACTAGAAAACGAGCGTAGGATAGTTTCGCATCATGAGCATCGGCTCAGTGAAAAGGGGTATAAGCAAACTATCGAAATAACGTATGAATCTTTAAGTAAAGATTTATCGGGTAAGTCTGGCCAAGCCTTAAACGAAAGCGCAAAAGATTCGATGTTGAAAAAACGTTGGGTTGCTGGTCAAAATTATTCTGAACGTGTTTGGAAGAACACAGGTCAACTTAGAGATGAAGTCAATACAGTGCTTAACTCCGGACTACTTTCGGGGCGATCTAGTAGAGAAATCATTAATGACCTAGCAGAACGCTATGGCGTGGCAACATATCGAGCAGAGACTTTGGTTAGAACCGAAATGAATTATTTCGAAAACCAAACCGAATTAAAATCTTATAAAGATTTTGGGGTTACCCACTATACATATTTAGCTGTTCGGGATAATAGAACTAGCGAAATTTGTTCTACTTTAGATGGTCAACGGTTTGAAGTTGAAAAAGCTGAACCTGGATTAAACTATCCGCCAATGCATCCAAACTGTAGAGCAGGAACTGTTCCTGATTTCGATTTTGAAGATGAAGAAGAGGATGATTACTATAGAGTTTATAAAAATCCAATTACTGGAACACGTGAGAAAACTACAAAACCTTATGAAGAATGGTTGCGAGACATTGAAAATAATGCCGAGAAAAAGTATAATGTTGATAGAGATCAGATTTTGAGTAATTTCGATTCAACTAATTTTAAAACAAAAAATAAAATGGACCGGACCAGCTTGAGCGAATTAATCAATGTAGAAGACGCCAACATAGTTCGTCGGTATAGTATTGATTTATACAAACCAGTTAATGATTATTTGAGAACTAATCAAGGAAGTGAATATATCGCTGAGCTTGCAAAACAGCTGAATAATGCGGTTAAGAAATCAAGATTACATGAAGATATAGTTGTACGTAGGGGTGTTGGTGGGAAGACTCTCAAACAATTAGGGACAGATACTCTCGGAGTTCATGAGCTTAAAGGATTAACGTCAACTACTCTTGACCCAAACATCTCGAAGATTTTTATGAATTCTAAACAAGTGCGTAAGGTATACTATGAAATCATTGTTCCAAAAGGAACAAAAGCTATGTATGTTGAGGATCTTTCAAAGTATCCGGATGAGAAGGAGTTATTGTTACCCCACGGCACTAAAATTAGAGTTGAATACATCAAAGAAAAGGAGGACTATATACATGTCAAAGCAAGAATTGTTGAATAAAAAAACTACTTGGGCTGAGTTTGATGATCTATTAGAAAAAGATCGTAAAGATGTCAAAGACATTGACCCGATGAAACATTTGTTAAATAAAATGAATGTTCAAGTTGGTAGTCCTGTTATATTTGAAGATGAAAGAAAAGATGAAGTTATAAATCAAGCCGGAAAATAAACCGGCTTTTCTTATGCAAAGAAAGGTGGTGACCCAAAGTATCTAATATTTAAATTTAGCAGATGTAACAGTCTGCTTTTATTATGCCCTGAACATGGCACAAAACTGTATTCTAAATCTTAATCAATAGAACTCAGAGGTAGAATACTCAGAGGGCAAGGAGGAACAACATGAAAGATTTACTTAGATTTCCATTTAATATTCAAATGTTTGCAGCAGAAGGTGTAGGAGGCGCAGGAGGGGAAAATCCTGATGGAGACAACCCAAATGAAACTCCAAAAGATATCTTTACACAAGCAGACATTGACCGTGCAGTAACAAAAGCGGTTCAAACTGCAGATGCACGCAACCAAAAGGCAATTGATGATGCTGTAAAAGCTGCAGTTGCCGAACAACAACGATTGGCACAACTATCTGACGACGAAAGAAAAGAAGCGGCACGCGTTGCTGCAGAACAAGATCTTGCTGACAAACAGCGTGAACTTGATTTGAAAATCTTGCGTGTCGATGCAGGCCAATTGTTAGTTGCACAAGAGTTACCACAAGAGGCCCTAGAATTAGTTTTAGGCAATGATATAGAAGCGACCAAAGTGAATGTCGAAAAATTAAAAGGGATCATTGCTAAAGCAGTTGAGGGAGAGGTTAAGAAATTAACAACGACTCCAGGTACGCCAAAAGGTCAAAATGGGCAATCAATGACCAAAGATGACATTTTGAAGATTGTTGATCGTGTAGAACGTCAAAAAGCAATCGAAGCAAATATTCATTTATTTACATAGAAAAAAGGAGGGCTAAAAAATGGCCGCACAAACAAATACAACAGTAAGTACAGATTTTGCAAGACCTCAATCAATTGATTTTGTAAATCAATTCAATGGTGGAATCGCAAAACTCTTAGAGGTCCTAGGTGTGACACGAATTCATCGTATGCCGATTGGATCAACCATTAAATTTTACAAGGCGACTAAAGATCTAAAAAGTGGAACAGTCGCAGAAGGTGATTTAATTCCATTATCTAAAATGTCGACGCAACTTGATGGCACAAAAGAGCTTGTCTATAACAAGTATCGTAAGCGCGTCACCGGTGAGGCAATTCAAAGAAATGGATTCGCTCAAGCTGTTTCCGATACCGATTTGTTATTGGAAAAAGAAATCCAAAAACGTATTCGCTCAGACTGGTTTACAAACCTTGAAAAAGGGACGGGGACAAAAACAGCAAAGAATCCTGGTCTTCAGGGTGCTTTAGCAGCTGCATGGGGTGCTGTTCAAGCATCATTTGAGGATGATGGCGTTCAAACAATCGCATTCGTTAACCCTGTTGATGTTGAAGACTACATTGGTCAAGCTAACATCACCACTCAAACAGCCTTTGGTATGACCTTTATCACAGGTTTTACAAACGTTCTTGTGGTTACCAACACTAATGTTCCTGCTGGTAAAATTCGTGCCACAGCGCCTCAAAACATCAACTTAGCTTATGCTGATGTCAATGGTGAGCTCAATAAAGCATTCGGTTTCACCACAGATCAACTTGGTTATGTTGGAATTACCCATGATCGTGCAACAGATTCATTCGCATATGACACAGTTTGTGTTGATGCAATGGTTCTTTACGCTGAGCGTTTGGATGGCGTGTTCAAAATCGATATCGTTGCACCTGCAGTAGAAGGCGTTTAATCTTATGGAAGCTCTTAAAAATAAAGTAAATCAATATCTCGCCGCCTTGGGAGTAGAGCTTCCAAATAATAAAGAGATATTGGTTGATATGTTAATTGAAAGAACCCAGGTTTATTTGAATCGACAAGACGTCGACATTAAATTGGCTGGAGTTCTTGCACAAATTTTAAAAGAGAATAATGATGCGACGCTTAAGAATGGGACTGAAAGGGTCGCATCAATCTCTGATAATGGCCAGTCAATGTCTTTTGTTACTAATCCTATGGAATCTTTGATCAATGCATCTGATCAACAACTCTTTGCTTCCCACACTGCCATTCTAAATCGCTATAGAAAGTTGGGTACACTTCGTGGAAATTCCACAAAGAATGAAACAACTAATTAAAGATAACTTCTACGACAAAAATGTAGAATTCTATATTTATTTAAAAGGAGTGTCTTCAGATGGCGGAAGAAGTAAGGGCGGTAAAGAAGTTAAAGGGTCAATTGACTGTAACGTTCATCAAACGATAAATAAATATATCAAAGAACAATATGGGATTGATAATGATGCAAAACTAATGATCACATGTGCGATTAATGAAGATGTTGAAAAAGGTTATTTGTTTAAATACAAGGACCATGAATATGAAGTTAATGAAATTTTGTATCTAGATTCACATTTAAAGGTGATTTGTATATGACAATAAAAGGATTAGGTAGTTTGATAAGTAAACTTAATGATTTAGATTCGGTAACCCTAGAAGGTGCACGTAAAGGTATCGGCAAAAGCGCAATGAAGATTCAAAAAGATGCGAAGCTCTTAGTTCCTAAAAATACTGGAGAGCTAAAAAACTCAATTCATATTAAAGTCAAAGTTGATGACGAAACAGTAACTGGAAAAGTTTACACAACCAATGACCATGCCCTATACGTTGAATTTGGAACTGGTCCTGTTGGTAAGGCTTCTAAAAAAGAAATACCACCTGGTGTAGCGATTCAATATAAAGACAAAGGGTGGTTAGTCCCGGTTAAGTATTTCCCAAATTATGAGCAATACGGAATGATTGCAATCACTATCAAAGGTGAATTGTATGTTCCTTCTCGAGGTCAAAAAGCACAGCAATTTATGACGCCTGCAGCTAAAAAACATAAAGCAAAAGTGAGTAATGATGTAAGTGCATCGATTAAACGAGAGTTAAAGGAGTTGAAGAAATGAGTAGAACAGAAGTATTTGAAGATTTGAAAACATTATGTTCGAATGTGACCCAAGACTATCCAGATATTCTTGTTGATTATCCGTGTTTGATTTTCTCGTTTGAAGAAGTGGGTCAAGCGACCCATGATGGAATAGGGTTATATGACCAAGATTTGACCGTTGAAGTTTATTCTGCAACATCTGAAGAACGTTCTGTTCTCGAAAGAAAGGTCATTGAAAAAATGCGTCAATCAGGATGGGTTAATTTAAGTAATACGGATGCATCTAATCCGGATCATTATCGAAACATTCTCCGATTTGAAAGGAGTGACTAGATGTCAAAAAAAGAAGTTAAAACAGATGTCATCGAAAATCAAGTAGATGAAACTGAAGAAATCAATGAAATAGAGCCAATGATGATGGCTCTTAATGAAGGCATAGAAGAGGAGGAAGAAACTAATATGTCAAAACGTACAATTGGAACAAAATTAACCAAAAAAGGTGCAACAACAGCAGATGACCTTGTTGTGGGTCATTTGACCAGTATTGGTGAAATTGGTCTTGAGAGTGAAGAAATTGATGTCACAACTCATGACAGTGTTGATGATTTTAAAGAATTTATTGCAGGATCAAAAGATGCTGGTGAAGTTGCGATCACTGGTTATATGTTTACGCCCGATACCTTTGAAAAAATGATGGTACTCGCAAACTCGCGCGAAGTTGTAGATTGGGTTGTGGAATACAAATCTGGTCATAAATGGGAATTCAAAGCATTCCTTAAGTCATTAAAAGATGCGGAAAAGACTGTGGATGGTGTCATTGGATTCAATGGAACATTACGTATCTCTGGTAAGCCAACGTTCACGAAAGCATCTGCGTAGAAAGGGCTATATTATGGAATTTAAATTTAATGCGACCATCGTAGATTCGATTGAGCAACAAGCAAAAACATCAATCGGGAACGCAGTTAGCGATAACACGGTTCAAAATATCACCCGTTTCATTGAAAAGGCGGGTGTCAATGATGATGGGCGTACCGGTATGTCACGTAGTGTGGCACTCAAAAAAATAGATGATTATCTAGAAGATGGTCAAAAAGATACTGATGATTTGGTATTGGAAATTACAGAATCGTTGGTGCGTGATGGTTTTTTATCGCGTCAGCTCCAAGTGGAGAAGATGAAAGAGCTGAAGAAAACTCGTATCGAGATGGCGATGGCGGAAATCGACAAGGCTCTCGAGGAAGCGTAGAAACATTCGAATTGTTTGGGGATTTTTGGCGTTCGATGGAAGAGGTTGCGATTGAAATAGAACTTGATTTACATTATTTTTGGTCATTAACCCCAAAACAGTTTGATAAACACGTCATTGGTTTTAACAAAAAGTTAGAACGAAAATATAAAATGATGGATGAGTTCGCTCATCTAATAGGGTCATACGTTGGAGTTTCATTTAACAATCCAAAAGAATATCCTGAGTATCCACTTTCATCTAAAAGAACTCAATCAATTAAAGTTATGACCGATGAGGAAATGGAAAAAACAGCACTTAGAAACACGTTAGCATTAGGAGGTGAGATTCATGACAGTTGAAGAACTACAGATTTTGATAACTGCAAATACAAATGGTTTAAGAAAAGAAATCAGTCAAACTCAGAACAGTCTTACTTCAATGGAAAAAACTGCAGACAGTACCAATAAGGGCGTTATGAAAAGCTTTAAGTGGCTTAAAACAGGAATTATCGCTTTAGGTATCGGAAAGATTATATCTTCGATTATGGGAGGTTTATCTGGTGCAGTTAATCGATTTGACTCTCTTAATAACTATGCAAATGTAATGAGCAACTTGGGAGTGGGAGCGGATGACGCCAATAGTTCAATTAAAAGATTAACAGAACAATTAAAAGGACTGCCCACAACACTAGATGATGCTGCGCTTTCTGTTCAAAGGTTTACAAGTTCCAACGGTAATATTCAAGCTTCGACTGAATTCTTTCTAAGTTTAAATAATGCAATCTTGGCCGGTAACGCACCCATTGAATCACAAAGATCAGCACTTGAACAATTAAGCCAGGCGTACGCAAAAGGTAAGCCGGACATGATGGAGTGGAGAACCGCGATGCAAGCAATGCCTGCCCAATTAAAACAGGTAGCGTTGGCTATGGGTTTCGTCTCTGCAGATGCTCTAGGTGAAAGCTTACGATCTGGGGAAACATCTATGAATGACTTCATGTTAGCCCTCGTAAAGCTTAATAAAGAGGGGGTTGATGGATTTAAGAGTTTTGAAGAACAAGCTCGAAATTCAACCGGTGGTGTCACGACCTCAATCACTAATGTTAAAACTACTATCCAACGTGGAATTGCTGATATAATGCAAGTTATTGGCCGAGCAAATATTGCCGGCTTTTTCAATGGAATCGCAAAAGCAATTGATGCGGTTGTACCCTATATCGCAGCCTTTGTTAAGATTACAATGATGGCCGTGAGCGCTATTTCTAGGCTGTTTGGCGGTACAAAAAAATCGGCAGACTCAGTGTCGGCCAGTGCTTCAAAAGCGACAAGTTCCCTTGGTGGGATAGGTAAGACGGCGACTTCAGGGTTAGATGCTGCTACAGGTTCGGCAAAGAAGTTAAATAAAGAACTCGGCAAGGTCGCAGGGTTTGACGATTTGTACGTAATGGACAGTGGGTCAAACGATTCAGGTTCTTCTGGAGCTGATGTTGCTGGTGCTGGATTAGGAGATCTTTCAGGTCTAGATTTCAATTGGGGCGAAAAATTTGACGGAGTCGATAAAGTTTCGGAAAAGGTAGAGCAATTACTTGGTCATGTTCAAAAACTTGGTGATTTCTTCGACAAGTATAAAGTTCCAATTATCACGACACTTGCAGCAATTGCTGCTGGATTCGCAACCATTAAAATTGCAGGGTTTGTCACTGGTATCGCCAATGCGACAACTGGAGTTGGAGCATTTATTAATGCTGCAATGAATTGGGGTCTCTTAAAGACCATTTGGGCCGGTATAGTTACGACTGCTTCCTCTTTATTAGTTCCAATAGTAGCCATAGTTGGTGTTGTGATGGCCGTTACGGGAGCAATTGCTCAACTTTGGCAAACCAACGAAGATTTTAGAAACAACGTAATCACTGCTTGGAATGGGATTAAAGACACATTGCAGAACATTTGGAACACAGTTTTAAGCCCAGTATTTGATTCGATCAAATCAATGTTATTTAACATTTGGGATCTCGGAGTTAAACCACTGTGGGAAGGATGGGTAGATTTTGTAGCTTCAGTTGTTGCCGCAATGTCTAATTTATGGACGAACACTTTAAAACCTCTGGTTGATTGGTTTATTAACTATTTCATGCCACCTTTGGTAGATATATTCCATGTCTTATCTGGAGTGGTTTCATTTGTAATGTCTACCATTGGAATTGTTATTGGTAATGCATTTAAAAATATTGGAGTCTACATTGAAGGAGTCATTAAGGTTTTTCAAGGAATCATAACCTTCTTAACAGGTGTTTTCACAGGTGACTGGAAAAAAGCTTGGGAAGGTGTCAAACAAATCTTTAGTTCCATTGTAGGGACTTTCAAAGACGTATTTAAAAACACTTGGGACGCGATTGTTAAAATATTCAGTGCAGGAGGAAAAATATTTGATGGCATAAAAGACGGAATAGCGAATGTCTTTAGAACCATTGTTAATTCATTGATCTCTGGTATTAATAGAATTATTGCAGTTCCTTTTAACGTTATTAATGGAACTTTGAATAAGGTTCGCTCTATTTCAATCCTAGGAGCAAAGCCGTTCTCTGGACTATGGGGTGAGAATCCTATTGGAGTTCCTCAAATTCCGAAACTACCAGCCTATGAAAAAGGGACCAATTATGTTCCTGAAGATGGTTGGGCATTCTTACACAAAGGTGAAGAAGTTAAGCCTGCAAAGCAAGGAAAACCATATGAAAACAATGATGGTGATTTGTTGGAGTTGCTTGATCTTATTGCTGAACAAAATGCGCTCCTAAGAATGTTATACGAAAAGGATAGCGATGTTTATTTAGATGAAGCTAAAGTTACGAACGTTCAAAATAAAAAACGTTCTAGAAGAATGAGAGCCCTAGGCTTTCAACCCTAAAGAGAGGAGTAAAACATGGCATTTGATAATAAATCAATAGATATTAATGGTGTTGTTGTTTACCCTCTTGAGGGTACTTTTGAAGTGAGTCCTATCCCTTATAATGCTTTTGCTGAACGTACTGCTAAAAGCATGAGAATCGATCACTTGGGCAAAGTTTGGGAGATTGCATTCACTTTACCTGAAAATTTACCGTTGTCTTTCTATAAAAATTTATATGATGCAACAACTGATTTTGTTGTGCCCGTAACGTTTTACAACGATTTTTTAGGAAGAGCGATGACAACAACTTTTTATAATTCCCCCTTTAAGTTATTAAGAAAAGGGAGAACACGTAGATCCTTGGCAATTAAACTAATTGGAACGGAGGTTTTCTAGATGTATGAAACGAATGAGAATTTTATTTCGTTAGCAACTGCGCAAAGAAGAACTCCACTTCAAAAAGTTTTAGTGAACGGAGTTGATGTTGACTTCATCAGTATTACGTTTGAAGCTCCAGCAAATTCGTTTGTTGGAGGTATTGGGTCAAACTATATTACTTTAGAAATGGGTCAAGAGGCGTACAATGGGTCATTAGAAAATGCTTTAATCGAGCCTTTTAATTCATTTAAGGGTAGTGACATTTGGGTCCCTATTGGAAAGTTTTATGTTGACTTTGAAGAATTAGAATTTGACGAAATGTCAAAAATCTATACTATCACTGCGTATGACAAAGTGATTAACTTTGATGTTCAGTATCAGCCGTTACCTTTTCCAATGCTTGGCAAAGATATAGTTACGGAAATTTGTAACAGAGTGGGAATTGTATTTGACGATTCAATAATTCTACCTTTGGATTATCATTTATTTGAAGGGATTAATGTTTCTGAAGGTCAATCAATTTCTGATAGACAGGTTTTAAACCATTACCTTCAACTTAACCTCGCAGTAGGGCGATTGAGCAGGTCAGGAGAACTGCAGTTTAAATCTATATTTACTAATCCTATCGTCTCTTCTATTGATGGTAGAGATTATACTGACTTTAAAATTGATAAAGAAGTAAAACCAATAAATAGTTTAGTTTATGAACAGGAAAACGTAAGTGATCCTGTTTTTGCGTTAAATCAAACTAGTATTGACCAATACGGATTAACCGAATTGAAACTAGGTGATAATGTGTTTTTCGAGCTTTTTACAAGAGAAGAAAAACAAACCTATATTGATCTGGTATTTCCTATCGTTGATGGTTTCATTTATCACCCATTTGAATCTGACCAAATTATGAGACCTGATTTTGATGTCTTTGACAGGGTTAACCTTGTTGATCGTGATGATGTTATTTATCCGTCTGTTTTGATGGACATTTCATGGACATGGGTAAACGGTGGTTTGAAAGGAAAAACTAGTTGCGATAGATTGCCAGAAACCCTAACTGACTACACCTTAAGCAGTCCTAATCAAGATTTGATAAACATGGGAATCAAAGTCGATAGATTAAACAAAAAAATCACCTTAGAAGTATCTGAAATCAAACAAGACATCAAAAACATCGAGCTTACACCTGGACCACAAGGACCGAAAGGCGACCAAGGTGACCAAGGCTACACTCCAATCAAGGGAGTTGATTACTTTGATGGAATCAACGGTCAAGATGGCAAAGGCATCACATCGGCGGTAGTTACTTATCAGAATCATACCAACGGAACTGCAGCTCCTACTGGTACGTGGACTACAAACCCTAGCCCAATAAAGGGCCAGTATCTATGGACTAGAACAGTAACAACCTACACAGATACTACTTCTGTTACCACCTATAGCGTTGCCTATCAAGCAATTGATGGCACTAGTGGTACAGATGGACGGGGTATCGTGTCAACAGTAGTTGAGTACGTTAAATCAACCACTACAACAATGCCTAGTACTGGATGGTCGACAACTAGACCGACAGTCAATAAAGGCGAGTATCTGTGGACGAGAACCACAATCAACTACACAAGCGGGAGTCCAAGCGTTGCTATAAGCAACTCATACGTACCAACTGATGGTCAGAACGGATCGTCAGCCTATCTATGGGTTAGATACTCACAGAATGCTAATGGAAACCCAATGACGACAAGCCCCGTTGATGCCAAGTACATCGGTGTAGCTACTACATCAACATCAACTGCTCCTACTGGTTATGCTTCATATAGTTGGAGTTTAATCAAGGGTCAAGATGGCGTTCAAGGCGAAACTGGTCAAGATGGACAAACAAGCTATCTACACATCAAGTACTCTAACGATGGTGGTATAACATTTACTTCAAACAATGGTGAAACTGTCGGAGATTGGATAGGAACTTACGTTGACTTTACAGAAGCGGATTCAAATAGTGTTTCAAGCTATACATGGAACAAAGTCAAAGGTGATAAAGGTGACCAAGGTAT